>Ga0070726_10002143_pt1 | contig 18311 bp, 14 predicted proteins | sample tdAd471_FD_67275 | JGI IMG/M metagenome (GOLD analysis project Ga0070726, IMG submission 67275) | Marine sediment microbial communities from the Atlantic coast under amendment with organic carbon and nitrate - tdAd47.1 | ecosystem: Environmental > Aquatic > Marine > Coastal > Sediment | place... | reverse complement strand
CTTGTGGGGAAACCGTCGCCGCTGAACCCGAAAACCTCGCGCTCGACCGTTTTCAGCATCGCACGCGCGGTGTTGAACCGATCCGCCGCCATCAGAATTTGAGAGGCTCATGACAGGCAGCTTTCGCGACGATCAGATTTTCATAGGGGGCCTGTGGCAAAAGGGAGGTGGTGCCCCCATCACCTCGTATTTTGCGGCCGAGACTGTTGAAAACACGACCATCTCTGGCGCCTCAAACGACGATGTCGACGTCGGGATTGAACGTGCCAGGCGCGCCCAACCCGCCTGGGCCGCGCTGAAGGCGCAAGACCGGGCGACGGTCTTGTACCGGATATCCGACGGTATCTTGGAAAACATCGAGCGAATTGCCTGGGTGCAAAGCCGCGATACGTCAAAATCCCTTGCCGAAACGCGGGCATTGGCGGCGTCCGCGGCGGGGACATTCCGGTATTTCGCTGCGGTCGCAGAAACCACTGATGATGATCTGACCGCACCGCGCGGCGACTATATGACGACGTCCATTCACGAGCCGATGGGTCTGGTTGCGGCCATAACCCCGTGGAATTCCCCTATTGCCTCGGATGCGCAGAAACTTGCGCCCGCATTGGCGGCGGGCAATGGCGTTCTTTTGAAACCCTCCAGCTGGTCACCCCTGGTCAGTCTGGAACTGGCGCGGATCTGCGAAGAGGCCGGGCTGCCGGAGGGATTGTTGTCCGTTTTACCGGGGTCGGGTCGCATCGTCGGCGACCGTCTGGTGACACATCCAGACATTGCCAAGGTTTCCTTCACGGGAGGCACGAAGACCGGTCGGCATCTGGCCCACCAGGCCGCAGAGAAACTGATGCCGGTTTCGCTGGAGCTTGGTGGAAAATCCCCCAGTATCGTCTTTGAAGATTGCGACGAGGATCTCGCCATTGCGGGGGTCCTGTTCGGCATATTCTCGTCCAGCGGCCAAAGTTGCATCGCGGGTTCTCGGCTGTTCGTTCAGCGCAGTCTCTATGACCGTTTCGTGCCACGACTGGTGGCCGCGACCCGTTCCCTTGTCGTGGGACACCCATTCGACTCTGAAACCCAGGTGTCATCTCTGGTCCACCCGGAACACCGCGATGGCGTGGCAGGCTATGTCGATCTGGCCCGCGAGGAAGGCGGGCGGATCCTGACCGGAGGAGCGCCACCGGGTGACCCGGCGTTGGCCAACGGGGCCTATTACCTGCCGACGATTATCGAGGGGCTGGACAATACTGCCCGCGTCTGCCGGGAAGAAATCTTTGGCCCGGTTCTGGTCATTCTGCCCTTCGATGACGAAGCCGATGTCATCGCGCAGGCCAACGACAATGACTATGGGCTGGCCTGTGGTCTCTGGTCTCGGGACCATCCAAAATGCTGGCGCGTGGCCCGGTCAATCCGGGCCGGAACCGTCTGGATCAACACCTATAAACAATTCTCGATATCGACGCCGTTCGGCGGTGAAGGAGACAGCGGGATGGGTCGCGAGAAAGGCCGGGCAGGTTTGCGGGCCTATCAACGGCAGAAATCCATCTATGAAGATATGACCGGCCAGCCGCATCCCTGGGCACGCTGGCCATCGGGAAATTGAGGACCACTATCCGTGATATCCAAGCTCGGTCGACATTGCGCGAGCAGCGGCGAGCACGGCGTCACGAATATCGGCGGCGGCCTGCCCGGCTGGCACGCTAAACCGGGATTCCGGCCCGGAGACATTGATACCGCCCACCGGGTTTCTCGCATGATCGAAAATCACGGCTGCACAGGATCCGATGCCGGATTCGAAATTTCCCTGGCTCCAGGCATAGCCGGCCGCTTTGTCCAGACGCGCCTGATTTATGATTTCGTCGACCGTTGTCGGCGTTTTGGCGGTTGTCTGCGCAACCGGCTCACCGGAAAAAATCTGGCGAACGCGGTCCTCGGGCAGTTCCGCCAGGATCGCCCGCCCGATCGAGGACGCATGCGCCGGAAGTCTAGATCCCGCACGGATATTGCTGACCAGATGAGAATTCGGGGCTTCGCGGCCAAGGTATATGATGTCCCGCCCGTCAAGGACGCCAAGATGGGTCGACATTTCGGTCCGTTGACACAGGCCGCGCAAAATCGGAGTGCAGAGTTGGACAATATCGCGCCCGTCAAGGGCTTGCGCGCCAAGGCTGACAAGGCCGACACCCAACCGATACCCGGCACCTTCGCTAATCTCTTCGATCAACCGGTTTTCCTGGAGGGTATGGATCAGACGGATCAGGGTCGTTCTGTTGATATCCAGATCACGGGCTACCACGGACAGATTGCGCGCGCGTTTGCCTTCGCCGATATAGCGCAAAAGTTTGATCGCCCGTTCAACCGGCGGCACCGAATAGGTTTTTGTGTTGGTTGAACTGCTCACCTGGGATTGTCCTCTTCCTAATTCTCCGCAGGATCAAAGCAGAACTCGGAAAGTGCTTGACCGGGAAACAGTGCATGTCTACGCTTTGAACAAGTAGTTCACAATTGAACATATTGCAACCTAAAAGGACAGACATGTCACTTTCCATTGGCATATGCGGCGCTGGAATTGGTGGGCTGTCTGCGGCGATTGCGCTGAGGCAAGCGGGCCATACGGTCAGAGTGTTTGAAAAGACCGCTGCGTTCAATCGGGTCGGGGCCGATATCAACCTGACACCGAATGCGGTCTTTGCCCTCGACAGGCTTGGCGTTGGGTCAATCCTGCGCGAAAACGCGGCCCGTCCGACATTCCGTATCAGCCGGGATGGCGAAACCGGGGAGGAGACATCACGCTTGCCGATGAGTTCCGCGGCCGAGGAAAAATACGGAGCCCCGCAACTGACCATCCACAGGGCGGACCTTCTGGACGCCCTTCGCGCTCAACTGCCGACAGATGTAATCTCGTTTGACAAGGAAGCGACCGGGCTGGTTCAGCAGGAAAACGCCGCCACCATCACTTTTGCCGATGGCAATGACGCACGTTTCGACCTGGTTGTGGCGGCCGATGGTATCCACTCGGCCATTCGCACAGCACTTTGGGGCCCCGATGCGCCGAAATACACGGGCATGGTCTCCTATCGCGGCACGTTTCCCCGGATGCAGGCCAATGGCTTGCCGGATCTGGATGCGTTCACGAAATGGTGGGGTGAAATTCCCGAAAAGCAGATCGTGGTCTTTCCGCTGACCCTGGGAAAAGAGATCTTTGTTTTTGCCACGCTGCCGCAAGAGGACTGGTCAGAAGAGGGCTGGACCCTGCCGGGGGAAGTTGCAGACCTCCAAAAGGCCTATGCCAATTTCCACCCGGACGCGCGTGCATTGCTGGACAAACTCACCGAGGTGACCCGGTCCGCTTTGCATGTGCGCGCGCCCATGGCACAATGGGCTGACGGTTGCGCCACATTGCTGGGTGACGCCGCGCATCCGATGGTGCCGTTTATGGCGCAAGGTGCTTGTATGGCGATTGAAGATGCCGTGGTTCTGGCCCGCGCTTTGAACGGCTCATCGACCGGAATGCTTGCGACGGCGCTTGCGCATTACGAGGCCGAGCGCAAACCGCGCACGGCCCGTGTGCAGGAAAGTTCGCTGGCCAATGACTGGCTGAAGAAAGGAAGTAACGCCGACTGGGTCTATGGGTATGACGCCTGGTCGACGCCGCTGAACTAAGGACCCAACCAATCCAACACCACATCCTGGGAGGAATTATGAAACATCTTCTGAAATCAACCATCGTCGCTCTGTCGCTGGCCGCGGCACCGGCCTTCGCTGACGCGGTGAATATCAACGCCGTGACGCTGGCACCCAAACCCGTTTATATCAACAAGCCGTTCAAGATGTTCGCTGACGAGGTGAACGAGAAATTCGCCGGCGAGGTCGAGATCAACTGGCGCGGTGGCCCCGAAGTGATGCCGCCGTTCAAACAGGCTGAGGGCGTGCGGAACGGCGCCGTCGACATGACCTATACCAGCCCCAGCTATTATCAGGGCCTTGTGCCCACATCGGGCACGATGAACCTGTCGTTCAAGAACTATGCTGAAATCGCGTCCACTGATTACCATGAGCGGATGACGGAATTGCATGCCGAGAAAGACCTGATCTTCCTTGGGGAAATTCCTGCAACCGAACTGAACTTCCTGATCTACATGCGCGACGAAATCTCCGGGCTGGACGATCTGAAAGGCAAGCGCATCCGGGTGTTCCCGACGCTTCTGCCGCTGGTGCAGGCGCTGGGCGCGGAACCGATCGTGCTGCCGATGGGTGAAATCTTCACCGCCATGGAGCGCGGCGCAATCGACGGCTATATGCAGGGGCCCCTGGCCCAGGCACAGCAATTCGAAGGTCTGGTCAAGACCGTGATCTATCCAGGCGTTTATCGGGCCGGATTTCCGGTGCTGATCAACAAGGACACCTGGGCCAAGATGTCGCCTGATCTTCAAGAGCGCCTGACGACGTTCCTGCGTGAAGATTTTGCGCCGCGGATGGACAATATCTGGGCTGGCGACATTGCGAAGAACAAGGAAGCGATGATTGCTGCGGGCTTCAACTTGCTGGAACTGCCGGCTGATGAAGCCGCCCGCTACGAGAAGGCTGCCATGGATGCGGCATGGGCGATGACGGCGAAAAATGCCGGCGATGAAGTCGCTGCCGAACTTCGTGGGATGCTGGACAAGTAACGCGTTCCCAATCAATGATATGGCGGAGCCGGTGGTCCACTGGCTCCGCCTCTTTCCAACAGGAGCAGCGGCCGTGGATAACACCCTTCGGAAAATCCGGACATTTTTCAGCCGCCTCAACCTGATCAGTGCCGTTCTTGGGGCGGCACTTTTGTTTTTCATCGCGTCGATCATCTGTTTCGAAGTGACGGTCCGCGCCTTTGGCGGGTCGTCCCGGCTTTGGGTTATCGAAACCAGCGAATACGCCTTGCTGTTCATCACCTTTCTTGGCGCGCCCTATCTTCTGGAAAAAAACATGCATGTGGTTCTGGACCTGGTCTTTAACAGCCTGTCCGGGACCCGCCGCATGCTTGTTCAGGTGCTGAACAGCGGGATCGGGTTCCTGATCTGTGGGATCCTCACTTATGTCGGCATACAGGTTGTGTTGGACCAGTTCGCCACCGGCACCCGCGAGGTGACGGTCATGCGACCGCTTAGCTGGTGGATCACTTCGGCTCTGCCCATCGGCGCGAGTCTGATGGCCGTCCAGTTCCTTGACCAGCTGACGCGCGCCCTCCGGCGCGAGGTGATCTGATCATGGAATGGTATTGGACCATCGTAATCATTCTTGGACCGCTCTTTCTATTGATGGCAGCAGGATTGCCGGTGGCCTTTGCGTTTCTCGCCGTCAATATTGTCGGATCATACATTCTGATGGGTGGCATGTCCGGGATCGAGCAATTGGTTCTGAATACGATCGATTCCGTCTCCAGTTTCACCCTCATTCCAATCGCGCTGTTTATGATCATGGGCGAGGCGATGTTCCGGTCGAACATTGCCATCGACCTGATGGATACGCTGGACAAATGGTTCGGCAAGCTGCGGGGCCGCCTGGCCGTGATGGCCGTGGGCGGCGGTGTGCTGTTCTCCACCCTGACCGGCAATTCCATGGGCTCCATCGCCTTGCTTGGCTCGTCCCTGACGCCGGAAATGGAAAAGCGAGGCTATGCCAAGCCGATGTCTTTGGGGCCTATTCTTGGCTCATCCGGCCTTGCAATCATGATCCCCCCGTCTTCGCTGGCGGTTGTTCTGGGCGTGGTTGCGGAATTGTCGATTGGCCGAATACTGATCGGCATCATCATACCCGGTCTGCTGATGGCGCTTCTGTACCTCATTTATATCCTTGGCCGTTGCCGCCTTCAGCCGGAGCTGGCCCCGGCCTTTGATGTCCCCGAAGTCTCATTGTCCGAGAAATTATCCGCAACGGTCATCAACATTTTCCCGCTGACTTTTGTGGTCTTTTCGGTTGTCGGCGTGATTTTCATGGGATTGGCCACCCCGAGCGAGGCCGCCGCAACCGGCGCCTTTGCCACCTTGTTGCTGGCATTGGTCAAGCGTCGTCTGACACCAAAAATCTTCGGAGATACAATCTTCTCCAGCGCAAATATCTCGGTCATGGTCCTGCTGATCGTATCGGGCGCGGTGACATTTTCCCAGCTTCTCGCCTTTACCGGAGCGACCTATGGCATGGTCGACGCGGTGATGACGATTGACATTTCCAGCGGGGCGATCGTCTTTCTGATGATCATGCTGGTGGTGTTCATGGGCATGTTCATGGGGCCGCTGCCGATCATGTTGATCACGCTTCCGATCTTCGTGCCGGTCGTGCAGCAATTCGGCTATGACCCGATCTGGTTTGCCGCGATGTACCTTGTCGCGATCGAGACCGGCGCCACCTCGCCGCCATTTGGCGCGGCCCTTTTCGTGATGAAAGCCGTGGCCCCGAAAGGCACGACCATGGCCGATATTTATCGCGCCGCCGTGCCCTTTATCATCTGCGATTTCATTGCAATCCTCATTCTGTTCTCCTTCCCGCAACTGGTGACAGGTCCTGTCAGCTTTATGTTCCGATGATGCAGACAGCAGGTCCTTCGTTCGATTGTGGTGATCCCAATAACCGGTAGCCCAATTTCACGATCAGATCCGGCAAATGGAGTGAAATATGGATGACAGGCATCCGAACTTCCTGATCATAATGACCGACCAGCAGCGTTGGGACCATCTGGGCTGTTATGGCAATCCGATTGTGCGGACACCGAATATTGATTCGCTGGCGGCCCGGGGCACCAGGTTCGACAATTTCTATGTCGCCACTCCGATTTGCCAACCGAACCGGGCTGCGATTGCCACGGGGCAGATGACCTCGGTAAACGGATGCCGTCAGAACGGCATTCCCTTGGCGCTGGACAGTACAACCTATGCTGATGTGCTGCGCGCCAGCGGGTATAGGACGGGGTTGGTCGGCAAGGCACATTTTCAGAACGTCTCCCCCATACCGGCAACGCCGCGCGCACCTTCCGGCAATGGCGATGAGCCGGCCGCGCCCTTTGATCTGGCCCGGCAATCCCAGCGTGCCGGACCGGGCTATGAATGCGAAATACGGCCCCACTGGATCAACGACCCCGACCGCGAGGTGCCACGCCCTTATTACGGTTTTGATCACCTTCGGCTTTGCATTGGGCATGGCGACCAGGTCGAGGGTCATTATACCGGGTGGCTGAAATCCCAGTTGAATGGCCTGCCCGATCCACGCGGACGCGCCGCGTCTTTGGACGATGACGCGCCGGAAACCCCGCAGATCTGGCGAACAGCCTTGCCGGAAAACCTGCATCCAAGTGCCTATATCGGAGGGGAGGCCTGTGCCTTCCTTGAAGAGAGTGACGACAGCCCGTTTCTGCTGGTTGCGTCCTTTCCGGACCCGCATCACCCCTTTACGCCGCCCGGGCGGTATTTCGACATGTACGACCCCGACGACATCCCATTGCCGGCTAGCTTTGATCATCCGACCAATGCACGCAATGATCTGCCCGCGCATATTCAAAAGATCTATGAAATCGGAGCGGACAAGCCCGACGCCTATTGGCCATTTCATGCCAATTCCTACACTGTCCGCCGGATGATCGCGCTGAATTTTGGCGCGATCACCATGATAGACGATTGGATTGGCAAGATCCTGGCAACGCTGAAGGCGACCGGCAAGGCCGAGAATACGGTCATCCTGTTCCTGTCCGATCATGGCGATTATATGGGGGACCACGGCACCGTCCTGAAGCATGGCCTGCACAGCCAGGGCGTCATTCGAATGCCATTCATCTGGAGCGATCCGGCCCGCGCCACCGGCCAGCACATGGCGCTGCAAGCAAGCGCCATTGACATTGCGCCGACCATTTTGCAGCGGGCGGGTCTGAAATGCCCGGTCGGAATGCAGGGCCAGGATCTGCTGTCGGAGGAGGCCCAAAACTTACCGGTTCTGATCGAGGATGCCGGCCTGGCCATCGCCAGCCAGGACGGTCGCACTGCTTTTCGCAGTCTCATCCATGAAGGCTGGCGGATGACGCTTTTTGAAGGCCACGAGATCGGTGAATTATACGATCTGGAAAACGACCCGCACGAGCTTTGCAATCTCTGGAGCGATCCGGAGGCATTCCAGCAAAAAGCAACCATGCTGTATCACCTGGCCGAACGGCAGATCGCGTTGCGCGATACCTCGCTCCTTTCAACCCATCAAGCCTGAGGACAAGATGACCGGACCATTGGACATTCTGATTGTTGGGGGCGGGATCGCAGGCTGCAGCGCCGCGATTGCCCTCGCAAATCGCGGTCACCGCATTCGACTCGTGGAAAAACAAGCGGTCTGGAAATTCCAGAGTTCCGGCATTTTCGTCTATGCCAACGGCCTTGTCAGCCTTGAAGAACTAGGATTGCTCGACGGCATTCTGGCGGCCGGGTTTGCGATTCCCGGCGGAAGGAACGCTTATTACGACCATACCGGCAAACCCATCGTCGAAACCGTTTATCCGACGGCTGCCGAGGGCCGGATCCCTGCGATCCTTGGGATCAAACGAGCGGAACTGCACCGTGTCATGGCGGGCAGGGTCGCTGATTTGGGCATTCCCATGCGGCTTGGCACCACCGTGACCGCACTTAGCGAGGTCTCTGACAAAACCACCGCGACCTTTTCGGATGGAACGACTTCGACCCATGATCTGGTGATCGCGGCGGATGGGGTGAACTCGTCCATGCGGCAGATGATCGGCGTGACCAAAAAGCCGCGCTATACCGGCTTTGGTGTCTGGCGTTCGGTCCATCCTCGCCCGGTGGATCTGCGCGTCAAAGTGATGATGATGGGTCCTGGCAAACGGTTCGGCATCATGCCGATCAGCGATGACAAGCTTTATACCTTCGGGACATTGGCGGAGCCGAAAGGCAAGCATTTTCCCCATGAGGACTGGCCCGACCTGATGCGGGCCAAATTCGCGGAGTTCAAAGGCCCCGCGACGCCGTATCTTGAGGAGCTTTCACACGGATCCGAAATCCTTTTCACAGCGGTTCAGGAAGTTGTCCTTCCCTTGCCATGGCATCGAGGGCGGGTTGTTCTGATCGGGGACGCGGCCCATGCCTCCACCCCGTTTATGGGTCAAGGGGGGGCAATGGCCATGCAAGACGCATTGGTCCTGGCAGACGCGATTGACCGCAATCCAGGGTTGGAAGAAGCCCTGACCGCTTTTGGGCAGGCCCGCCTGCCAGTTTGTCAGTTCGTTCAGGATGTGTCGCGCGCTGTTGGCGACGCAGGTGCGCGCGAACATGCGGGCCAACTCGACGCCCGCGATGCAGAGCTCCGCCTGACGGCACAGACGAACGTCGATCAGTTCTATGAAAGGCTGGCAGACCTCACAGATAGTTCCGACCTGCACCAATAGACGTCGCGATGTGCCGCAACAGCTTCCGAAGCGCCAGTTGATCAGTGTTTGTCAGAGGCGGTTGAACAGGTGCCCCTCTCCTGAAACCGCAGTACCGCGGCCTGACCATTCAACCCGCATTTCGTCATCCGGCTGAGATGATCCCATGACCCTGTCGAAGCGCTTGCCGGATTGGCCGGGCTGTGCAACTCTTGCAAAAGGGCACAGGCGGGGTACAGGGGCAACATGGCCGACACGCAAGCAGCCACGGCAGCAGAAACGACCGTCAACGAGGTCGCGGCCGGTCCGGCGGCGCAGGACGTCACCCAGACCCTGATCCAGCAATTGATGGATTTCGCCACCGGTCTATTGCGCCCCTGGAGCGCCTATCAGGTTGCCATCCTGTTTGGCCTGGTCGCCGCGGCCTGGCTGTTGCACCGCATTTTCAGCCCCAAAATGTACGACTGGATGAAAACGCTGGAGGGCTGGCCGAAATGGCGGTTGCGTGCGCTGGTGGTCGTGCATCAGCGGATTACCCTGATCTTCTTCGTCCTTCTGACCTGGCTGACCGTCAGCGTCATGCGCGAGATTACCTGGCCATCGCGCAGCTATTTCATCGCGCTGGCCGCCACAATTGCAACGGCGTGGCTGGCAGCGTCCTTTGCCGCGAGGCTGGTGCAAAACAGGTTCCTGCGGCGTCTGGTCCGCTGGAGCCTGTGGATCTTTGCCGCGGTCTATTACCTTGGCTTCTGGCCGGCGACCTCGGATGTCATGGACAGCCTTGCCCTCAACCTGGGTGAAGTGCGGCTGTCCGTTTTGACGCTGGTGCAAGCGCTTGTGGTGACATCCATCCTGTTTATCGGGGCCAGGTTCCTGTCCAATCTCACGTCCAATCAGGTCCGCCGAAACGACGACATCTCTCCTTCAATGCAGGTCCTGATCGGGAAGGTGGCGCAAATCTTCCTGTATGGCGCGGCATTTTTCCTGGGGCTCAAGGCAGTTGGCGTGGATTTGACGGGGCTGGCCTTTCTGTCAGGTGCCATCGGTCTTGGTCTTGGTTTTGGTCTGCAAAAAGTCGTCTCGAATCTGGTATCCGGCTTTATTATCCTGTTGGACAAGTCGATCAAACCCGGCGATGTCATCACCCTTGGCGACACGTTCGGGTGGATCCAGTCTCTTGGTGCGCGATATGTCTCGGTCCTGACACGCGATGGCACGGAATTCCTCATTCCGAATGAGGACCTGATCACCAATCGCGTGGTGAACTGGTCGCATTCCAACGATCTTGTCCGGCTCGATATCCATTTCGGCGTCTCTTATGACAGTGACCCACATGAGGTGAAACGCCTGGGCAGCGAGGCCGCGCTCAGGGTCAACCGGGTGCGAAAAATCCCGGCGCCGATCTGTCACGTGGTTGGCCTGGGCGACTCCAGCATTGATTTCGTCCTGCGCTTTTGGATCAGCGACCCGACAAAGGGTCTGACCAATGTAAGGGGCGATGCGTTTCTGGCGCTGTGGGATGTGCTGAAGGAAAATGAGATCGACATTCCCTTTCCGCGGCGCGACGTCCATATTTTGCCCGAGGGCAACAACAACCCGATCCCGTAAAGGGTCGTTTTGCAATCACCTCATTTCGGGCATATGTGACGCCAGCAGGTCTCGAAGGGCGTCGGGGTCCTGAAAATGCAGCCGCACCGGCAGGGTTACCACATTCCGCCGGAAGTCCTGCGGGATCCGGGTCGCGTCCTTTTCCGTGGTTGCAAGCTGCGCGCCTTTCATGATGGCATCCGCCTCGAGCCGCTTCAGCAGAGTCAGGGACAGTTTTTGGTGATCGCCAAGGGATTCCGTCTGGACCAGATCTGCGCCAAGCGCACGCAGTGTGGCATAGAATTTCTCGGGCCGGCCAATTCCGGCAAAAGCCAGGAATTTACGCCCCGCCCAGTCCATCCCGGTTTCCAGGGGGCGCAATTCAGCCTCCAGTACGGGTTTCAGCCCGAGGATCGGCCAGTGAGTACGGCAGACGGCCCGCGCCTCGGGCGAGCCGATCAGAATGATTGCATCCGCCCGTGCCAGACCCGTCTGCGGCGGTTCGCGCAGGCCTCCGGCCGGAAAGACGCGGCCATTGCCGAACCCGATACCGGCATCCACGACCACAAAGGACAGATCCTTGGCCAGTCCGGGGTTTTGAAACCCGTCATCCAGCAAGATCACCTCGGCCCCGGCGCGGGTGGCGGCGCGGGCTCCGGCAGCGCGGTCCTTTGCCACCCAGATGCGGGTGAAGGCGGCGATCAACAAGGGTTCGTCACCCACTTCATCGGCGCTGTGGTGGCGCTCCTGTACCTCGACAGGGCCCTGCAAACTGCCGCCATAGCCCCGCGACACCACATGAACGGCGATACCGCGCGCCTGAAACATCTCGACCAGCGCGATCACACTGGGTGTTTTGCCGGTGCCGCCGATATTGATATTGCCGACGCAGATCACCGGCACGCCGACCCGTTCGGCCAGCGCGCGCCGTTGCCGGGCCGCCGCCGCCCAGGTAACCAGACCCGCCAGGGGGGTCAGCAGGCGGGCTTGCCAGCCGGGGCGCGCGGGCGGATTGCCCCAGAAACGCGGCGGGCGCATCATTCGGCTTCGATCCGAGCCGGCTCGGGCGGGAGGAAATCCTGCAACAGCTGAAGCGCGCGGTCAGTCACCTCAGCCCCGGAGGAGGACACCTCCCAGGCGGCATGGGCCATCGCGGCGGCCTTGTCGGGCACCAGGACCCGGCCCACAGCCCGGACCAGACCGTCGATCGAGCGAACCTCGACCGTTGCGCCCGCCTCGGCCAGACGCCCATAGACATCGGCGACTTTCTGCACATGCGGACCATGGATGATGGCCGAACCAAGCGCCGCCGGTTCAAACGGGTTGTGGCCGCCGATTTCGACCAGCGAGCCGCCAAGAAAAGACACCGGGGCGATCCGATACCAAAGCCCCATTTCGCCCAGCGTGTCGGCCAGATAGATCTCGGTGTTTTCGTCGGGCATTTGACCTTCGCTGCGCACCGCGACATCCCAACCATCCTCGATCAGCATTCGTTTGATCGCCGGGCCGCGTTCCGGATGGCGCGGCGCGATGATCAGCAACAGCCGCTGCGCCGAGCGGGCAGCCCGGCGATGGGCGCGAGCGACCATTTCCTCTTCGCCTTCATGGGTCGAGGCCGCCAGCCAGACTGGTCGGCCTGCGATCTGCGCGGCAAAGGCCGCCCTTTCCGCCTCGTTGCAGGGCAAGGCAGCAGAGCCTTCTTTCAGCGTTCCGGTCACCTCGCAGCGGTCTTTCGGCAGGCCGAGCCGCGTCAGGAAGTTTCGCGTCCGGTCATCCTGCACCAAAACAAAGGAGAACCGGCAAAGCAGGCTTTGCGCGATGCCGGGAAACCACCGCCAGCGCCGATGGGTTTCCATGGAAATCCGCGCGTTTATCAGCAGCATCGGGATTTGGCGATCGGCGGTTTCATGCATCAGGGCGGGCCACAGCTCACTTTCCGTCCAGACGGCCAGATCGGGCTTCCAATGGTCGAGAAAGGCACGAATGAACGGGCGCACGTCCACCGGTGCAAATTGATGCACCGTCCGGTCCGGCAACCGCTGCGCAACCAGCTTGGCCGAAGTGACTGTCCCAGTGGTGATCAGACAGTTGATATGAGGTCTGAGATCCGCCAGCCGCTGGACCAGTTCAAGGATCGACAGGGATTCGCCCACGCTGGCGGCGTGAAACCACACAAGAGGCCCCTCAGGCCGCGGCTCACCCGCAATGCCTTTGCGTTCAGAAAAACGGTTCGGATCCTCTTTCCCGGCTTCCAGCCGTTCATCCAGCTTCCGCTCGCCGAACCGCGTCGCGTGCTCGGAAAACAGAAGATAGGATGCCAGTCCGATCGAATGCCCCATGCGCCCTGCCACTTGTTTTTCAATTGGTTTACGGGAAGGGGCGCCCCAAGGGAAGAGGCGGCGCTATCGCAGCCGTGTCAGAAAATCGCCGTGAATGCCCGGACTGGCCGCGATGACACCGCTTTGCATCCCTCTGGCGGAGTTGAACGCAAGATCCGCGCCGGTTCGGTCGGTCACACGGACCCCGGCCTCGCGGCAAATCAGGTCACCGGCCGCTATGTCCCATTCCCAGGCATCCCGCAATGTGAGCATCGCATCGAACTGACCATCCGCTATGGCGCACATTCGATAGGCCAGAGAGGGCCGGTAATGCCGCGCGACCGGCGGCACCCCACCCGGCCAGTTATCGGCGGCCAATTGCGGCTTTGCGGCCAGAACGCTGGCATCGCGAATCTCGGACCGGGCACTGCCCCGGATCGGTGTCTCGTTGCACGCCGCCCCCTGCCCTTCGCGAGCCGAATACAGCGCGTCGTGCAGCGGCAGGAACACCACCGCCTCGGTCACCCGGCCCATCCGCGCAATCGCCAGTGAATGGGCAAAGGTCGTTCCACCTTCGATATAGGTGCGGGTCCCGTCAATCGGGTCGACGATGAACACCACCTCGGCTGAAAGGCGGGCGGCGTCATCCTCGGTTTCTTCGGACAGCCAACCATACTCCGGCCGCGCCGCCAGCAGGGTTGTCCGCAGCATGGTGTCTATTTCCAGATCCGCCTGGCTGACCGGTCCCTGCCCCGCTCCCTTGTCGCGGATCTCCATATCGGTTCGGTGATAGCGTGTTGCAATCTCACCCGCGCGGCGGGCCGCGTCGATCAGAAGGCCCAGGTCACTCTCCGGCAATGGTCAGACCCTCGACCAGGAGACTGGGCACCCGCCGCGAAAGATGTGCCCGCGCGTCATTGGCGGCGGTCATGCGCATCAACATATCCCGCAGGTTTCCGGCAATGGTGCATTCATTCACCGGATAGGCGATGACCCCTCCCTTGACCCAGAACCCAGAAGCGCCGCGGCTGTAATCCCCGGTATTGGGATTAACCGAGGAGCCGATCAGCGAGGTCACCAGAAGTCCGTCACCGATATCCGCCAAAAGCTGGTCACGGCTGGATGTCCCTTGCGTCAGCGCGATATTTCCCACCGATGGTGAGGGCGGAGAGGCCGTGCCCCGTGACGCATTACCCGTGGATTTGAGGCCAAGTCGGCGCGCGGTTCCAAGATCCAGCGTCCAGCCCTGCAAGATGCCCTGTTCCACCAGCGCCCGTCGGGTCGGCGCGATGCCTTCGCCATCAAAGGGTTTTGAGCCTGGAATGCGCGCCCGGAACGGGTCCTCGATCAGGTCCATTCCCGGTGGCAGCACCTGCTCGCCCAGCGCGTTTTTCAGCCAGCTTGACCCCCGCACAATGGAGGCACCGTTGATCGCCGCCAAGAGATGCCCGATCAGCGTTGCACTGATCCGTTCGTCGAAGATGACGGGAAAGGCACCGGTCGGGGGTTTCCTGGCCCCGGCCCGCGCTACTGCCCGCTCTCCGGCCTTCTGGCCAATCTCAGCGGCCTCTGGCAGGTCGGCCTGAAAGGTTCGGGATTCGCCACAGTAGTCACGCTCCATCGACAGGCCTTCGCCCGAGATCGCCACTGCCGAACAGGACCGCCCCGTGCGGCCATGGCCTCCGGAAAACCCGACCGAGGTCGCCAGATGCATGGCGGACCGGTGATACCCGGCCGAGGCACCCTGAACCTGCGCGACGCCTTGCACCGACAATGCCGCAGCCTCGGCTGCCAGCGCGTCCGATTGCAGGGCGGCGGGGTCCGGTTCATCACTTGGGTCGGCGAGTTCCAGCGCCGCGATGCCATCCGGGGTGACCTGGGCCAATTGATCCGGGTCCGCCAGACCGATCGAGTCATCCTCGGGCGCTTCGCGGGCCATGGCCACGGCGCGTTCGGCAAGGTCGCGGATCGCATCAGCGCGGATATCCGAGGTGGACACACAGGCCTGCCGATTGCCGATCATCACCCGCAATCCCAGATCTACCCCTTCGGAGCGTTCTGCATGTTCCAGCTTGCCGTGCAGCACTTCGATGGAGACCGACCGGTTACTGGTCGCCAGGCTGTCGGCTTGGTCAGCCCCGGCCCGCCGGGCCTCGGCCAGGGCTTTTTCGGTCAAAAGGGAAAGATCGTCCGGCATGTTTCCGTCCGCAAATGGTTGAAATTCATGTCTGAGGTATCGCAGCCGCGCGGGCAGATGCAAGGGCTGGCGGCCACCCCAATGGACCGCCGCCAGCCAGTTTGTTACTGGATCCGCTGACCATTTGCGAGGACTGCGCCCTCTTTGGTCACCTCGATCTTTGTTTCCAGATGATCGTCGCCCACCGGTTTGGCAAAGGCCCCCAGCATGGCGCGGATACCCATCGTCGCGTCTTCGGGCACAAAGCCCAGCTTGACCAGTTTGTCCATCAGGGCAAAACCACCTTTCAGGCTTAGGCTGACCGACCCTTCCGGGGCGGGAAACCCGCTGATCGTATTTGGATTGGCAAAGTTGAAAGTCACCGACCCGGACCCATCCAACGCCGCACCTGCGGCATGCAGGGTCAGTTCATTCAACTGTATGTCGACCGGCAGCATCGGCGGAATATCCATATCGTCGAGACGATCCAGAACCTGTGGCGTCATGATATCCGCCAGCACATTCACATTGCCCGACAAATCGACAACCGCGGTTGCCGGGTCGCGCGGAATGACCTTTCCGGGATCGAACATCGACCATAGGGATTCGTTGATCTCCAGATCGCGGATGATCGCCTTGGTATAGAAAGGTTGCGGAGCCGACGCCGTGCTAAGCGGCACTTCTACGCCCATTTGCAGCTTGCTCCAGGACAGTTCGACCGGCGGGATCGGTGCGCCCAGCATGGCAAAGCGACCGCTGAGGCCCGAGCTTTCGACATCGAACCGAAACTGATCGTTGGACATGACGAAATCAAGAACCGTCCCGTCCGAGGAATAGGCAAAATCGATCGTCACACCTTCGTCCGGGATATCGCCGGTGACTTCCGTCTTTGCCGCGCCGATGTCCAGAGACAAAAGAATTTTGACGCCCCGGCGCAATATCTCTTCCGGGTCGGGGATCAGGGCGGCGTCGAATTCGAAGCCGACGTTATAATCCTCAAAACTGCCGCTTTGGGTGAAACGCCCCTCATCATCCGGCAACGTAATATCCGCAAGATAGGCGATCGACTTCAGCGACGCGTCACCCTTCAAAGTCAGCTTGGGACCGTCCCGTTTTATGGACAGGCTGTTGGCGATGGCGCCAAAAGTGCCCGAGGCCAGTTCCGGCAGAGACAACTCGTCGGGAATATCCATTCCAACGGCAAAGGCCCCGCCTGTCGCGCTCGATTCCATCATGAGGTCCTGCATCGACCCGGAGAAGACGACGACGTAGTCATCCATCTCCATCGACGCGGTAAACTCACCCGTGACCTCACCTTCCGGGGTCACAAGGGCCGTAAAATCAAGGCCGTTCGGATAGGTCATTTCGACCGTCCCGGAAATATCGGTCAAAGCGACCGTGGGATAGTTCAGCACAATTTCGACATCTTCATCCGGGACATCGAAGGTGATCGATATCCCATCCAGAAGCAGCGTCGAGCCATTCTGGTTTTCGGATTCGATAGACACTTCGGCGCCGGTCATTTCAATCAGACCAATCACCTGATCACGCAATTCTGCAGCGGTAATATCGGCCAGCGCCGGCATCGCAAGGCAGCTGAAAATAATGCCCGTACCAATACCTCGTGGTGTTACAAAAGACATAGGGCCTCCATTTGTCGGAAAATCTGCCCTCAGCATCTCCTTCCGCCTTGGCGTCGTCAAGTGGTTAGGGCGCTGATGGCCTTCTATTTCACTTGCATTTGACGCGAAGGTCGTTTTTTGTCCGCCCGGCATTTTCTGAAGGAGGGGCATATGGCCTGGTCACCTGACGTCACCCAAGTCAACAGCTGGAACGAGTGGGATCCGCTGCGCCATGTCATCGTCGGCCGGGCCGATGATTGCCATATTCCACCGGCCGAACCGGCGCTGGACGCCAAGGTGCCCGAGGACAGCGACATGCGCGGCCAATGGGGCCGACGTCCGCAGGAAACCATCGACCGCGCCAACGAGTTGCTGGACACATTTGCCGATCAGCTGGCCGCCCGCGGTATCCGGGTCGATCGCCCTACGCCGACCGATTTTTCGCTGCCGGTCACCACGCCGGATTTCCACACCGACAGCCAGTTCGGCTGCATGCCGCCGCGCGACGTTTTGTTGACGGTCGGCCACGAAATCCTGGAAGCGACGATGTCTTATCGCTGCCGCTGGTTCGAATATCTGTGCTACCGCCCGCTGATGCAGCAATACTGGGACGAGGACCCGAATTTCCGCCACGAGGCCGCCCCCAAACCACGCCTGACGGATGAAGATTACCGCCCCGACTACCTGTCTGAGAAAATCGGCGTCGAGCAACGCCTGAAATGGGCCGAGGAAAAGTTCTTCGTCACCCGCGAGGTCGAGCCCCTGTTCGACGCCGCCGACGTCTTGCGCTTTGGCCGGGACCTCGTGGTGCAGCATGGCTTTACCACCAACGAAAAGGGCATCGAATGGCTGCGCCGCCATTTCCCCGATCACCGGGTCCATGCGGTCAATTTCCCCGGCGATCCCTACCCGATCCATATCGACGCGACCTTCACGCCGCTGCGCCCCGGCCTGATCCTGAACAACCCGCATCGCCGCCTGCCCGAAGATCAGCGCGACCTGTTCGAACGCAACGGCTGGGAGATCGTGGACAGCGCCCAACCCGCCCATAACACGCCGCCTCCTTTGTGCTACTCGTCGGTCTGGCTGTCGATGAACGTGCTGGTACTGGACCCGAAAACCGTCTGCGTCGAAAAATCCGAGGTCTGGCAGGCCGAGCAGATGGATAAGCTGGGCATGGAAGTGGTCGAGGTCGAGCTGCGCGACGCCTATGCCTTTGGCGGCGG
>Ga0070726_10002142_pt1 | contig 18312 bp, 7 predicted proteins | sample tdAd471_FD_67275 | JGI IMG/M metagenome (GOLD analysis project Ga0070726, IMG submission 67275) | Marine sediment microbial communities from the Atlantic coast under amendment with organic carbon and nitrate - tdAd47.1 | ecosystem: Environmental > Aquatic > Marine > Coastal > Sediment | place... | reverse complement strand
CATCAGCCGACGCGTCGAAGACGTGGCAGGCACCCGTGGGCGACAACGCGCCCAGCTGGCACAGGTAGGCCGTGTCGTCGGGGTGCAGCTGCAGGCTCACCCCGCCGGCCAGCGCCATGTCGCACTCCCCGGCCATCAGCGCGTGGGAGGCGAGGTGCAGCGCCACCAGCGACGAGCTGCAGGTGGTGTTGAGGGCCACGGCCGGACCGTGGAAGCCCATCGCGTGGGCGACCCGCCCGGCGGCGAACGACGGCTCGGCCCCGGTGCCCGCCCAGGCGTCGGGGTAGTACGGCGTGTCAGGACGCTGGAAGCGGCGCAGGTAGTGCGCGTCTTTCACCCCGACGAACACCCCGGTGCGGGAGCCCCGCAGGTCGTCGCGGCCGTGGCCGGCGTCTTCCAGAGCGTGCAGAGAGACCTCGAGGAGCAGCCGCTGCTGCGGGTCGAGGGAGTGGGCCTCCCGGGCAGAGATGCCGAAGACATCGGGATCGAACTGATCGATGCCCTCCAGGAAGCCACCCCGCCGGGCGTAGATGGTGCCCGGTTCTCCTTGGGACCCCGCCCACGCATCGGCATCCCAGCGGCTCAGCGGCACGTCACCCAGGCTGACGCGCCCCTCACGCACCAGCTGCCACAGGGCCTCGGGGCTATCGGCCCCCGGAAAGCGGCAGGCCATGCCGACGATCGCGATGGGGTCGTCGCGCTCGGTGACCACGGAGTCGACCCGCGCCTCGGGCTCAGGCGCCAGCTGGAGCCGATCGAGCAGCCACCTCGACAGCGACGCGACGTCGGGATGGTCGAAGGCCACGGTGGGGGGCAGGGCCAGGTCGAGCTGGCCTCCCAGGCGTCGCGCCAGCTGCACGGCCATTAGGGAGTCCATCCCCGCATCGACGAAGCCACGTCGCGCATCCAGGGCTTCGTCGCGACCGAGCACACGCCGAGCGGCTGCCTCGACCGCATCGACCACCATCGCCAGCCGAGCGCGAGGCGGCGCGCGGCGCAGCTGCCGCACCAGCGCCGACGCGCCTCCTGGCTCGTGGTGATGCAGGACCACGCCAGGGAGCTCGGCGAGCGCCGACGGCGCCTCGTCGGGCCAGCGCCGCGCGAAGGCCTCCCAGTCGGCGGGGAACGCTGCGAGCACCGCGGGAGCGCCCGGGCTCAACGCCGCCTCGAGAGCGGCCAGCGCCGTAGGCACGCTCATCGGTGCCACGCCCTCCCACGCCTCGGTGTCGACCGCTTGGGCCATGCCCAGCCCGGCCCACGGCCCCCATGCCACCGACGTGGCCGGCATGCCTCGGCTGTGCCGCAGCTGGGCGAGGCCGTCGAGGAACGCGTTGGCCGCCCCGTAGGCGCCCTGCCCGGCCCGCCCGAACCACCCGACCGCCGACGAGAACAGCACGAAGGCGTCGAGCTGCGACGTGTTCTGGTGCAGGTGCCATGCGCCGAGGGCCTTCGCGCGCCACGCGGCACCGACGTCGTCGACCGCCAGGCCGCGGAGCAGCCCCTCGGCCTGCGCGCCGGCTGCGTGCACCACGCCGTGGAGCGGCGGGGCCGCCAGGTCGCGCACCGCGGCGAGCAGCCCCACGACCGCCTCACCATCGCCGACGTCGACGGCGTGGTAGCTCACCTTGTCGGCTCCCTCGGCCCACAGCGCCTGTGCCTCCTCGCCCGGAGCCGACCGGCCGGCGACGGCCACGTGGGCCGCGCCTTGTTCCAGCAGCCAAGCGACTACATGCCGGCCGATCGCACCCGCGCCGCCCGTGACCAGCCAGGTCCCACGCACCTCGATGCGCTCCTCGGCCGGCGCCCAGGGGCGGAGCCGCGGCACCAGTGGGCGCCCCGACCACAGCGCGGCCTGTCGCTCGCCTGCGCCGAGGGCATCGATCAATCCGTCGACGTGGTCATCCGGGTCGAGGTCGACCACCCCGGCGAACACCTCGGGGTGCTCGATCCAGGCCGTGGCCGCCAGCCCCCATAGCGCAGACTGCGCCGGATCCACTGGCTCGTCGGACCGCACCGCCACCGCGCCGCGGCTCACCCACCACACCCGCGGGCGGGGCGAAGGCTGCGCGAGCACCCGCTGCAGTAGCGCGACGGAGCGCTGCGATGGCCCGGTGCCGTCGGGGGCATCCGGGTCCATGCCGACGAAGCTGATCAGCTGATCGAAGCCAGCGAGGGCATCGTCGGGGCCAACCAGGCGCGCCTCGACCCCTCGCGCTTGCAGCTTGTCGACGAGCTCGTCGGCCAGCCCGAGCCCCGCCGACACCACGCCCAGGGACCCACCGGGCAGATGATCGGGACGCGGCGCGTCCACCCACGCCCGCTCGAACAGCGGCAGGCGCACCGCACGACTGGCGGTGGCCACGTCAGGGGCGTCGATCCAGTGCCGCCGCCGCTGCCAGGCCGTGGTCGGCAGCGCCGCCGGGGGCCGTGGTGCATACAGCGACCGGGCATCCACCGGCACACCGCGCACCCACAGCTGCGCGGCGGCCTCCATCAGCGTGTGCAGCGCGTCGGCGCCCTTGTCGGCCGATGCCACCGTCACGAGGTCGTGGCTACGCAGGGCCATGCCACACAGCACCGGCCGCGGCCCGACCTCCAAGAACACGTCACAGCCGCGCTCGACGGCCGTGCCCAGCGCTCGGTCGAAGCGCACCGCCCCCCGGGCATGGGGGACCCAGTGTTCGCTCCCCAGGCGCTCCGCCAGGGCGCCGTCGAGCCCTCGCACCACCGGCACCCGGAGCGGGCGCAGGGTGAGCTTCGACGCCACCTCCGCCAGATCGCCGAGCATTGGCTCCATCGCCGGGCTGTGGAACGCGTGGCTGACGTTCAGCTCTCTCAGCTCCAGCCCTGCCGCTTCCAGCCGGTCCGCCACCGGCCCCACGGCCGTGGCGAAGCCCGAGATCACCGTCTCCTCCGGCCCGTTGACAGCGGCCAGGCTGACGCCATCGACCTCCTCGAGGTAGGGCCGCACCCGATGCTCCGGGGCCAGCACCGCGATCATCCGCCCATCGCGCGGAAGCTCGCTCATCAGCCGGCCCCGCTCGGCGGCCAGCCACATCGCGTCAGCGATGCTCAGTGCCCCAGCCACCGCGGCCGCGGTGATCTCGCCCACGCTGTGGCCCAGCACCAGCGCGGGGCGCACGCCCAGCGCACGCCACCGCTCGGCGAGGGCCCACCCATAGGCCACCAGGGCCGGCTGGGTGAAGCGCGTGTCGTGCACCCGCGGGTCGTCGCTGAGCAGCACCTGGCGGAGGTCGTCGGCACGCAGCGACACTGGCAGCGCCCGAACGGCCTCCAGGGCTTCGTCGAGGGCACGCCGGAAGCTGGCGTCGTCGCGGTACAGCCCCGCCGCCATCTCCGGGCGCTGGCTGCCCTGGCCGGTGAACATCATCGCCACCCGCGGCGGCGGCCCCGCCGCCACTGTGCCCGACAGCTCGCCACGGCGAATCGCCAGCCGCAGCGAGCCCGCCTCGCCCACCGCAGCCCGTCGCACGCGGTGCGTGGCCCGCCCGTGGGCCAAGGTGGCGGCGACGGCGGCGGCATCGGTCGAGCCAAGGGCTCGCTTGATCCCCCGCGCGTGCTCGTCGAGCGCTGCCTGGCTGTGCCCGCTGATCAACAACAGGTGCACCCGCGGGTCGTCGGGCGGGGTCGGCGGCTCCACAGGCGGCGGGGCCGCCACCACCACGTGGGCGTTGGTGCCGCTGATGCCGAAGCTGCTCACCGCGGCGCGCGAGCCATCCCATGCTTCGGTGCGCGACGGCAGATGCAGCGGGAAGTCGGTCGGCAGGGCGGGGTTGAGCTCATGCAGGTGCAGGGTGCCCGGCACCTGGTGGTGCTGCAGCGCGAGCACCAGCTTCATCAACCCCGCGACCCCTGCGGCGGTCTCCAGGTGGCCGATCTGGGACTTGACCGACCCCACGATCAGCGGGGTCTCGCGATCGCCGTACACGGCACGGACGGCGCCGAGCTCGATGGGATCCCCCAGCGAGGTGCCCGTGCCGTGCGCTTCGAGCAGGTCGACCTCGTGGGGCTCCACCCCCGCGTCGCGCAAGGCCGCCCGCAGCACCTCCTGCTGCGCCGTTCCGCTCGGCACCGTGAGCCCGCTGGCGGCGCCGTCGTGCCCGACCGCGGTGCCCTCGATCACCGCCAGCACGCGGCGCCCCTCTGCCCGCGCCTGCGACAGAGGCTGCAGCACCAGCACCCCGCAGCCCTCGCCCCTCACGTAGCCATCGGCCCCCGCATCGAACGGACGACAGCGGCCCGAAGGAGACAGCGCGCGGATCTGCGACAGGTAGACCATGCTCTCGGGCGAGAGTAGAGCGTTCACGCCACCGACCAGCGCCAGGGAGGTCTCGCCGCGACGTAGCGCCTGGACCGCCAGGTGCACCGCCACCAGCGAGCTGCTGCAGGCGGTGTTGACCGCCATCGTCGGCCCGCGCACCCCCAGGGCGTAGGCGATGCGCCCCGCGGCAAAGCTCGACTCGTTGCCCGTGCCCGCCCATGGGTAGCTGTCGGCACTGTGTGCCGCGCTGGGGTCGCGGAGCCGGTCCCAATACTCGGAACGACCGATGCCGACGAACACCCCTGCTGAGGTGCCAGCCAGGCGATCCGGAGCGACGCCTGCACGCTCGAGCGCCTCCCAGCTCACCTCCAGCAGCAGTCGCTGCTGCGGATCGAGGGCATGGGCCTCCCGCGGAGCGATCCCGAACAGGTCGGGCTCGAAGCTCGCCAGGTCGTCGAGGAAGCCGCCGGTCCGTGCCACGGTGCGGCCCGGGGTGGCCGGGGTCGGGTCGTACCAGGCAGCCGCGTCCCATCGATCGGAGGGGATGGGGCCGACCGCATCGACGCCATCACGCAGCAGCTCCCAGTAGGCCTCGGGATCGGCCGCGCCGGGCAGGCGGCAGGCCATGCCCACGATGGCGATGGGCTCGTCGGCACGGCTGCCCACGCCCTCCACCGGAGGCACCTCGGGCACGTCGAGGGTGCCCAGCAGAAAGCGCGTGAGCGCCCCCAGCGACGGGTGATCGAAGGCCACGGTCGCCGGCAGGGGCCGCCCCACGGCCGCGCGCAGGCGCTCAGCGAGCTCCACGGCCATGGCGGAGTCCAACCCCAGATCGAAGAAGCCCTCGTCGGGGTCGAACGCGTCGCCCTCGCGACCCAGGACGGCGCCCAGCTCGGCCCCCAGCCGGTCGAGCAGCGCACCGTGGCGCACATCGACCGGCATCGACGCCAGCTCGCCCATCCAGCCATCGGCCTCGACGGCGACCTCCTCGACCTGGCTCGGAGCTCCCGCCAGCTGCTCGAACAGGGGGCGAGGGCGCCGCACGGCAAAGCGGGGCAGGAAGGTGGGGAGGTCGAGGTCGGCCAGCACCACCACCGGTGGCGTGGTGCGCCCGAGCAGCCGCGCCAGGGAGGCCAGGGCCACGTCGGTCGACAGGGGCCGCACGCCCTGGCGACGGAACGAGGCGAGCTCGGCCTGGCTCACCATGCCGCCGGTGGCCCACGGCCCCATGGCCACCGCCGTCGCCGGCCATCCCTGACGGCGCCACGACGACGCCAGCGCGTGCAGCGCGGCATTGCCCGCGGCGTACGCGGCCAGGTCGGGGGCCCCCCACACCGCCGCCACACTCGACAGCAGCAGCACGAAGTCGAGGGGCTGCCCGTCGAGGGCCTCGCGCAGGGCCAGGGCTCCCGACAGCTTGGGCCCCAGCGCTTCGTCGAGGCGTGCCTCGTCGAGCATACCCACCGACCCCTTCGCCGACACCCCCGCAGCGTGCACCACCCCGCGCAGCTTGCGCTGGCCCCGCTTCGCGAGCTCGCGCAGCTGGGCCACATCCGCGACATCGGCGGCCACCACCCGCAGGTCGGCTCCGCGGGCCTCCAGGGCCTGCAGCGCGTCGCTCACCGAGGCGCGGGCCTCGTCGGCCTCATCCGGCCGACCACGCCGGCTGGTCAGCACCAGGTGGCGAGCCCCAAGATCGACGAGGAGGCCTGCGATGGCCAGCCCCACCTCCCCCAGGCCGCCGGTGATCAGGTAGGCGGCGTCGGGGTCGAGCGCAGGCGGGGCCCCGATCGACGGGCTGAACGCCAGCCGGGGCACCCGCAGCCCTCCCGCGTCGAGCCCCAGCCGATCGTCGCCCTGCTGGCGGGCGACCGCCAGGCGCAGCCCAGCCGCCAGCTCGGCTGGGGGCAGCGACGCGTCGGCCCGAACGAGCGCGCCGAAGCGCTCGGGATGCTCGACCGACGCCGCAGCGGCCAGCCCCTGGAGCAAGGCCACCTCCGGATCGTCGGGGTCGCCGAGCACCACGCCGAACAGCTGCTCCACCGTAGGCTCTGCCAGCAGGCGCGCCAGCCGCAGCGCACCTTCCCGCCCGGGCGGCACGAAGGCCACGACCCGCCGCGGCCCGTCTCGGTTCGGCAGCGAAGGACTGCAGTGCGCTTCGAGGCCCGCATCGTGCAGCAGCCCCTGCAGCGCCCCCCCAGCGCCCCCGGGGTTGCCGACGACCACCCATGGACCGCGAAGCGCACCCCCCGTCCCGCGCGCCGGCATCCACTCGACCCGACGCAGGGGGATGGCCTGGTCGACCGCTCCCCGTGGCGGCAGGGGGTCGAGCCAGTGCCGCTCCCGCTGAAACGGGTAGGGCGGCAGCTGCCCGCGCGGCGCGGGGAGCACCGTGCGGAAGGTGGGGGTGACCCCTTGGAGGAACAAGGTGCCCAGGCCCTCCAGCATCCGAAGCCGCGCGTCGTGGTCGGGGTGCAGGGCTCCCACCCACGTGCTCGACGGCGCGGTGCGCGCCCCTGCGCCCGACAGCACCGGCCGAGGACCGCACTCCACGAAGTGGGTGAGTCCGTCACTGACCGCGGCCTGCACGGCGTCAGCGAACCGGACCGTGCGCCGGATGTGATCGACCCAGTAGTCGAGGGAGGCCACCTCCTCGCCTGCCAGCCGACCCGTCACCGCCGAGTACAGCGGCAGCGCCGGACGCCGGGGCACGAGGCCCTCGATGGCCGCACGGAAGGGTGCGAGGGCAGGCTCCACCAGCGGGGAGTGGAATGCGTGAGACACCGTGAGCTCAGTGGTGCGGACGCCGCGCTCGCTCAGCCGCGCCGCCGCGGCCAGCACCGCCTCCCGAGCCCCGCTGATCACCACCTCCTCCGGAGCGTTCACTGCAGCGACGTCGAGGGGGAGCTGCATGGCGTCGAGCACCTCGCGGACGGCATCGACGTGGGTGCGCAGCGCCACCATCGCGCCCCCCGCTGGCAGCGCGCCGAGGGCCTGGCCCCGCGCCACCACCAGCTGCATGCCCTCCTGCAGGGTGAACACGTCGGCGACGGTCGCCGCGATGATCTCACCGATGCTGTGACCGAGCACCGCCGCGGGCTGCACGCCCCAGTGCTGCCACAGCCTCGCCAGGCTCAAGCCCACGGCGAACAAGGCTGGCTGCGTGATCTCGGTATGGTCGAGGCGCCCCGCATCCCCCTCGATCCGGTCGAGCAGGGGGACCTCGTCGCCCGCCGCCCACACCGCCTCGCAGGCGTCGAACACCTGACGAAATACCGGCTCGGTGTCGTACAACCGCCGAGCCATGCCCCGGCGCTGGCTCCCCTGCCCGGTGAACGCGAACACCAGCTCGGGGGCACGGCGCGCCTTGCCCCGGCGGGGTGTGTCGAGCCGGTCGGTGAAGGCGACCGCGCGGTGCTTGTGCACCCGGCGCCCCACGGCCGCCGCTGACGCCACGCGCTCGGGCGCCTGCCCGGCAGCGAGGGCTTCCCGAACCTGCTGCAGCCGTTCGTCGACGGCGGCTGGGTGGTGACCGCTGACCGCCACGAGGTAGGGCCCAGGCAGCTCCACCGCCGGTGGCGGGTCGGGCGGCGCCTCCAGGACCACGTGCGCGTTGGTGCCCGACAGGCCGAAGCTGCTCACGCCGGCGACCCGGCGACCGACCCACGGCGTAGCCTCCGTCGGAATGCGGAGGCGGGTTCCCTCGAGGCCCGCGCGCGGGTTGAGGGTCTCGAAGTGAAGATGCGGGGGGATGGTCGCGTGCTTCAGCGCAAGGATCGCCTGCACCAGGCCGGCCGCCCCTGCCGCAGCCTCGAGGTGCCCCAGCCGTGACTTGGCCGACACGACCCGCAGCGGCTCCTCCCCCTCGCCATACACCGCGGCCAGCGCCCGCAGCTCGATGGGGTCGCCCAGCGGCGTGCCCGTGCCGTGGGCCTCGACCATGCCCACGTCCGCGGGGGCGACGCCTCCGTCGGCCAGGGCGGCGCGGATCACCGCCTCCTGAGCCCGCCCCGAGGGCGCCGTCAGCCCGTTGCTGCGGCCATCCTGGTTCACCGCCGTGCCGCGGATCACCGCCAACACGTCGTCACCGTCGCGTTCGGCGTCGGCGAGGCGCTTCAGCAGCAGCAGCCCCCCGCCCTCCCCTCGCACGTAGCCGTCGGCCGCGGCATCAAAGGCCCGGCACCGACCCGACGGGGACAGCGCCTGCAGCTCGGCAAAGTACCGGGTGGGCTCGGGCGCCAGCAGCAGGTTGGCCCCTCCGGCGAGGGCCCCGTCGATCTGGCCGGCACGCAGCGCCTGCACCGCGACGTGCACCGCCACCAGCGAGCTGCTGCATGCCGTGTGGATGGACAGCGCCGGCCCCGTGAGGCCCAGGGCGTAGGCGATGCGACCGGAGGCCACGCTCGACAGGGTGCCCGTGCCCGACCATGCGTCGAGTCGCTCGTGACAGTCGCTGAGGAAGTGCCGACGCCCGTAGTCGGACAGCCCCATGCCCACATAGACGCCGATGGCCTGCCCCTCGGCTTGGTCCGGGGCGACGCCCCCGTGTTCGAGCGCCTCGACGGCCAGCTCCAGCAGCAGCCGCTGCACAGGGTCCATGCCCTTGGCCTCGCGGGGCGAGATCCCGAAGTACGCCGCATCGAAGCCATCGACCTGGTCGAGGAGCCCCGCCGTGTCGGGCACGGTGCGCCCACTCACGGTGGGTGCCTGGGGCCCCCAGCGGCCGGATGGGACCCTGCCCACGGCGTCGACACCGCCGACCGCCTGCTTCCAGGCGGACACAGGGTCGGCCACGCGCCCGGGGAGACGACAGCTCAGACCGACGACGGCGATGGACTCGGGCATGGACGACCTGCAGGGAGTGGCCGCCATCCTAACGCCGGCCCTCCCCGCACGGGGCTGCCGCAGCCACTCCCCTCGGCGTAATCCAGGCTACATTCGGAGTTCCCCAAGCCGCTTTCTCACACCGAGATGCTTCCTCCATGCCCCTCTCCCGCGCCCTGCACCTCCTCACCCAAGACCCCGCTTGGTCCACAGCCGAGCTGCAGCGCATGCTCGAGGCACTCACCGAGGCAGCCAGCGAGGCCCTCGACGTGCCCAGGGTGTCGGTGTGGTGGGTCGACGAGGTTCGAGACGGCATCGGCTGCGCCGATCTGTTCGTGCGCTCCGACGGCAGCCACAGCGACGGGCTGTTCCTGCCGGTCGCCGCCGCCCCAGAGTACTTCCGCTCCATCGGCGCCGCGCGGGTGGTGGCCGTCGACGACGCCCTCACCGACCCGCGCACCAGGGAGCTCGCGCCCAGCTACCTGGCCGCCCTCGGGATCGGCGCCATGCTCGACGCGCCGATCCTCGTCGACGGCGCGCTGTATGGCGTGGTCTGTCACGAGCACTTCGGCACGCGGCAGTGGTCGGCGGAGGAGCGGGCCTTCGCGGGCTCGATCGGCGACCTCGCCGCGCTGGCGGTGCAGACCTCCCGGCGCCGGGAGGCCGAGGCAGCCCTCCGCGAGCGGGAGGCCGAGCTGCGCTTCGCGGTCGAGGCCGCCGGGGCCGCCGACTGGTCGTGGGACGTGCCGAACGACCTCGTGCGGTGGTCCCCGCAGATGGCACAGATCTTCGGCCGCCCCGATGGCTGGCTGCCCGACGGCGTCAACGGCTTCATCGAGCTGGTGCATCCCGACGACCGGGAGCACACCCGCGCAGCGCTGGCCGGCGCGCTCCGCGCGGGGTCCCACTACCTCGTTCCCTACCGGGTCATGCTCCCCGATGGCTCCTCGCGATGGGTCGAGAGCCGCGGCCAGGTGGAGCGAGACGACGAAGGCGAGCCCCTCAGCGTGCACGGGCTCGTGCTCGACATCAACCGCCAGCGCGAGGTGGAGGCACAGCTCGCCCGAAGCCAGCGCCTCGAGAGCCTCGGCCGGCTCGCCGGGGGCGTCGCCCACGACTTCAACAACCTGCTCACGGCCATCAGTGGCGCCGTCGAGCTGCTCCTCGACGAGGAGCAGGATGCCGCCGACCGCGACCTGCTGGAGCTGATCGCCTCGAGCTCCGAACGCGCCACCCGGCTCACCAGCCAGCTACTCGCCTTCGGCAGCCGGTTGCCCACCACGAGCCGCGCCGTCGACGTGGCGAGCCTCGTCCGTGATGCGGCGCGTCTCCTCGAGCGCCTGGTCGGCGAAGACATCGCGCTGGGGTTGGAGGAAACGGGAGAAGCGTGGGTGTGGGCCGACCCGACGCACCTCGAGCAGCTCGTGGTGAACCTGGTGGTGAACGCCCGAGATGCCATGCCCTCGGGGGGCCACCTCACCGTGTCGGTGGAGGCCATCGACGAGCAATGCGTGCTGAAGGTCCGCGACACCGGCCACGGCATGGAGCCCGCCGTGCTCGAGCGGATCTTCGACCCCTTCTTCACGACCAAGACCAGTGGCGATGGCACCGGGCTGGGCCTCGCCATCTGCCATGGCATCGTCGAGCAGATCGGCGGCCGCATGAACGTCACGAGCGAGGTCGGGGCGGGCACTTGCTTCCGCATGGAGATGCCGCTCACCACCAGGAGGCCCGAGCGCTCCACGGCATCGCGGGATGTCTTGGTGCCCCTCCCTCCGCGCAACGTGCTGGTCGTGGAAGACGACGACGGTGTCGCCAGGTTCCTGGTTCGGGTGCTCGAGGCGCTCGACCAGCACGTGCAGCTGGCCCGCACCTTCGCCGCCGCGATGGAGGCGCTGAAGCAGGGTCCACCCGACATCCTGCTGTGCGACATGGTCTTGCCGGGGGGCTCGGGGATCGACATCATCGCCGACGCCCAGCGACGCTACCCGCAGCTGCCCATCGTGATGATGACGGGCTACGCACCGCGGGGCGTGCCGGAAGGCGTTCCCCTGCTCACCAAGCCGTTCACGCCGGCGGGCCTGCGCGAGGCCCTGGCGGCCGCGGCCAACTAGCCTCTCCCCTCAGGTGGGGCCGCCGAGGGGCTGCAGGTCTTCGGGCACCCACTCGGCAGTCATCCGGTCTTCCAGGGGCTCGAGCTGACGCGCGCGACCCAGGAACTCCTCCATCTCGGCGCCCTCGAGCACTTCCTGCTCGACCAGGTGCAGGCTCATCTCCTCGAGCAGCGCCCGGTTCTCGACCAGGATCTCGAGGGCACGCCGATGGCAGTCGTCGAGGATCCGGCGGATCTCCTTCTCGATCTGCTCCGCCGTGTCGGGCGACGAGCTCGTGCCGCTGCCGGTCGGGCCGATGCCGAAGGCGTTCTCCTGCCCCCCGTAGCTGACCGCCCCGACCTTCTTCGACATGCCGTACTCGGTGACCATCTTCCGCGCGATGCTGGTCGCCCGCTTGATGTCGTCGCTCGCCCCCGTCGTCACGTCACCGAACACCAGCGCCTCGGCCGCCCGCCCGCCGAACAGCGTGACGATGCGGTTGAGCAGCTCGCTCTTGGTGGAGCTGTAGCGGTCTTCCACCGGCAGGTACATCGTGTAGCCGAGGGCGAAGCCGCGCGGGATGATGCTGATCTTCTGAACGGGGTCGGCACCGGGGCTGGCCGCCGAGCACAGCGCGTGGCCGCACTCGTGGTACGCGGTCATCCGCTTTTCCTTGTCGCCGAGCCGTCGAGACTTCTTCTCGAGGCCCGCCACGATGCGCTCGATGGCCTCGGAGATGTCCTCGAGCTCCACCGCCAGCTTGTCGCGCCGCGCCGCCAGCAGTGCTGCCTCGTTGAGGATGTTGGCCAGATCGGCGCCGGCGAGCCCCGGGGTGCGCCGCGCCACCACCTGCATGTCGACATCGGGCGACAGCTTGAGCTTTCGGGCATGCACCTCGAGGATCTTCTGCCGGCCGCGCACGTCGGGGCGGTCGACCAGCACCTGGCGGTCGAAGCGACCTGCGCGCAGCAGCGCCGGGTCGAGGATCTCGGGGCGGTTGGTGGCCGCCATCACGATGATGCCCTTGCGGTTGTCGAAGCCATCCATCTCGACCAGTAGCTGGTTGAGCGTCTGCTCCCGCTCCTCGTTGCCGGCAGGCCCCGACATGCCGCGGCTCTTCCCCACCGCGTCGAGCTCATCGATGAAGATGATGCACGGCGCATGCTCGACGGCGTTCTTGAACAAGTCGCGCACCCGCGCCGCCCCCACCCCGACGAACATCTCCACGAAAGCCGAGCCGCTGATCGAGAAGAAGGGGACTCCGGCTTCGCCTGCCACGGCCCGCGCCAGCAGCGTCTTGCCGGTGCCCGGCGGGCCTACCAGCAGCACACCCTTGGGCGGACGACCTCCCAGGCTGGTGAACTTCTCCGGCGTCGTGAGGAAGGCGATGACCTCCTGGAGCTCTTCCGCGGCCTCCTCGACCCCGGCCACGTCTGCGAAGGTGACGCCCGTGCCCTCTTCGGGAGCGAGCTGGGCGGAGCTGCGGCCGAAGGCGGCGACCCCTCGAGCTTGACCCGACTGCCGCGACAGCACGAAGTAGACGAACACCAGCAGCAGCAGCGGCAGCACCAGCAGGGGCATCATGCCCTCCTGACACTGACTGGGCTGGGTCGCTCGGTAGGCCACCGCGTGCTCTTCCAGCAGGGGCACGAACGACTCGTCGCTGGGCACCCGCACCGCCGTGACCACCTCCGGCTTCTCGCTGCTCCCCTTCTTCTTCGCCCGGACCACCTCGCCATCGAAGGTCACCTCGGCGATCTGGTCGCTCTCGACCAGCTGCTTGAGCTCCGACCAGGTGGTTCCTCCCCCCGGCACCGTGAAGGCGAGGCGGGAGACCCACACCAGCAGGAACAGGAACGCCAGCAAGGCCAGGAAGGGCCAGAGCCATCGGGAGGGGTCGTTGGGGGACTCGTCGTCTTCCTGGGCCACGTCAGGCTCCTGTCGAAGACAGCGCCATATCGTCTCTCCGCGAACCATGGCACCCGAGCCACCACGGGAAGGTGGTCGGTGGACGCCAGACCATGTACATCATGCCGGGCACGACGGAGGACCTATGCGCTTGCTGCTTCCCTTCCTGCTGCTGGCCTGCGGCGGCGACGACGACGGCACCGACGGCGCTGACGAGGCGCCGACGGCCGACGCGCCGGCCGACACCGACACCGACACCGATGCCGACACGGATGCCGACACCGACGCCGACACGGATGCCGACACCGACACCGGCTTTGTCGTCATCGGCACGGCGCACACCGGCGTGGTCACCCCGACGGCCCACACCGGCCTGGCCGACAGCTCGCCAACCGGCGACACTGGCCCGATCGCGTCGACCGCCGACACCGGGGTCCCCCATCCCCTCACCGGCCGTACCTACGTATTCGACGTGAACAGCGTGAACGTCATCCAGCCCGCTGCCGCAGGCGGGCTGCTCACGTCGACCCTGCCCCAGCCCGTGATGATGCAGGTGGTCGGCGGCACCGCCACCACCCTCGACCTCCGCGTCGGGCTTGCCACCGACCACAACGCCGGGTCGCCCCAAGACGTGTGCGTGCCCACCTTCGACCTGGTCGGCGCCGACTTCACCGCCGATCCCGCCTTCTCGGTCGGGCCCGTGACCACTACGGTCAGCGGGCTGGGGATGAGCTTCTCCATCGAGGATCTCGAGGTCACCGGCACCTTCGATGCCACCTACGACCGAGTGCTCGACGCCACCCTGCGGGGTGTCGCCGACACTGCGCCCCTCGCGCCGCTGGTCGGTGGAGGCGGCGCGAGCGCGGTGTGCAGCCTGCTCGGCGCCCTGGCCATCAACTGTGTTCCGTGCACGGCGAGCAACTACTGCCTGCAGTACGCCAGCGATGGGTCCGACGCCGTGAGCACCACGCCCGAGCTCGTGCCTCGCACCACCGCCGACATCGCCGCCGACCCGAGCTGCCCCTAACGCCGTCACCCTTCCCGTGGCGCGGCCCCGTTGAGTACACTCCCGGCCATGACGCACTTCGACTGGCCAGAGCCCGGATCCCCCCAAGAGCTGGCGGCCTTCGCTACGCTGCAGAAGGGCGTCCCCGACCTCTACCACTCCCTCGCCCGCGATCCGCGCCAGCCCCAGACGGTGGTGATCGTGCCGTCGCTGTCGATGGATCCGCGGGAGCTGGCGAAGATCACCGGGGTCTACCACTACGAAGAGCGGATGCTGGTCAACCTGATGCTCCTGCGTCAGCCCCGCACCAAGCTCATCTACGTGACCAGCCAGAAGCTCGATCCCGTGGTGGTCGACTACTACCTGTCGCTGCTGCCGGGCATTCCCGCCAGCCACGCCCGCAGCCGCCTCGTGATGCTCGACTGCAACGACCGCAGCAACCTGCCCTTGTCGCAGAAGATCATCCTCCGCCCGCGCCTCATCGACCGGATCCTCAAGGAGATCCTCGATCCGGAGCGAGCCCACATGGTGTGCTTCAACTCCACCGACTACGAGCGCACCCTGGCGGTTCGCCTCAATCTACCCCTCAACAGCACCGACCCGCAGCTCGCCTGGCTGGGCACCAAGTCGGGCTGCCGAGAGACCTTCCGGAAAGCCGGCGTGCTGCTTCCTTTCGGATTCGAGAACCTCGAGAGCCACGGCGAGATGGCCAAGGGTCTGGCCGCGATCAAGCGCAACGACCCCGCCGCCCGCCGCGCAGTGGTCAAGCTCAACGACGGCTTCTCGGGCGAGGGCAACGCGGTGTTCCCCTTCGGCGACCTCGACGGCACCCTGTCCGAGACCACCCTGGCCGAGCGCATCTACGATCGCCTGCCCACCGACCTCAAGTTCGAAGCCCCCCACGAGAACTGGCCCAGCTTCATCGACAAGTACGCCGACATGAAGGGCGTAGTCGAGGCCTTCGTCGAGGGCGAAGGCAAGACGAGCCCCTCGGCCCAGTGCCGGGTCAACGCCATCGGCGAGCCCCAGGTCATCTCCACCCACGACCAGGTGCTGGGCGGGCCGAGCGGCCAGGTGTTCATGGGGTGCACCTTCCCCGCCGCCGACGACTACCGGCTGGCGATCCAGGAGAGCGGCGCGAAGGTAGCCCGGGCCCTCGCCGACCACGGCGTCATCGGTCGGTTCGCCATCGACTACGTGTCGGTGCCCGAGCCCGACGGCTGGAAGCACTACGCGATCGAGGTCAACCTGCGGAAGGGCGGCACCACCCACCCGTTCCTCACCCTGAAGTTCCTCACGAACGGCACCTACAGCTACGACGACGGCCTGTTCTACGCGCCGTCGGGCAAGCCCAAGTACTACTTCGCCACCGACACCCTGCAGAGCGAGCGCTACGTCGGGCTACGCCCCGCCGACCTCGTCGACATCAGCGTCTACCACGACATGCACTTCCACGGTCCCACCGAGCGGGGCGTGGTCTTCCACCTCATCGGTGCCCTGTCGGAGTTCGGCAAGGTCGGCATGGTCGCCATCGGCGACAACCCGCAGCAGGCGAAGTTCCTCTACCGCCAGGCGCTGCAGGTGCTCGAGGAAGAGACGGGTGCAGGCTGGCACCCCGCAAGCTGATCGGGCGTAGCGTTCCGGGCCGCGCCGCGACCAGGTCCCCATGAGCTTCCTCCCCCTGCTGCTGACGGGCGGCGGCGCCATCGCCGTGCTCGGGTCGTGGGCCCTCTACATGGGCTCCGTGCCGAGCGGCCGCGTGCCGCCTCGCCCCGTGGGGCACATCATCGCCCAGGCCGTTGGCATGGCCTTGGCCATCACCGGCATGGCGCAGGTCGTCACCACTCCCACCCTGCCCATCGGCCTCCCCTCCGCCGCCCTCGCCGGGCCGGCGCTGACGATGGGCGGCCTGTTCCTCTTCCTGCTCACCCAGCGCAAGACGCCCCTCGGCAAGCTCCGCGTGGCCGTCGGCGACCCGATGCTGCCCTTCTCCGCCACCACCCGCGACGGGGAGGCGTTCCACAGCGACCAGCTGCGCGGCCAGCGGGTGCTGTTCAAGTTCTTCCGTGGCCACTGGTGACCCTACTGTAGCGCCGAGTTGCGGCGCTTCGAACAGATGAACGACCAGCTGGCCGCGCACGGCGTGCGCATCGTGGCCCTCAGCAAAGACACCGTCGAGCAGGTCCGCTACCACTACGACCGCGACCGACTCGACGCCTTGCTCCTCAGCGACGCCGACCTCACGGTCATCCGGCAGTACGGCGTCGAGCATCACAAGGCCATGGAGTTCTCCATCGGCCGCTTCCAGCTGTTCGGCGTGCCCCTGGCGCTGGTGCCCACGGTGAAGACGATGGCCATCCCCACCACGCTGCTCCTCGACGAGCACGGGGTGGTGCAATGGATCGACCAGGCCGACGACTATCGGCTCCGTAGCGACGTCGACCGGGTGCTGCAGGCCGTCTGCGACGTGTTCGGGCCGCCGGCGAGATAGCTTGGCCGCGGAGGTCCCATGTCTTGCCTGCTGCTGCTCTCCGTCGCCCTCGCGGCGCCTCCCGCCCCCGACGCCAAGGCCGAGGGGCCCGCGTCGAACGACAAGTTCGTGGCCGACGACCTGGTCGTGTCGGAGTGGTCCGAGCGCTTCGAGCGAGCGGAGCGCGAGGTCTTCGCGAAGCGCGCCGACATCGTGAAGGCCATGGGCCTCAGCCCCGGGCAGGCCGTCGTCGACATCGGCGCCGGCACAGGAGCGCATCTGGGAGCCCTCGTGCAGGCCGTGCGACCCGGCGGCACCGTCATCGCCACCGAGCTGTCGCCCGGCTTCCGCACGCACCTCGAGCAACGAGCCGCCAGCGAGGGCTGGGCCGAGGTCGTCGTCAGGGAGAGCTTCGTCGACCGCACGGGCCTGGAGACAGCCAGCGTCGACGCCGCCCTGCTCGTCGACGTCTACCACCACCTCGACGCCCCTGAGGCCTTCGTCGTCGACATCGCCCGCGCGCTGCGCCCTGGCGGCACGCTGCACATCGTCGACTTCGACCCCGGCCGGGAGGGCGCCACCGACTGGGTGAAGGGGCATGTGCACCTCACCGCCGATCAGGTCCGAACCCAGGTCGTAGGCACGGGGGTCTTCACCGCGCTGCCCGATCCGAAGGTCGAGCTGACCGACAACCGGATGCTGTCGTTCCGCCGCGTAGCCGAGTAGCTCCTACAGCGCGGCGAAGCCGACCGAGAAGCCCAGCGACGGAATCACCAGGGGGACCTTGGTGACACGCTCTTCATCGAAGTCGGCCAGGTCGACCACGCCATACTGACCGATGCCGACCTCGAGGCTCGTGTAGGTGAGCTTCGCGTCTTGCCGCAGCCCCACGTTGGCCGACCAGCCGAAGCGATTCAGTGGCTCGCCCGCCAGGGGCTCCGAGCTGCTCAGCTGGTGGACTCCGACCCCGCCGTACAGCCCACGAGCCTGGGGGTTCGGGTAGATGCGACCGCCGCCACCGACGGTGGTGAGCGTCGGTGAGCTGCCCGCGGGAGGGTCGTTGCCGCGCAGGCCGAACAGCACCGCCCCGGCCCCCGGCAGGTAGGCGCCCTGCCCCCACACCGACAGGGCGGGCCCCACCGGGATGGGGAGCACCAGCTCGAGCTCACCGCCGGCCCCGATGGGCAGCCCCACGGCGATGCCGAAGCGCACGTGCTTTCGGTCGGCGTTCAACCGGAAGCGCTCGAGCAGCTCGTTGGCCTTCTGCCGGTCGCGCTCGACCCCCTTTCCACGCAAGTACATCTGGCCGAGGGTCTTGCAGCTGTCGTAGGTGCCGTTGTCGCAGGCCGTGAGCAGGTGCCGAGCGGCGATCTCGTCGTCGAAGCTCGTGGCCCGGTCGAGGTGCACCTGCGCCAGCGCCGCACACCCATCGCCATGCTGCCCCTCGCAGGAGCGCTCCAGGAGCAGGTAGGCCTCCTCGCTCGGAGGCTGGGGCGGGGTGATCCGACGCTCCGCCAACCAGTAGCAGCCCTCGGGGTCGCCGTTGTCGCAGCCCCTGCCGAGGTAGACGTCTGCCGGCTGCTCCCCCTCGAAGGGCGGCTCGTGGCGGGCCTCTACCAGCGGGCCCAGCGCCGAGCAGCTCGGAGCACTGCCCAGGTCGCAGGCGCGGGTGTACGACGCGAAGGCGTCGGGCAGCAGGGCCTTGTCGCGCACCTGCCGCTCCCCGAGC
>Ga0070726_10002139_pt1 | contig 18329 bp, 15 predicted proteins | sample tdAd471_FD_67275 | JGI IMG/M metagenome (GOLD analysis project Ga0070726, IMG submission 67275) | Marine sediment microbial communities from the Atlantic coast under amendment with organic carbon and nitrate - tdAd47.1 | ecosystem: Environmental > Aquatic > Marine > Coastal > Sediment | place... | reverse complement strand
CGACGCGAGCAAGAGGAAACTGCTCGGGGTTGGCAGCGGAGTGCCGGCGGCCGTCTTGATCGGCGCGCCCGGCACTCCGCTCGTCGGCTGGCAGGACTTCAGGAGAGACGCCGACGCGATCGGCCTCCCCCTGGGAGGGCCGCAATGAAACCCCCACGGCCGCGCCCCACACTACTGCGCCTGCTCCACGACGCTACGAAGGAGATCGGTGTCCTCGTCTCCGAGGAGGACATCTTGGACGCAGCCACCCGGAAGGCGCACGACCTGTTCGGAGCGGCGTCCCTCCTCCTGCTCCGCGCCGAGGACGGCGGTCGCTGGGAGCCACGGGCCAGCGTTGGTGTTCCCGTCACCGAGGGCCTCCCATGCCTGGATGGCGCGCACGTCGACCAGCACTGCTTGGTCCACGCCCGCCGGGCGTTGAAGCTGGTCGACGTCGCTCCGGACGCCGACGTCCCGGCTGCAGGAGCCTACGCGACGTACTCGTTCGCGCCGCTGGAGGCCGGCGGAGGCGTGCTCGGGCTCCTGGGCGTCGAGCTGAGCAGCGGTGACCCGGAGCCGGAGACGCTGGAGCTGTTGTGCGCGTTGGCCGCGGTCAGCGCGACCGCGCTGGAGCAGGCTCGCCTCAGGCAGCGCGCCGTCGCCGAGGAGCGTCGCCGCCTCCGGCTCGCTCGCTACTTCTCGCCCCAAGCGGCGGAACACCTGCTCTCCGAGGGGGCGGACGGCCTCCGCTGCGGGCTTCGCTGCGAGGCCACCGTCTTGTTCAGTGACGTGAGGGGATTCACTTCCATCTCGGACCGCCTGGACCCGGCCTGCGTGCTCGAGATCCTCAACTGCTACTTCAGCGAGGTGACGCAGCTCGTGTTCGAGCACGGAGGCATGATCGACAAGCTGATCGGGGACGGCATGCTCGCCGTGTTCGGGACCCCCAAGCCCCTCCCGAACCACGCCCTGTCGGCGATCCGCTGCGCTTCCTCGATGCAGGCCGCGGTCGAGCGAATGGATTTCTCCCGCTTCGGCGTGGACAGGTTCGAGATCGGCGTCGGACTCCACACCGGCCCGGTCCTGCTCGGCGACCTCGGCGGCGACGCGTTCCTGGACTTCACGGTCCTGGGCGGGACCGTGAACCTCGCCTCCCGAGTCGAAGGGCTCACCAAGGACCTCGGGGCGCCCGTGCTCCTGACTGAGTCCGTGCGCGCCGCCGCGGGCGACGGGCGGGTGAGGACCTCACCTGTAGGCCCGCAGTCGGTCCGCGGCGTCTCGCAGCAGGTGCAACTCCATCGCTTGATCGGCCTCGGCCAACCGGAGTGACGCGTGACCTCGAGCCAGCCAGAACCTCGTGACCCTCACCCGCCAAAGGCTGACACCCACCCACGACCCGTCGAACGGAAGGCCGAAGCATCCGAAGCCGCAGGAGGAGAGCAGGCGTACGTCCACGCCCTTCGGTTCTCCTGGCTCACACGGTTCTACGACACGGTCCTCAGGTTCACCCTCCCGGAGCGGGCGATGAAGGCGAGGCTCTGCGAGGAGGCCCTGGAGGGCCTGGAGCCGGGAGGGCGAGTGCTCGACCTCGGCTGTGGCACGGGCACGCTCACCTTGATGGTCAAGGAGCGCTGCCCGCAAGCCCAGGTCGTCGGCGTCGACGGTGACCCAGAGGTCCTGGACATCGCCCGGCGGAAGGCAAGGGCGGCAGGGCTCGAAGTCGAGTTCCTGCAGGGTGACGCCACGGATCTGGTCTCCTTGGGCCAGTCGCGGTTCGATCGGGTCATGTCCAGTCTGGTGCTCCACCACCTCAACACCGAGAGCAAGCGCCGCGCTCTGAGGGGAGCGCGTGGGTTGCTCATTGACGGTGGGCAGCTGCACCTCCTCGACTGGGGCAAGGCCCAGAACCTGCTCATGCGGTTGGCGTTCGTCCCGGTTCAGCTCCTCGATGGCTTCTCCACCACGTCCGACAACGTGAAGGGACTGCTCCCAGCGATCATCGAGGAGGCTGGGTTCGAGGACGTCGCTGAGACTGGGAAGCGCATGACCATCTTCGGGAGCCTCTCCCTCTACCGAGGTCGATCGGCTGGGGTGGGCGGAGTAGGGAGGCTCCCGTGAGCGGTGACGCCTTGAAGGATCCGGTCTGCGGCATGACGGTCGCCCCCGCGACCGCAGCGGGACACATCACCCTTGAAGGCCAAGAGCACTGGTTCTGCAGTACTCACTGCCAGGCCAAGTTCTCGGCCGATCCTGGCGCCTACGCGAGCGCGTCCACGCCGGCAGCCAAGAGCTGCTGCGCCGGAGGAGGATCCGCCGCGGAGTCGGGGTATGCGGCCGAGCCACCCCGCGAGGGTCCCTACACCTGCCCCATGCATCCCGATGTGGTCCAGGAGGGCCCCGGCTCCTGCCCCGAGTGTGGCATGGCGCTGGAGCCCGTCACGCCTCCGGTCCGGCGCCGTCGCTATACCTGCCCCATGCACCCCGATGTGGTCCAGGAGGGCCCGGGCTCCTGCCCGATCTGCGGCATGGCCCTCGAGCCAATCGACTCGGGCGAGTCGGAAGAAGATCCTGAGCTCCGCAGCATGACGAAGCGGTTCTGGGTCAGCGCGGCGCTGACCCTGCCCGTGTTCGTCATCGCAATGTCGGAGATGGTCCCCGGGCAGCCGGTCCAGGCGCGCGTCCCGCCCACCGTCCTCGTCTGGCTCCAGCTCGCCTTGGCGACCCCCGTCGTCTTGTGGGGCGGTTGGCCGTTCTTCGAGCGGGGCTGGGCATCGATCAAGAGCCTCAAGCTCAACATGTTCACGCTGATCGCGCTGGGCACCGGCGTCGCCTACCTCTACAGCCTGGTGGGCGCCGTGGCCCCGGGGGTTTTCCCCAGCACCTTCCGTGCGCACGGCGTCGTCCCCGTGTACTTCGAGGCAGCGGCCGTCATCACCACCCTGGTCCTACTCGGCCAGGTCCTGGAGCTGCGCGCGCGAGCAGCGACGTCGGGCGCGATCCGGGCACTCCTCGACCTCGCTCCACCAAGGGCCAGGAAGATCCTGGGAGACGGGAACGAGCAGGACGTCGCCCTGGAGAACGTCGCACAGGGCGACCGCCTGCGGGTCCGCCCCGGCGAGAAGGTCCCGGTGGACGGAGTCGTCTTGGAGGGCGTCAGCTCGGTCGACGAGTCCATGTTGACCGGCGAGTCGATCCCCGTGAAGAAGTCCGAAGGGGACTCGGTCACAGCCGGAACGGTCAACGGCACGGGCGGTTTCGTCATGGAGGCCCGGCGGGTCGGGTCCGAGACCCTCCTCGCGCAGATCGTGGGCATGGTGCGGGAGGCCCAGCGCAGCCGCGCCCCGATTCAGCGCATGGCCGACGTGGTCGCCTCCTACTTCGTTCCGGGGGTGCTCGTCGTCGCAGTGGTCGCCTTCGTCGTCTGGCTCCTGGTCGGTCCCTCTCCCGCTTTGAGCTACGCGCTGCTGAGCGCCGTCGCAGTCCTGATCATTGCTTGCCCGTGCGCGCTCGGTCTGGCCACGCCCATGTCGATCATGGTCGGGACGGGCCGCGGGGCTGTCGCCGGCGTCCTGATCAAGAACGCGGAGGCCCTGGAGGTCCTGGAGCGGGTCGACACGCTCCTGATCGACAAGACGGGCACGCTAACCGAAGGCAAGCCGACCCTCACGGAGATCGTGGTCTTCGGCGATCGCGCGGAGGCGGAACTCCTGCGCCTCGCGGCGAGCCTGGAGCAGGCGAGCGAGCACCCCCTCGCCGCCGCGGTCGTGCAGGGCGCCAAGGCTCGTGGCCTCGACCTCCCGCAGGCATCCGGGTTCGAGTCGGAGACGGGCAAGGGAGTCCGAGGGACCGTCGAGGGGTACCAGGTCGCGCTCGGAAACCAGCACATCCTGGACCTGCTCGGCCTGACCAGTGAGCCCCTCGCCACGCAGGCCGAGGAGCACCGGGCCCGCGGCGCGACGGTGGTGTTCGTGGCGATCGACGGGCAGCTCGCCGGGCTCCTCGCGATCGCCGACCCGATCAAGGCTTCCACGCCTGAGGCGATCCGTCTGCTGCGCGAGGAGGGCCTGCGGATCGTGGTCGTGACCGGAGACAACCGCGCGACCGCCATGGCGGTCGCCGAGCAGCTCGGCCTGGACGAGGTCGAGGCCGAAGTCCTGCCTGAGGACAAGGGCGCGGTCGTTAAGCGTCTCCAGGCCGAGGGCCGAACCGTCGCCATGGCCGGGGACGGCGTCAACGACGCGCCCGCGCTGGCCCTTGCGGATGTCGGGATCGCCATGGGCACCGGGACCGACGTCGCGGTAGAGAGCGCGGGCGTCACCCTGGTGAAGGGAGATCTGCGCGGGATCGCACGTGCCAGGCGCCTGAGCCGAGCGACGATGCGGAACATTCGCCAGAACCTGTTCTTCGCCTTCGCCTACAACGCATTGGGCGTGCCTGTCGCCGCTGGCGTCCTCTACCCCGTCTTCGGAGTGCTCCTGAGCCCCATGCTCGCGAGCGCGGCCATGAGCGCGAGCTCGGTGTCGGTGATCGCGAACGCGCTGCGTCTGCGGAAGGCGGGCCTCTAGTGTCGACCTGTCGGCGGCTCTTCGGGACGGGTCCTCACGGCAGGCAGATGGCCGAAGCGGGAGAGCGCACGGCGGGTTGGCCGAGACGCTCCCTACAAACTCGAAGCTCTGCTTGTCCTTCCCCGCGACGAGGCCGTACAACTACCGCTCCACGTCAGTCCTCGAGGAGCGGTTCCTGCCCCTCGTGCCGGTGAAGAAGAGGAGAACATGAGACCAGAACCATCAAAGCAATCGCGCATCCTGCTCGGGGGCGTGCTGCTGGCCGTCGTTGGCACCATGGGGGCCGAGACCTTCACCCAAGCCCAGGACGGAGAGGACGCGCACGCCCCCACTCCCGAGCGAGCGGCCCAGTTGTTCTCGAGCAGCTGCGCCTCGTGCCACGTCTATCCGGACGTGCGGCTGCCCACGGACCGCGCGTGGTTGGGGCAGATCATGGAGACCTCATGAAGCTCGACGCCAGCGAGGGCCCGTGAGGTCCTCCGCGAGTACCTGTCCACTGCCTCGACTCCGCGTCCTCGCGCCGTCTCAAGCGAGTCTGAGCCCGGCCCCGCCGACGCCACGGCCACTGCAGCCGTCGAGGACGGCGAGGTCTTCCTCAAGCGCGAGGGGGAGACCATTCGCCTGAGGTGGCGCGAGCCGACGAGGACCGCAAGCGAGTCGTGCCGGCCGGGACCTATCGGCTGTTCGGCTACCGGGTGGTGGCGGGCGACTGGATGATCTCCACGACCGGAGGGCAGGCCGAGGTCGCACTCGGGCGTGGAACGGAGCGCGCGCTCGAGGTCAGCTCCACGATCCACCTGGACCTCAGGGTACGCCGCCAGCGCGGCCAGGTCCAAGTGCAGTTGGGGATCACCAACGGGCAGCACATGGGCCTGAGCATCTACAGGGATGGCTCGCGCGTCCCACTCACCTACACGGTGTTCGACGACGGTGGAAGTGAGCTCGCGTCCGGCTCGATGCAGTACGGCTGAGGCGGCGGTGCATGGGCCTCGGTGAGGCTCCGCCACGCTGGCCAGGTCACGGCGCGCGTCCAGTTGCCGGGCGAACTCCCGTTCACGGTCGTTGGCGAGACGAGCGCGAGCTCCGACCCAGAGCAACGACGTGACTGATCTGCTCGCTGAAACGGGGGAGGGCCGTCGTGCATGCGAGGCCGCTGGTGAACCAAGTGGGTGAGCGAGCCAGCGTGCTATCGGTGCGTTGCGCCCTGGCGGCGTGCGCTCTCCTCCTCGGGTGCACTGCGCCCCACCAGGTCTCGTCGGGCCACCCGGCGAGCTCCGCGGCGGAGGAGGTGGAACGCCCGCGCCAAGTGACCTCCCTGGCCGCGCCCCCGTCCCAACCGAGTCCTACCAGCCGCCCGTCCGGCGATCCGCACGTTGGACACCACGGCGCGGCAGGCATGGGCCCAGCTTCCAGGCCGAGCGGGGATCCCCACGCGGGGCATCGCGGGGCAGGTGATGGGGCACTGCCCACGTCTCAACCATCGGGGGAGCGATGACGCTGCGATATGGGGTCCTGGGAGCCCTCCTCGCGCTCGCAGGGTGTGCTGGCCCCGCCCCCTCCCACGACCTCGCCGAGATCGATCGCCTGCTCGCGCCCCGGGGCGCCCAAACGGTGTCAGAGACCAGTGCGCCCGACCCTGTTGCGTCGCTCCTGTCTGGAGACTTGACCGTCGAGACCGCGATTCGCGTAGCGGTCCTGCGCAATCGCGGTCTGGGTGCGCGCCTCGCTGAGGTGGGGTTGGTTCGGGCGGAGTTGATCGCAGCCCTCACGCCAGAGAACCCTCAGCTCGAGGGCCTCGCGCGCTTTCCCGACACATCGCCTTCCCGCACCAACTTCGAGTTCTCGGTGACGCAGGATCTCGTCTCGCTCGTACTCATGCCCCTCCGCTCCCGCGCGGCGGAGGCCCGGATCGAGCAAGCGCGGCTGGAGGTGGCAGACGAGGTGTTGCGGCTGAGCCGCGACGTCGAGGCCGCCTACTACGAGCTGCAAGGCGCGCTGCTGACCAAAGCCGTCCTCACGACGTTCAGCGAGGCCGCCTGGGCGAGCTACGAGTATGCGCGGAGCTTGAAGGAGGCCGGGAACATCAACGAGCTGGATCTGGCGAACCAGGAGGTGCTCGCTCAACAGGCGCGGCTGGAGCTGGCTCGGGTCGAGGCAGACGTCCTCCAGCTCCGGGAGCGCTTGACCCGACTCATGGGCCTCTGGGGTGCAGAGGCTGCTGCATGGTCTCTCCCGGCGCAGCTCCCTGACCTCCCCCCGGCGGAGGCCTCGCTGGCCCGGCTCGAGTCGACCGCGGTCGAGCGCCGGCTGGACCTGGCCGCGCTCCGGCAGGAGCTGGACGCCCTGGCCTACGAGCGCGACACGGCCAACACCGCCCGCTGGCTCCCAGGGTTGTCAGCCGGCGTGAGCGGTGAGCGAGACTCCGATGGGAAGTGGCAGCTCGGACCCGCGGTCTCCCTGAGCCTGCCGCTGTTCGACCGCCGTCAGGGCGAGCTGGCCCGGATCGACGCCCAGTCTGCAGCCGCCGGGGAGCGCTTCGCAGACCTCGCCGTGGCGATTCGCGCCGAGGTGCGCGCTGCGAGGGCTCGCCTGCTCGCGGCGCGTGAGATCACTACTCACCTTCGCGACACGCTGGTGCCGCTCCGGGAGAAGATCGTGCGTCTGACGCAGGAGCAGTACAACTTCATGCTCGTCGGAGCCTTCCAGCTCCTGGACGCCAAGCAGAACCAGCTCGCGACGTATCGGAGCTACGCCGAGTCGGTCCGTGACTACTGGCTCGCCCACAACGAGCTACGACGCGCTGTCGGCGGGCCGTTGCCTACAGCAGACGACTGAGATCGGAGAGGACCATGTGGACCCGCAGGCAGATGCTCCTGTCAAGCCTCTTGGCAAGCCCGCTTTTGTTCTGGCGCCGAACTGCGCGCGGCCAGGACGGTGATGAGGAGCCCCAGCAGGCCGCGAGGCCCAGGCGGGCCGGGGCCTACACGCCTGTCGTGACCATCGATGGGGCGACCCTCGAGCCGACGGTCAAGGACGGCGTGAAGGAGTACCACCTCGTCGCAGAGGCCTTCGAGCAGGAGTTCGCGCCTGGCATGAAGGTCCGCTGTTGGGGCTACAACGGACGCACCCCTGGTCCGACGATCGAGGCCGTGGAAGGCGACCGGATCCGCCTCCTGGTCACGAATCGGCTGCCCGAGCACACGACCGTGCACTGGCACGGAATCCTCCTCCCCTGCGGTATGGACGGGGTCGGGGGGCTGAACCAGGCGCAGATCAAGCCGGGGGAGACCTACGCCTACGAGTTCACGCTTCGGCAACACGGCACGTTCATGTACCACCCCCACGCGGACGAGATGGTCCAGATGGCGGTCGGCATGATGGGCATGTTCGTCGTCCACCCGCGCGAACGGCCGACGCCGGAGATCGACCGCGACTTCGCGATCATGCTCCACGAGTGGGCGATCCACCCCGGCACGTATCGCCCCGACCCGAGCGTGATGCTCGACTTCAACATCTTCACCTTCAACGGGAAGGTGTTCCCCGGGACATCACCCCTGGTGGTCAAGACCGGCGACCGCGTACGGATCCGGCTGGGGAACCTCAGCATGGACCAACACCCGATGCACCTGCACGGCTACTCCTTCAAGGTCGCCGCCACCGACGGAGGTCGGATCCCCGAGGCAGGACAGTGGCCCCAGACGACCGTGCCGGTCCCGGTGGGGAGCACGCGGGACATCGAGTTCGTCGCAGACGTGCCGGGTGACTGGGCCTTCCACTGCCACAAGTCGCACCACACCATGAACCCCATGGGCCACGAGATCCCCAACGCGATGGGCGCAGACCTGGGTCAGGTCGAACAGCGGATCCGCGCCCTGCTCCCGGGATACATGGCTATGGGCCAGACCGGCATGGCGGACATGCAGGACATGGCAGAACACATGCCGGGGCCGGAGAACACCCTGCCGATGATGGGCGGTGAAGGGCCGTTCGGGAACGTGGAGATGGGCGGCATGTTCACCATCCTCAAGGTCCGCGACGAACTCCCGCGGGGCTACGACCAGGACCCCGGCTGGTACGAGTACCCCCAGGGCACCCGCACCTGGAAGGTGGAGTGACACTGCCCGTCAAGCGGGATGCTGCGCTTACTGATCGATGGTCAGGGCAGCGCGGAAACCCAGGGCATGGCTCCGGTTAGCTAGCCGGTTCCCGTCACGGTTGGCTGAACGGCCGTTGGAGGCGTCATTCACCCAGCCGCCGCCACGAACGACGCGGCTAGACGCACCAGCGACGACCCAAGGCGATCCGTCTTCGGGTGCCCCCCGGTAACTGGACTCGTAGGTGTCCTCGACCCACTCCCACACGTTGCCGACCATGTCGCGCAACCCGAACGGGTTTGCTCTGAACCTCCCCACGGGCGCATGCACCGGGTAGCCGTCGTCCCATGCCTCGGTCGGGTTGGTGCCACCAGCGCGCTGATAGGCAGTGTCAGCGAGGTTCGCGGAGCCTTGGAGCGACTGCCGTTGGCTTCCCGTCCACCAGGTACTGTCCGTTCCCGCCCTGCAAGCGTACTCCCACTGCGCCTCGCTGGGGAGCTGCAAGCCTAGGCGCTTCAACACGCTCGAGACGTCTTCCCAACTCACCTGTTCAACGGGGTTGAGGAGCGTGAATGGCCCGTCCCCAGCCTTGTAGTTGCTCGGGTTTTCCCCGGCCGCGCGCAACCACTGCCCCTGCGTCATCTCGTCTTTGGAAAGGAGGAACGCCTCAAGCCGTACTTCATGCAGAGGCTGCTCGCTGTGGTCGGCCGTAGAGCCCATCGTGAAGCGCCCCGGCGGGATCAAGACCAAGACGATCCCGCTGCCCTCACTCAACCGCAGGTGCCCGTCAGGCCCTCGCTCAGGGCAATCGCCTGAGGCTATGTGCCACAGCTCCCACAGGCCGGAGTATGGGTCGGGCCCGATCGGCACGAGCCCCACGATTGGTTTCAACTGCAACCCTGCGTATCGCGGACTATTGGAAATCGCGCGGCAAGCCTCATCCCAAGCCCGCCGCGCGCCATCACCATCGACGCTGAGCTGGCGCAACTCTTGCGCCAACCGCAGACGGGCCTCCACCCCTGCAATGGTCTGCGGGTGAGGGATGGCACCTGTCGCCGGTATCAGCCGAAGCTCCTCCAGGCCTCTCAGCAGCGCCTCAATTGCGTCGCGCTCGGCCTGCTCAGCAGTGGTCAAGTCGCGCTCGTTTCCCAGGACAGCCAGTGCATCCCGACGGATGCCGTGCCGGGCCAACCGCTCTGGCTCTATCAACCCTCGCGCCTCCTCAAGCCAGCGCCGCAGCGCTTCTTCATCTCGCGGTAGGCAGGTTAGCGCTCGCTCTCGTTCACGGAGGATCCTAAGGCGGCCCCCGTCGGCGTAGGCTAGACTCCTGGTCTGCTCATCTTCAATGTCGCGTGCACTTCGCTCAGCTTCCGTGCGGGCCTGTTCTTCGGCCTTAGCGCGGGCCTTCTGCTGCGCAGCGAGGGCCCGTTGTTGTGCGGCGAACGCTAGCGCGGATCCCACTCCAAACAGCGCGGTGAGGCCAACCCCGACCCCCACGAGCAGCGCCGCGTGCTGCCTTGCGGACCGCAGAAGCAACTCTCGCAGCTGGTACCGATGGGCCGACACCTTCTCACCGGCCAGGTAAGCCCTGAGGTCAGCGACGAATCGCTCCGCAGTCGAGTAGCGCTCGCGCGCCTCCCTGGCGAGTGCCCGCGCCGCGATCGAGTTCAACTCGGCAGCCACATTCCCACACCGCTCTCGCGGCAGCGCAATCTTCCCGTGCAGGGTGGCATAGACTTTGTTCATGGGTGTCGCACCTTCGATCGGCGGGCGACCCGTCAGTACGCAGCACAGGATCGCCCCCAGTGCGAACACGTCCGTCCGGGCATCGACGGCCCCTCCCGCCGCCTGCTCGGGAGCCATGTACCCTGGCGTCCCCATGACAGCCCCTACTTCGGTTAGCTCAGCCCCCCCCGGACCGTCAGTGAATGACACGTTGGGCATGCGCCGCAATGACACATGGTCCCCTACCCCCTGTGAGAAGTCCCTCGCGAGCCCCCAGTCGACGACGAACACCTCGCCGAACCGGCCCAACATGACGTTCTGGGGCTTGAGGTCCCGATGCACGATCCTCCGGCTGTGTGCGTAGGCGACCGCCTCCCCTACCTTGACTAGCGCCTCCAGTAGGGTGCGCTGCCCGCCACGCTCACCTGAAGCGGAATGACCTCGCTCATGCGATTCCTGGATGGCGAGCGACAGCGGGTGACCCTCGACCACTCGCATCAACATGTAGTGTCGCCCCTCACTGGTGGTTCCTGCCTCGTAAACCGGCGGAATGGAGGGGTGGTCCAGCCGAGCAGTGATCTCTACTTCGCGGCGGAACCGGAGCAAGACGTCATCCTCTGCCTGGTCGCTCTTGACGAGCTTCAGGGCCGCCTCCCGGCCCAGTCGCGCGTCGCGCACCCGATAGACGACCCCCATGCCCCCTTCGCCGAGCAGCCCCAGCTGCTCGAGGACTTCGTCCGCGTGCGGTGCACAATGGGGATCGAGTCGTCGAACCTCTCGATAGGCTTGTGCCATACGGGCACGTGCGACTCTGAGCGCCTCACCAGCCAACGAGGGGGAGCAAGATTCCGACTCTGCCGACGACGGATTCTCTGGAACGTCGCACGAGTCCAGCTCGCAAGCAGCCAAGAACTCTCGGACGACGTCAGGGTCTTCCTCTGGCATGCGGTGCAGCGCTTCCCATGAGCGAGCCAGACACTCAGGTGGGACGACGATTGGCGGCGGGAGGGTGATCTCGCCTCCACCTGCGTCCATTTGCAAGCTCGGCGCCTTGGGGCAGGCGCGCTTGTAGACTTCGCGGAGCCCCTCCACATGATCGGGGGAGAGGAAACGAGCAGCCAGGAGTGGGAGTAGCGTTGTCGCCCGCCCTGCCACTGCGAGTTGGTCCTGCAGTAGCAGTGCTTCGCGCAGCTCCTCGCGTCGCAACCAGCCTTGGCCCAAGGCATAAGCCACGACTGCTTGATCCACGGCGTCCGGCGCTCCCACTCTATGACCTCCAAGCACCGCATTATGCCCAATGAGATCCCCGGACCCAGCCCAGGTCAAAGCGCCAACGCACCCCTCCTGCCGTGGACGCCCTTCGAAGTGTGGGGGAAGACTATGGAACGGCGACGATGCCATCCAACGTGAGAGTCGTGACGGACTATCAGTTCGATCACTCTCGGGTAGGCGCTTGCAGCGCTATCTCCCCTTCTGCTTCAGGATGAAGGTGCGGACGTCCCAGTCAATCATGAATTGACCCTCTGCGGTCTCGGGGTTGAAGTCCCACCGAACCTGCTCACATCCTGGCGCCGATGCCACGACTCTGAGCGGGCGAGAGGGGAACACCAAAGTGGTCAGCCAGCGCAGCCCGTCTCCCACCTTCTTCGTTTCGATCCTGATTTGCGCCGGAGAGAGCTTGGGGTGGTCTGCCGAGTCGTCTTGCTCCACCGTGAACGAGATTTCTTCGACAAGGACGAGGTCAGACTCGGGGACGGAGGGCTTGGTTTCGTTTCCTCCATACACACCCGGCTCGACTACGGAGTTTTCTTTCACCACCTCCCCAGTGCAAATCAGCATTGACGTATCTGAGTGGCAACCGACGACCACGGGGAGCAGGAGCAGGACAGCCAGGCCCAGGGTGGTGGTGGCGGGTGGGGGAACTCGGAAGGTCATGCGGATTCTCCAGCGACCAGCAAGTGTTGCCGCTCTCGGTTGAAAGGGATGGGGTTCGGCGAACACGCCCCCCAGTCCAAGTACAGGCTCTTCACCCCTCCACTTGGAGGTTAGCCCGCAGGTGACGGGGGCGCAACCGCCCAAAGTAGGCAGCGCGGCGTGAGCCGTCTCCTGGAGTAGATCTGCGCCAACGAACATTGCCGTGCCTGCGATGCTGTTGGTTGCTGAAACGCCAACTACCGGAGGTGCATCCGATTGGCCGACCCCGAAGTGCATCCGATTGGCTGACCCCAGGGTGCATCTCATACCCCGGCCCATCACCCTCAAGGTCCGCGACGAGCTCCCGCGGAGCTACGACCAGGACCCCGGCTGGTACGAGTACCCCCCAGGGTACCCGCACCTGGAAGGTGGAGTGATCGGTGAGGAGCCCACGTACAGGCCAGAATTCATGCCATTCCGTCGGCATGAACGGGCCCATGGGGGCCCATGGGGGCACGGCTCCACGGCGCCCAACGCTTTGCCCATGACACGGTTAAGCCCAGGTGGGCACGGCTGGGCACGGTCTCCAGGTGGGTTTCCCAAGCTGAGGGTTGTGAGTTCGAGTCTCATTGCCCGCTAACGGATAACGCCGCGCTTCACATGAGCTTGTGAAGCGCGGCGTTTCTGCGTACTGCGGGCGTTTCAGGCTCGGTGGCCAAAATACAGGCCACGAAACAGGCAATTCAATCGGCGCTTCAGCGAAGGTGTTTGAGGGTTGTCGGTTGGCAACCGCTTGATTGGCCTCGGAGGCCACTCGGCGTCCGAACTACCTCCCACGACAGGAAGCGGCGGGATACTGGCCTTTAGACCATCGAGGTGCAGTCGCGACAGTCGCATTGACCGTCGATCAGCTCTCGGCTGACTCCTCACCCAACCCAACGTCGTCGTCACAACGGGCGTCTGTTTCACAGCATAGGCCCACGTCGCGTTTGGTTCAGGCCGGCCCGTGATGGGATTCGAGCACTTCGCCGCCGAGGCCGTGCAGCACGGCCACTACCTTGTCCGGGATCTCGCCAGCCGCCTCCATGTCGGTGTGCGCGTAAAGCCAGAAGCAGAGCTCGCAGTCGTCGACCTCGACGCCCTGGAACCAGAGCGCGCTCCCGACGTGCTCCTGCATCCCCTCGTCCGGGTCGTAGGGAGTGTCGTCATCGTCGTCGTCGTCGAGGTCCTTCACCGAGGGCGCGTAGCGCGACATGGTGATCTTCACGCGCACCAAGGCCTGGCGGGCCTCTCCTTCGAGTTCGGGGAGCTCAACTCCGAAGTCGTGCGCGCCGGCCATGTAACGCACGAGCGAGCGCGCGGCCTGCGCTGTGGGAGCGTCAGCGAAGCGCGCTCTGAACCTGAATCCGTCGTGTGCCATGCGGCTCCTGGCTGCCCCAGAGGATGTTCGAGCGGGTGGGTGTCTCAGTTACCTTGTCACAGCGGGACACCAGCCTCGTCTCCGAAAACAACGGCACATGATCCAACTCTCGACCTTCTTCGTCAACGACGTGCCAGTGGACGGCTCTGGCCGAAGGGCTGTGTCGCGCGAAATGAGGATCGAACGTTTACGCATCGACTGGCCACTTGACGGGGCGGGTCCAGCCGTCTCGTCGGTTGACCACGCGCCACTTGCGCGTGAAGTCCCCGCGTTGCGGATAGCCACACGCAGCGGCAAGGATGCGGAAGGCGTCACAAATCGCCACCAACTCCAACTGCTCGACCGCGCTTGATCTCAAAGACCATTTGACGAGTTCATTGAAGCGTTCAACGGTCCACTCCAAAGTCGCGAGCACGTCCTCCAACTCAGGCTCGTCACTGAGAGTGAGGAGATCGTCGATTGCCGCTTTCACATACTCGTCGGCGCTCTCATACACCCCTGGGCCAGAGACCCTCTCCTTGCGCAACGCCGCGAAGAGGTTCTTCCGGCGGAGGGCGCGCAGGCGGGCGGCAACCGAGCGACCACGTGGCATGGCCAACGGCTGCCAGTTCTCCATGTAGGCTGCGCGCCGCTCTAGCCACTCCTGTTGAACTAGGGGCTGGCCTTCCCAGACCCGCCACGTACCCCTGTCTGGGCCGTCGAGGCCACGTTCGTGTTTGGTGCTGCGCATGCGTCCCAGAAAGACGAATGAACGGGGAGGGCTTCCGGGCAAGACGTAAGCCTCGGGGCAGCCACCGCGGTTGTACAAGTCGTTTGGGTAAGTCAGGGCCAAGACTTGGCGCAGCGCGCGCCGATCTCTCTCCAGGCATGGCAGGCGCTTCTTCGCCCAAGTCGTCCCGACGACCAGCACTGCGGGGGAGTCGAAGTCCTCTTGCTCGCTGGGCGTCGCCTTTCGGATTACGCGGCACGCGCCGAAATACCCGTCTGGCATGGGGAAGGCGTAGACTGCCCCAATGGGAGCCGGGTCAAGCGAACCCACCCCCTCTCCGACGCCAAGATTATTGAGTTGCCTCGATACCTCCGCAAGCGTAAGCCCCAAGCTCGCATCCTTGTCTCCCTCGACCTGACCGGACACCCTCGCCTTGCTCTTGCGAGGACGTTTGGCGAGACGCGCGAGGAGGTCGTCGATCTCTTCCTCCCACGTGTCGAGGTCACCTCCCTCCTCCCAGCGCGTGCGGCAGACAGAGGTCTCCCACACCTTCCATGCTGCGTCGTGGGCCTTCTTGACAACCGATTTTCCAGGTTGGCGGCGCCCGCCGACCCACACGGCAACACGTTCGGGTAGGTAGGGAGAAGGGTGCCCCCGCAGGGCTGCGACGACCTCGGCAGCTCCCAGCGCAGAGGACGCGACAACTTCGCTAGGCATTCGCGCCGAGATTGCCTTGGCCAGGGTGGAACGCAGCGCTCCAATGCTCGGACGCTCGGCAAAGCCGGACGCCCAGTCGCAAGAAGCGTCGTCCTGAAACACGCCGAATCCCCATGAACCCATCGCGTCCTCGATTCGCGTTGACTCTAGCAGTCCGCCCAGCCCTCTTCGGCTGACATGTCTATGCACGCCGACGCACACTGCCTCTGGCCCCTACCCAAGCTGAGGGCTGAGAGTTCGAGTCTCTTTGCCTGCTAGCGAGACGAAGGCCACGTCCCACTCCGGCGCACAGCAAGCCGTCTTGGACCGAGCCGGAGGCTGGGTGCACCCCTCGGGGCCGCAGTTCTCTTTCGGCTTCGCAGATGCAGGCGGACAGCACGCGTCTCCCGCCGCCTCGGGTGCCACGGTTACGGCACCGTCATTCGCCATGGAGCGCACACCGAGCGCGCCTGCTCCCAGGCCGAGAACGACCACCACCAGAGCAACTACCTTCTTCGTCAATCACCTCCTGCGGCGCGCTCACGAGCAGCGCCCTGACCTTCCCGATGTCGTTTCCATTCACAGCGCCCAGGAACCGCCCTTTGGGGCCATAGACACGCACGTAGGGGATCCCTCGAATGCCGAACTCCCTGGTGACTTGCTTTGCAGCGTCGGTCTCCCAGCTCACTAGGTCGACCTTGCGCACGGCGACGTCCTCGCGTTGAGCGAGGACCTGCTCCAACTCGTGGCCGAGCAGAAGGCATGGCCCGCACCAGTCGGCGTAGTAGTCCAGGATCGTGAACTTCCCCGGCACGAGGTACTCGTTGACGACGATCTCCTCGCCATGGCTCACGGTTCGAACGTCGAGTGCCGCTCGTGCTTCTTCGCTCAGCCGCGCCGACGACGTCGTTGGCGCGGCAGGCGGGTCCAGTGAAGCCGTGTAGCCCTTGGCACGCACGGTCTCGAGCATGCGCTTGGTCGTGAGGACTGAAGGGTCATAGCTGACCCGGAACAGCTTCTGCTCGTAATCGAGCTCCGCTTCATGAATGCCGTCGAGCCCCTCCAGGGCTCGGAGGGTTGGACCCCCTCAGCCGACTGCTCACGTCATGCCATCCACGTAGATCACGACGTGGCTCGCAGCGTCGCGGGAGTTCGTGGGCGGTTGGGTTGGACTGGGGGTCACTCGTTCCTCCTGTGAGACACAAGCGACCAGGGGCAACGCCACCAGTAGGGCAACGAGTGAACGATTCACTGGGACTCCTTGAGGATTGAGGCCTGATAGCCAGTCGTGCCGACGGCGTCGACGAGGGCTTGGGGATCGACGCCTTCTTCAGCCTGGACGACGGCGCGCGTCTGGGCGTAGCTCACCTGCGCGTGGTGAACACCGGGAACCTCGCGCAAGGCAGAGCGCACGTGAACTTCGCAGGCTTCGCAGGTCATTCCCTGGATGTCCAGGGTCACGGTCTCCATGTTCGCGGCAGTGCCCGGCGCAGACGGCGCAGTGTCGTTGCCGACCATGAGGCCAACGTAGTTAGGGAACAGCGCGAAGGTGAGCACCACGGCGGTGGCGACCCAGAGCATCACCTTGTTGAACAGGACCAAACGCGGGGGCGGCGCGGTGCACGAGCCGTCGGGCGCGCACTCAGGCTTGCGGAAGTAGGTCAGATAGAACGCGCCTGCAAGCAGCACCCCAGTCGCCCCCAGCAGCCAGGGCCGGTAGGCGTCGAGGAATCCGGCCACGCTCCCCGCGGAGACGCCGAAGCTCAGGAGGAGCAGAGGAAGCCAGCAGCACGCTGAAGACAGGATTGCCGAAGCCATGGCGCCCAGCGACGCGAACGTCCCTGCGCGACTCGTCGGGGGCGTCTCGGGCGTTGCGGGCGCGCAGCAATCGGCGGCGGACTCCGCTTCAAGGGGCGCGTTGCAGCTGTCACTGGTAGGGAGCACCGCAGCCGCCGCCTTCTCCAGGGCGCGGACGTTGCCCAAGCAGCAGCTCCCCTGCGGGTTCGTCTCAGGGCAGCGGTCGAGGCCCTTCCGGCATTGCTCAGTGATCGCGTCGCCCACACTGGAGCGACCCGTCTCCTGAACCTCAGCCTCGATCTCCTCCTGGGTGCGCTCGAAGCAGTAGCAAACCGTTCGCGGGGCTTCGATTTCCTTTTGACCGATCCGAAGGCGGACGTCGGCCTTGGCGACGAGTTCGCCCGTCGCCTGGTGGAAGTAGGCCGTAGTGCAGTCCCGCGAGGCGCAAAACCGCCAGCCCTCGCGCCCTTCGAGTTGCTGGAGCGCCTCAGGCCGCACGAGCGACTCGATGGTGATCGGCTTGACTGGCTTCCCCCGCTGTTCGCAGGTCGGGCAGACGGTGCACTCCTGGGTCACTGGGCTCGTCATAGTCCCCCCGAGGTCAACCGAGGGGCGAAGATGGCGCGTCCAACTTGCATGGCCTCATCCAGCGAGAGCCCGTAGCCTGCGAGGTCCCGATGTTCTGCCCGCCAGGCAGCAAGGTGGTCGGCCTGGCAAAAGAAGGCGATCACGGTGCAGAGTGAAGTCGCCGCGCGCTCCTGGTAGCACGAGCCGGTCCACACCAGCGGCGGAGGGTCGGGGACGGCACCCAGCGACTTGCCGCATTCCGCAGTCGTCAGTTCGAGCGTGCGCCCGCAGCCACGACATGCCGAGCGGATCCTCACGTCCCGGTCCAGCATTGCACCCACGCCGAGAGCATCGACCGCGCACATGGCGTTCACGGTGACGTTTCCGACTGTCACATGATGCTCTGTAGCCCGGCTCGTGAAAGGGTAGGCCCCCACGATCTCGCCTCCGTCGCGTACGAGGAGGTCCCGGCGCTCAAGTTCCTCTAGCGCTGACTCCGCGACGTCGCGGGGGAGGCGGGCCGACTCCGCGACCTCTCGCGCGGTTGGAGCCCGACCTAGCGCGACGTACCCTTGGATCACCGCGCGGCGTGCAGCGTCGCACTCACGGCTGAGGCCGTTGTGACGCTCCCTCGCCCCAAAGGCCTCCAGGATGCTGTGCATGGCTTCCTCAGCGGCTGGCGCTGTGACAACGGACCAGTCAGGGAAGACTGCCCCTGACGGGAGCTGGATCTCGTAGCGGTCTTTCCTCGTAACGCTCATGGGCTCACCTTCAGTGGTTGTCTGATCCTGGCGGTCCGCAGCGGGGTTTCGCTCAATCATCCAACGCTCCAGCAATCCCTGAGCGTCCCGTCGACGAGCATT
>Ga0070726_10002135_pt1 | contig 18349 bp, 8 predicted proteins | sample tdAd471_FD_67275 | JGI IMG/M metagenome (GOLD analysis project Ga0070726, IMG submission 67275) | Marine sediment microbial communities from the Atlantic coast under amendment with organic carbon and nitrate - tdAd47.1 | ecosystem: Environmental > Aquatic > Marine > Coastal > Sediment | place... | reverse complement strand
CGTCAACCGCATCCTCGTCCCGACCGAGAAGACCAAGACGGTCAAGGGCGGCAAGCAGCGCATCCAGGAAACCAAGCTCTACCCCGGGTATGTCTTCGTCGAGATGCGTCTCGAGGACGACGGGCGCATCCCGCAGGACGTGTTCTTCCTGATCAAGGAAACCACCGGCGTCGGCGACTTCGTCGGCACCACCGGCCGCCCGACCGCGCTCGCGCCCCACGAGGTCGAGAAGATGCTCCTCGACTCGCGCAAGCCCGAGGAGATGCCCGAGATCAAGATGGTCTTCCAAAAGGGGGAGGCCGTCACGATCAAGGAAGGCCCGTTCGAGAACTACGAGGGCACCGTGGACGAGCTCATCCCCGAAAAGGGACTGGTCCGCGTCCTCGTCACCATCTTCGGGCGCCAGGCCCCGATCGAACTCGAAGAGTGGCAGATCGCCAAGGCCGAAGACGCCTGATCGACTCCGACATCACCGAACAAAGAAAAACCGCCCGGACTCGTGCCGGGCGGTTGTCGTGTTGGGGATCGTTCGGGTCCGGTGATTCACGGACACGCAGTGCCGAACGCGCCGAGCACCGCGTTCAGGTCCGCGAGATCAACTTCGCCGTCGCCGTTGATGTCGCCGGCATCGGTGATCTGGCCGAAGTTGCCGAGGACGAGATTCAGGTCGGCGAGGTCAACCGCGCCGTCTCCGGTGACATCGGGCGGGCAGTTGCCTTCGCCGACGTAGATCACGACGGTCGCGGGCTCGCTGCGCACGTTCGGGTCGCCGATGGGGTTCGGCGAGTCGTCCACGCGCGCGATGAGGCGGTAGGTGAACGAGTCGATGCCAATGAAGCCGGGATCGGGCGTGTAGTTGAACGAGCCGTCGTCGAACACGGTCAGCGTGCCGTTGGCGGGCGCGATGTGTTCGGGCAGGGAGAAGAACTCCTGATCGACCGCGAGTTCCTGGTTGTTGATCCGGCCGGGCTGGCCGATGTCGTTGGCCATGAGGCCCTCGGTAGCGTCCACGGAGAGCGCGCCGGCGGTCAGGTAGGTGTCGTCGATCGCGAGGCGGAATGCGTTCTCGCGCAGGTCGTTGAGTTCGGCGAGCACGAACTCGACGTAGGGGAACGACGGTGCGTCGGTGCCGAGCGCTTCATCGATCTCGCTGCTCAGTCCGAGGATGCGCTGCGTCATGTACGGCTCGAGCGTCGGCAGGTCCACGATCGGGGTGCCGCCGAGCTCGCCGGTGTCGCGCTGTGCGGCGGCGAGGGTCACGGCCACCAGGTCCTCGAAGCGGAAGCCCAGACCGTCCTCGCTCGGGATGCCGCGGGTCGCGGAGCGGAGCAGTTCGCTCTGTGTCATGGCGTCGGCCATGCCGAGGGTGAGGTACGCGTCGAGCAGGGCGTTGGTGTTGTTGAGGATATCCCCCTCCGCGGCGAGCACGGTGCCCGGCGCGGCGAGTTCGCTGGCAAGCATCGCGCGGACTTCGTCGCGAACGAGTTCGTACTGCTCGGTCAGGTACTGGGTCTGGAAGGCGAAGTAGTCGTCGCCCTGCGAGTCGGTAAAGCTCGAGGTATCCGAAAGGACACGAAGGCGGGCTTCGGCGTCGTACTCCTGTGGAACCGGGAATCCGAACTGCTCTCGCAGCGTGACGAATCCGGCGTCGTAGATGTCATCGGTCAGGTCACCGTTCTGGAGGGCGTTCCCGAACTGTCCCCAGGCTTCTCCCATGAGCTCCGAGTACCCTCCGCCCGAGACGATTTCAAGCGGGACTCCACTCGGCGATTCGAACGGGGGCGCTCCCCATTCGCCGCTGAAAGGGTCGAGGACTTCCGCGACGAATCGAAACGTGCGGGTGCTCCGATAGATGGTGTTCTGATAGCTCTTGTAGATCTCCACGTCGAACTCGTCGTCCTCCGAGATCTGGCCGAACTGATCAAACCACCCGTTCGCCCGCTCCAGGTTGCTCGGCCGATCGAGCAGCCACGCGAGCGCGTTCCGTTCGGCGAGTGCCGCGCGTGAGACCGTGGCGGATTCGTCGAGCCGGTTGTCGCTGATCGTGATCTCGTAGCCTCGGTGCGCCCAGTTCGCGGTGAACAACGACCACTCGCCCCCGGGGAACAGCACCGACGGAGTGCGATCGACGAGCGGCGACGCCGTCTGACCGAGCGGGCCCCAGGGGTCGATGCGGACCGCCCCCGCAAGGAAGCCCTCGCTCAGAAGAACGGAGTCGGTGATCTCGGTCATCCGGTTCTGGATCACCGGCATCCGGTCGAGCGCCCGTTGGAGCAGGGCGTTGAATAGGTCGGCGCGATCGCGTGTCGCGTTGGCGAGCGTCAGGATGCGCTGGCCGTCGGCGATGATGTCGTCGATCTCGGCGTCGCCGCCGCGCTCGGTGAGCTGCGACTGCAGCATGAACGCGAAGTACCACGGGCTCTCGTGCGCGAGCTGCATGTACGAGGCCGCGGCCTGGGACCATGGCGCGGGGGCTCCCACGCGCGCGGTCGTGATCGGACCGACCACCGGAGAACCGTCTGTCGTGAACAATCCGACAGGGATGCGTCGCAGATCGTTCAGCGAGCGGGCGATCGGCTGCGCGTTGAGCGTCGACTCGGCGTTGTGGAGCGTAAGCTGCTGCGTCGTCGGCCCTGCGAACACGGTCGATTTCGAAGTGGTCGTCGCGTAGGTGTAGAAGAAACTCGCGCTGTCCACGAAGTTCGGCGTTTCGTTCTGGTAGAAGAGATCCACGCCAGCGTCGTTGCGATAGTCGAGCACGAGGTCGGCCTGGAGCGAGAGCGGGAGCAGCAGCGCATCCTCGGCGAAGCCGAAGAGTGCGGCTTCGATTCGGTCGAGCGTGGTGCGTGCTTCGGCGATGTTCGCCGCGATGTCGTCTACATCGTCCTGCAGGTCTCCGATCTGGTCGCCGAGCGCGCCGAAGCCGCCGATCATCGTCTCGAAGATCGTGTCGAGCTTCTGATCCACGAGGTCGAACCGCGCGTTCATCTGCACGCGCAGGTCCTCGACCTGCATGCGCAGCGCGACCATATCGTCATACACCTGCTCCTCGCCGCTCTCCCCGTCCGAGTCGAGCGCGCCGGCGAGGTTGATGACACCGCTGACGAGCGACGCGGTGGACGACACTCCGGCGAAGACGTTGCCGGTGGCGTACGCGGCTCCGAGCCCGGCGAGCGATCCGACGATTTCGAGCGAGTGCTGAGCGACCACCAGGCCGTTGTTCGCCTGGATCTGCAGGCCCGCGAACGAGCGGGTGACATCGGCCACGGCTTCCACGCCGGGGTAGCTGGACTGCTGGAGGATGAGCGTGCGCGCGAAGATGGCGGCGCGGTCGTCGGAGGTCGCGCGGATGCCGTTGATCACCGCCTGACGCCGCGCTTCGAGCTGGGCAAGGGCGGCGTCGTGGTTCGGATCATCGGGGTCATTCGCCGCCGCAAACAACTGAACAGAGTTGAGCGCGAGATTCGACTGAATCTCGGCGACGCCGATGGCATCGAGCACGAGCGCGGACTCCGCCTCGATGGCATCGAGGCACATGAACACCTCGCCCTCGAGGCCGAGGTGGGCGCCCTCGACATCGCGGATCTCGAGGAACCCCTGATAGTCGGGCAAGCCCTCGAGCCCGGCGTTGACCTCGACCTGCGTCGGATCGACAGAGCCGAACATCGGCGAGAGCCCGAGGTTGGTCAGGTAGTCGATGCCAGCCTGAGAGAGCCCGTCGATGCGGTAGCCGGCCGGGTCGACACCTGCAAGGACGCTGGTGAGCGCATCGGCGGTCTCGGTACGGTTGATGAATCGCTGGACCGAGGCGAGGTCGTACCGGGCCATGCGGAGTCGCGACTCGTTGTAGCCGTCGAGCCCGGGCAGGTCGATGCCGAGCAGTTCGATCGCGCGATGCCCGACACGGGTGTCGGTGCCAGCTAGGATGCCAACCGAATCGATCCGGGTGGAGACGAGCGCGGTGAGGACCGAACCAGTCTTCGCGAGGCGGTCATCGCCCGGAACCGCCGCGGCGAGGGCGGCGTCGTAAAACACAACGAAGGCCCCAAACTGTTCGGGCGTTGCCAGCGGGTTTGCCTCGGAGAAGGCCCAGAGGCCGGCGATGCTGGCGATGGCCCGCGGGTTGGGCTGGTCCTCGAGATAGTTCTGGCGCGTGTACTCGGCAGCGCGGACGGCATCGAGCATCAGCTGATAGTCCGCCTCGCTCTCGACCGGGATGTCGGCGGCCTCCGCGGGTTGCGGTGCGCACACCACGGCGACACCGATGGTGAGGGTAAGAACCGGCCTGGAGAGGCTGGAAACAGTGTTCTTGAATCGTGGCATGGCGCAATCCCGTGGTTGTGAAGCGACGGATCTCCCACTCTCTGAAGGAGGTCTCCGACAGTAAGGCGACATCCGATCCGGGCGCGCACGAGAAAACGCGAGATTCCGGTGAGAAATCTCGCGTTCGATGTGGAGTTAGGGTGAACCCGAACTGGTCGGCCTATTTATCCGCAGATGGTGCCGAACGCTCCGAGCACAGCATTCAGGTCGGCGAGGTCCACTTCGCCGTCGCCGTTGGTGTCGCCGTCGGAGGTCGATTGACCGAAGTTGCCGAGCACGATGTTCAGGTCCGCGAGATCGACCGAGCCCGAGTCGTCGACGTCTGCGGGGCACTCGGGCGCTGGGACCGGGGCGACGGCCTGGATCGATGTCGTGATCGTGCCGTTGATCGGTGGGGCGTCCGGGAGATCGTCGCCGTTGAACGTGACCGTGATGTCGAAATCGAGAACGTAGAAGTCGCCGTCGCGCGTGAGCGTTGCGACGATGGGGGCCGCGACCACGCCGGCTGTGGCGAGGTCGATCGTCTCGCTGCACGGGATGTTCTGAGACTGCAGGATCGCGCAGAGGAAGGGCGAGGAGTTGTAGCTCAGCGTGCCGGCGTTCACGATCGGGACGGCGGGAAAGAACAACTCTCCGGCCGGGCCGACCGGTTCCGGAGCCGTCGGCCCGTCCAGCGCGTACTGCGTCGCGAGGTCCGCGCCGGTGATCGTGAGGGTTTGCCCGAAGCCAAGGTTGTAACTCAGGTTCAGCGTCTCGGTGAGCGCGAAGTTGAAGTCGAAGATCGCCGCTTCGGTCGGGTCGATGCCCGGTTCGAGCAGGAGCACGACGGCGCCCGTGATCGGCGATGTATCTGAATCGCACGAGCCGGTAATCGTCTCGCAGATCTCGAGCGTGGTCACCGAGACCTCGCCGTCGACCTCAAAGGTGACGGAAACCGGGTTGGCGAGCGTCGTGCCGGCGGCGATCGAAAGGGCGGCGGCGGACAGCAGGGCGGGGTAGCGCATGGGGATTCTCCTCTCCTCGGGTCCATCAAGCATACGGAGAATCGCGTGCGGGTCGAGCGGACCGAGAAAATCCCCCGGCGAGCCCCGGATTCGACTACTCGTGCATGTGGAAGATCTTGTTCATCACCCACCACTTGCCATCGATCTTCAGCAGGTTGAAGAAGTCCGTGAATCGATGGCCGGTCCAGTTCTCGAGCTCGATTCGCACGCTCGCGGCGGTCTCGGCGACATCGATCGATGCGATCTCTTCGCGCACATCGGGCGCGGGTCCGTTGCCGCGGTTCCACTCGTGGAACTCCTCGATCGGAGCCGAGAACAGGTCGGGACCGACGTAGCCGCAGATCGTGGAGTCGGGATGGAAGACCGTCCGCATCAGCGCCTCGTCGGCGGTCCGGGCGGCGTTGATGTAATCGCGGACGAGGCTCGTGATCGCTTCGGTGTCAGCGGTCTGCGTCATGCGTTGGATCCTTGGGTGGCTGTTTGAAACCCGAGCCGCCGCACACGCAGCGAGCTCTACATTCGTTCCGGGGCCGCGATGCCCAGGCAGTTCAGCCCGTCGCGCAGCACGCGTCCGGTCAGGCTCGCCAGGCGCAGGCGCGAGAGGCGGAGTTCGTCGGAGTCGGCCTTTAGCACCGGGCAGGCGGTGAAGAACGAACTGAACGATGTCGCGAGGTCGAACAGGTAGCCGCAGAGGCGGTGGGGTTCGCAGCTGTCGGCGGCGGAGCGCACGACGCTCGGGTACTTGAGCAGTTCGAGCGCAAGCGCCTTCTCTTCGGGCTGCTCGATGACGAGCGGGGCCTCGGCGATGTCGGCTTCGCGGATGCTGTGCTCGTTCTCGGCCTTGCGAAGTATCGAGCGCACACGGACCTGCGCGTACTGCAGGTACGGACCGGTGTTGCCCTCGAAGGTCAGCATGCGATCGAAACTGAACACATAGTCCTTGATCCGGTCGCTGGACAGATCCGCGTACTTGATCGCGCCGATGCCGACGGCCTTGGCGACCTCGTGGCGCTCGGCTTCCGGCAGGTCCGGGTTCTTCTCGGCGACGGCCTTCTCGGCGCGGGCGATGGCCTCGTCGAGCAGGTCGCTGAGCCGGACGTTCTCGCCCGAGCGCGTCTTGAAGGGCCGGTTGTCCTCGCCGAGCACCGTACCGAACGCGGCGTGGAACAGTTCTGCCTCGCCCTCGCCCCGGATGAGTTTGGTGTACCCGGCCTTCTTCGCCGCAGCGAACACCTGCTTGAAGTGCAGGCCCTGGCGCGAGTCCACCGCGTAGATCACGCGATCGGCACCGAGTTTACGGACGCGGCGGCGGATTGCCGCCATGTCGGTCGTGGCGTAGAGGTAGCCGCCGTCGCTTTTGCGGATCAGGCAGGGCTCCTTGATGCCGGTGAGGTCCTCGATGCGCACGATCAGCGCACCGTCGGATTCCTCGGCCACGCCGCGCGACTCGAGATCGTGCACGACCTCAGGCAGTTCATCGCGATAGGTGCTCTCGCCGGCGGTGGCTTCGTCGGTGACGTTTGCCTGCAGCTTCCGGCAGTTGCGGAAGCAGTCCTCCAGCGTGATGTGGCAGATCTGGCGCCAGACGGTCATGTAGGCGGCGTCGCCGGCTTGCAGCGCGACGAGTCCTTCCTTGGCGCGCGCAAGCGCGGCTTCCGCGCCGGCGACCTGTTCTTCGAGCTCAGCGCGGGCCTTCGGTCCCAGCGCAAACTTCTCGACCGCGGCGAGACCCCGTCGGTCGGGTGCGCACTCTGCCTGGGCCGAGCGGTAGTAGTGCTCGAGGTCGGCAACGGTGAGGTCCTGCGGGTCGATGGTCCCGGTGTCGATGCCGTCCTTGATCGCGGTAGTGACCATGGCGATGGGCAGGCCCCAGTCGCCGAAGTGATTCTGGCGGATGACCTCGTGCCCGAGGCGTTCGTTGAGGCGGGCCAGCGCATCCCCGATGACCGTCGCGCGCAGGTGCCCGACGTGCATCTGCTTGGCGAGGTTCACGCCGCAGAGATCGACGACGACCGTCTGCTTGCGGAATTCGCTGTTCGGATCGGCGGCGGGCTCGATGCCGAGTTCTGGGCCGTCCATCTCCGCGACCGCGGCGCTAAGGGCATCCGGCTTGAGGGTGATGTTGATGAAGCCCGGCCCGGCGATCTCCGGCTCTTCGGCGATGTCCGCGATGTCCAGGTGGTCGAGGATCGCCTGGGCGACCTCGCGCGGCGGCTTGCCGAGTCGCTTGGCCAGCCCCATCGCGCCGTTGGCCTGAAAGTCCCCGAACTTCGGGTTCTTCGAGGGCGAGAGCAGGGCGGAAGCGCCCTCCGGCAGGTCGTCACCGAAGGCGGCTTTCATCGCCTCGTCGAAGCGATCGTTGAGGATGGCGGTCGGATCGGCGGTCATGGCGGGGAGTGTACCGGTTCAGCGTGAGTGAATGAAAAAGGCCGCCCGATGGACGGCCCTTCAACGATTGATACTGATGGGTCGCTCAGAGCTTCAGATCGCCAAGACCCATGCCGAGCCCATCGCCGAGGCCGGCTTTGAGGTCCTTGCCGTGCTGCTTCTTGGCCTTCTCGCGCAGGCGGCGCAGTTCCGGCGTGTCCTTGAGGATGTCCTCGGGCGATCGCTCGTCGCGCTCGCCGCGACCGCGTCCGCCCTTGCCGCCTCGTCCGCCGCCGCCCATTCCCGCCGGGCGGTCCTGGGCCTGCTTGACCGAGAGCGAGATCTTGCGCTGATCGCCGTCGATCTTGAGGATCTTCATCGGAACGATCTGGTTGGGCTGCACGGCGTCGGAGACCTTGGCGATGCGCTTCCAGTCGAGTTCGGAGATGTGCACGAGGCCCTCGACGCCCGGTGCGATCTCGGCGAAGGCGCCGAAGTCGAGCAGTTTGGTGATGCGTCCCTGAACGACGTCGCCTTCCTTCATCTCGCTGAGACCAACGTCGAAGGGGTCGTCCTGGAGCTGCTTCATGCCGAGGCTGTGGCGACCCTTTTCCCAGTCCAGCTTGAGGATCTGGACGCGGACGGTCTCGCCTTCCTTGACGTGGTCCTCGACCTTGCGGGCCCGCTCGTGGGTGAGGTCTGAGATGTGGACGAGCCCGTCCACGCCGCCGATGTCAACGAACGCGCCGAAGGGCATGATGCTTTTGACCACGCCCTCGACGGTCTGGCCTTCCTGCAGCTTGGATTTCAGTTCCTCGGCGGCCTTCTTCTGCTCCTCGGCGAGGACCTCGCGTCGGCTGAGGGTGATGTTGCCGCGACCTGAGCGATCGACCTTGATGACCTTGCAGGCCATTTTCTCGCCGTGGAAGATCGACAGGTCTTCGATCCGCCGCGTGTCGACATGGCTGGCGGGGATGAAAGCGCGGTGGTTGGCGACTTCCATTTCGAGGCCGCCTTTGTTCGAGCCGGTGCACTTGGCATCGACGATCTGGCCGGGCTGGAGCAGTTCCCACTCGGCCTTCTGCACGACGCCGGGGCGCGAGCAGATGTAGAGAGACTCCTTTGCCTCGTATCGGTCGACCGCGACTTTGAGGGTGTCGCCGGGCTTGGGCAGTTCGGGCGAGTCGGTTCCGTCCTTTTCGCGGTACTGGATCCGGGGGACCACGCCGAGAGATTTCGGCCCGAACTCGACGAAGATGTCCTCGGGACCGACCGAGACGACCGTGCCCTCGCGGAACTCGCGTCCGGACTCGACGACGCGCGGGCCGCGGACCTTGGCGGGTTCGGAGGGGGTGACGGCGCCTTTTTCCTGGTTGGAGGAAGAAGATGCGGGCGCATCGCCGGTAGCGGCCTGCATGGCGGCCTCCGCGGCGTCGTTCATGGTCTGGCTGAGTTGGACCGGATCCATCGCGTCGTTCGGAGTATTGTCTTGTTCAGACTGGGTGTTGTCGGTCGCCTTCTTGGGATCCTGAGGCAGCTTTTTATCGGACGAGGACTCGGCTGCCGGCGCGGGAGCGGCTGCTTCCGGAGCGTTCGAGTCCGGGCTGCCCGCCTCGGTCTGGGGTTTCGGCGAGGTCTGGTCCGTCGGGGTGGTGTCGTTCATGCGTGCTCACCCGGCGCTTCTGCGCAGGGGCTCGTGAGGAGGATCGCGTCCGCAGCCCGGACGCAGGGCACCGGTTGGGACCGGTCGATGGAGTCGCAACGCCGACTAAAGGCGTTGCGCGGGTCCCTCATAGAAGGATACGGTTCACCGGCGCCCACACGCCGGCGCTGCAGTGTACCCGCGGACCGGCTTTTGTCGCGTCGCGGTTCGTGTGAAATCAGAAAAGCCGGGCAGGCCGGGCGCCGGGGCATCGAGTGCGCGGATCGTGGAGAACCGGACGGGGAGGGATTGCGTATAGGGCGTGCGCCCGACCGGTTTTGGCGGGTCTGCCGGCGATCTGTGCGAAAGCCGGGAATGCCGTTAGGATGGCCGGACTCCGCGTCGGGCTGCCGACCGGGCGTGTGTTTCCACCGACTCAGCGAGGACCGGGTATGCCGTCATCGAATGTGTCCTGGGGTATCGATATCGGTTCGGCGGGGGTGAAGGCCCTGAAGCTGGAGCGTGATGGCGATTCCGTCCGGGTGACCGACTTCGTGGTCGTGCCGCACAAGAAGGTGCTGTCGACGCCGGACATCGACCCGAACGAGGCCGTGCGTCTGTCGCTGGGCACCCTGATGGGGCAATACGGCGAGGACATGCGCGGGGCGAACATCGTCGCGTCGGTCGCGGGCAATTCCGCTTTCGCCCGATTCGCGAAGCTGCCGCCGGTCGAACCGAAGAATGTCGAGAACGTCGTCAAGTTCGAGGCTGCGCAGCAGATCCCGTTCCCCATCGAGGATGTGGAGTGGGACTACCAGCTCTTCTCCAGCGACGACTCGCCCGAGGTCGAAGTGGGCATCTTCGCGATGACCCGCGACAAGGTGCAGGAGAAGCTCGCGCTCTGGGGCGATGCAGGCCTGTCGCCCAACGCGATCACGATCTCGCCGATCGCGGCGTTCAACGCGATCGCGTTCGATCTGGGTTTCACACCGGAAACGCCCGGCACGATCATCCTCGACATCGGAACGAGTTCCAGCGACCTGATCATCACGGAGCGCGGTCGCGTCTGGGTTCGCACGTTCCCGCTCGGCGGTCACAACTTCACCGAGGCGATCGCCGAGAAGTTCCAGCTCAGTTACAGCAAGGCCGAGAAACTGAAGGCCGAGGCCGACAGTTCCAAGTACAAGAAGCATGTTTTCCAGGCTCTCAAGCCGATCCTGAGCGATCTCGTGCAGGATGTGCAGCGCTCGATCAGTTACTACCAGGACACGCACCCGGACGCGAAGCTCGAGCGCCTCATCGGCATCGGCTCGACGTTCAAGCTGTTCGCTCTGCGCAAACTGCTCTCGCAGCAGCTGGGCATTGAGGTTTTCCGCTTCGAGCGGTTCAAGCAGATCAGCGTGGACGGTGCGGGCGCGGGGGACTTCGAGGCGGCTTCGATCAACCTCGTCACCGCCTACGGGCTCGCTCTGCAGGGCCTCGGCGAGACACCGATCTCGGCGAACCTGATGCCGACGACCGTTCTGCGCGAGAGCAGTTGGAAGCGCAAGACGCCGTACTTTGTGACCGCGGCGGCGATCCTGCTCGCGGCGGGCGGCGTTTCGTTTGTTCGCCCGTTCATGCAGAGCGCCGGCATCCAGAGCGCTTCTGACAACCGCGAGGTGCAGGAGGCGAACCGGATCGGCAGCCAGCTCAAGAACGCATGGGAAACCGTCCGCAACGACAACCAGCTCCAGACCACGCCGATCAACTTCGCCCAACTCGTCGACAACCGCGGCCTGCTCACGCTGGTGAACCGCGATGTCGCGGAGATGCTCGCGAGCGCCCGGGCGAGCGCCGGATCGAACGAACCGACGCAGGGCTTCATCGTCGCGAACCTGTCGACCGACTACATCGCGCCCGGCCAACCCATGACCCTCGCGAGTTCCGGCGGTGGCGGTCGCCCCCCCAGCGGCCCGGGCGGTCCCGGCGGCGGCTTCGGTGGAGGCGGCTTCGGCGGCGGCGGATCCGGAGGCGGTTCGAGCGGTGGCGGCGGTAACGCCGATGCGCCCACGGCCGGTGAGTTCGGCGCGGTCCGCGTTTCGATCACCATCGAAACCCAGAACCAGGGCGGTCTGCCGTTCTTCGATCGCACGATCATCGCCTGGCTGCGCGCGAACGCCGAACGCGATGGCGTGCCGTTCTCGATCGCTGTCTTCCCAAACCCCGATGAAGTCCTTCGCTCGACGCGCGCTCCCAGCCAGCCTGCCGGTCGACCCGACCGTCCAGGTGGCGGCGGTGGCCCCGCCGGCGGCGGCGGCCCCACGGGCGGTGGCGGCTTCGGTGGCCCGGCCGGAGGCGGCGGTGGCTTCGGCGGTCCGGCCGGTGGCGGTGGCGCGCCGTCCGGTCCCGCTGGCGGCGGCGGCTTCGGCGGCGGCGGCGTGCCGCCCGCTGGCCCCGGTGGCGGTGGAAGGCCCGGTGGCGGTGGTGCCGGCGGGGGCAACCCGACCGACGCCGACGCGATCGCGCCGCTCCCCGCTCCGCGCCAGCGTTTCACCGGCGAGGACCAGATCAGCAGTTACACCTTCAGCTGGATCCTGAACCTGAAGGACCGGCGCGAGGGCGCAGACGCAAACAATCAGAACGACGGCGACTCCGGGGACGACATGGCCTCCGGCACCACGCCCGGCCAGCCCGCTCGTCCGGAGGGAGCCTGATCCATGGACTTCGTGAAGAAGAACCTGCTCTCGATCATCGCGCTCGTCGTCGGCCTCGCCGGTCTGATCGGCGGCTGGATCGTCAGCAGCGGAATGACCAAGTCGCAGATCGATGATGTCCGTCAGGACGCGGTCAGCGCGGCGAACTCGATCAACAGCCTTCAGGTTGATTACGAACTTCCCGCACTGCGCCCCGGCGAAGAGCCGTGGACGCTGAGCCGCGTCACGCCGAACTCGCGCCTGACACAACTCGTCGGCGAACAGCTCGCGGCGCTCGTCGCGCAGAGCGAAGAGGTCCGGCAGGCCGCGATCAATCACAACAGCGACGGCAAAGCCGTGCTCGTCGACGGGCTGTTCCCCAAGCCCCAGAACGAAGAGGCCGAGCGCATCAGTCTTTCGGCCCGCATGGTCGAGCGCTGGCCCGCAGCGCACGACGAATTGCTCGAGCGGTCGAACGCCGGCGGCCCGATCGATGCCCAGCAGATGACCTCGCGTCTCACCACGCAGCGCCAGCAGATGGTCGAGCAGATCCTCGGCTCGCGTGCGAATCAGGAGTTGTCGCCGTTCGAGCAGCAGGAGATCACGAGCGATCTCGCCAAGGCAAGACTCAGCCTGCTCAAGAACCACGCCGATTCGCTCAACGTGTTCGGCGAGCGCGACATGTTCGTCAAGCTCAACGAGATCCCCGCCGACGGCCTCGTGACGCGCGAGCGCTACCAGACCCTGTTCTGGGACTGGCAGCACGCGTACTGGGTGCACGAGGACATCCTCGAAGCCGTCGTGAAGGCGAACAAATCGTCCAACGGAGTCAGCAACGCGCCGATCAAACGCATCTTCTCGATCTCGCTCGATCCCGCGTACAACACCGAAGTCACGACCGGCTCGCTCAGCCAGCCGATCGGCGAGGATTACACGCAGTCGTTCACCGGACGCGTCGGCGGCAACCCGCTTTTCGATGTTCGCTACGCCACCGTCGAAGCGATCATCGACCTCTCACGCCTGCCGGAGATCGAGAACGCGATCTCCCAGGCGAACTTCATGACCTTGATCGATCTCGACTACTTCGAGATTAACCCCGACCAGGATCTGCGTCAGGGCTACTACTACGGCGATCAGTCGCTCGTCCGGGCGCAGATGCGCATCGAGACCGTGTGGCTGCGTTCGTGGATCGAGCAGTACCTCCCGCCTCGCGTCCGCGAGACCATGGGCCTGCCTGTTGAAAACGAGACCCCAGACGATGGCAGCGACGGCCAGTTCTGATCAGGCCTGACCGGCGCAAGGAGCATCGATGAAGACTAAAGGTTTGAATGCAATCGAGGGTGTGATCGAGAAGGTGGTGCTGGCGATTGCGCTGATCATCTTCCTCGGCGTGTTCGCTCTCCAGTTCCTCGGGTCCCCGACCGTGGATCTCCCCGGCGTTTCGGAGCCCGTCCCGATCGCGCAGGCGACCGACGAAGTCGCCGAGTCCGCACGCTCGAAGATCGCGCAGCTGCAGGATGTCCGTGTCCCGGATGATCTGCCGGGAGCGCCGAATCTCAGCGCCGAACTCGCCGCGAGGTTCAACGGGCCGGTCTTCGAACAGCCGACACAGATCGCCGGTCTCGTGCCGGGGTGGGACGCCATCGAAGGCATCGATGCCGCCAGCACCGATGTGATTGTCACCGGCGAGAACGAGTACGCCGTGCCGACCCCCGTCGCGCCGGGGAACACGGTCGCGGCGGTCCTGACAGGCACGGTTGACCCGTCAATCCCGCTGCTCTACCCCGAAGCCGCCGATCTGCTCCCCGAGGAGCAGCCGATGGACAAGGCCTTTGTTTCGGTGCAGGTGGACTGGGACGCCGCAGCGAACCGCGCCCGGATGGCCGCCACTCCGTCCGAAGGCCAACTCGTCCTCCCGCAGGAGTGGCGGACGAACATGGAGATCTGGGACGTCGAACTCGTCCGTCGCCAGCTCGGCAGCGATGGGCAGTGGGGTGCCGAAACCGTTGTTCCGCCGCTGCCCGGTCGCGCGAGTCTGCGTGAGCGCCTCGCCGACGCGACGCCGCCGGACATCAGCGTCATCGTGTCGGAGGAGCAGTCGCTGCGTGCGGGCATCCGCCAGCCACGCATGTACAACCTGATCGCCGGCGACTTCTGGGCGGCCCCCGTCGAGTTCGTCGCTTCCAACGAAATCGAGCGCCCCGAAGAGGTCGAACGCCTGCTCCGTCAGGTCCGGCGCATCCAATCGGAGATCGATGGCATCCAGCGTCAGCTCGACAACCTCGGCGGAGGTGGTGGCGGCGGTGGTGGTGCCGGTGGCGGCGGACGAGGCTCGATCCTTCCACAGATGCCCGACCGGATCTTCGATCTCGACGGCATCAACCCCGACAGCATTCGCTGGCCCCAGTTCGCTGACTCCGCGCGGGCGCAGGTCGGTGGCGGCGGCGGTGGCGGCGGTGGCGATGCTCCGCGCGAGGATCCCAATGAAGCCCGGCGTCGCGCCCTTCAGGAGCGCCTCGATCGCCTGCAGACTCAGCTCCAGAACGCCATCGACCAACTCAACGCCCTCGGCTACGACCGAAACGGCAACCCGGTCGATCAGGGTGACGACGAGCAGGAAGACTTCAGCGCAACCGCGAACCTTTCCGCGGGGAACCCGGACACCGAGGCAATCGATCTCTGGGCCCACGACCTCACCGCCGAGCCCGGTGAAACCTACCAGTACGCGATCCGCGTGAAGCTGCGCAACCCCCTGTTCGGAAACGCCAGCGGCCTGACGGAGGCCCAGCAGGAACTCGCGTCACAACCGGTGATCGCGAGCGGCCTCAGCCCCTGGTCCGAGCCGGTCCTCGTCCCGAACCTCAGCGAGTACTTCGTCGTCGCCGCTGGCGACGGCTCACTCGGTCTGACCGGCGGGAGCGGCCCGACCGCGACCGTCGAAGCTTTCCGCTACTACTACGGTGCGTGGCGTCAGCACTCGATGCGTCTTGCCGCCGGCGATTCTCTTCGGGCGACGATCGACATCCCCGAGGGACTGCCGCGATACATCATCACGAAGGGCGACGACGGAACGCTCGCCCTCGAAGAAGAGGCGGTCATCGAAGAGGAGTCGCTCAGTTTCCTGCGTGATGGTTACTTGCTTGATGTGGTCGCCGGAGTGGAGCAGGTCGTGACGGCCTACTTCCGCGGCGAGCGCGGTATCGTTGTGCCGCACGAGCCGGACGCCGAGCGCGAATCCGAGCGTCTGGTGGACATGCGTGCCAGCGCCGCAACCGCCGCCGACCAGCAGATCCGCCCGATCGACCTGACGGACACCCTCGGACCGCGACCGGGACGGCCAGGTCCCACCCCGGGAGGACCAGGACCGGGTCCTGCGCCGGGAGCTCCGGCCGGTCCCGGAACGCCCTCCGGCCCCGGAGAGCCGCCCCCGCCCAGCCCGTTCGGCTGAGCCTCGGCCCTCTGATCCTTGAGTCCCATCAAGCCCCCGCAAGCCGGGGGTTTTTCATGCGCTTCAACGGGCGCGAAGCGGGTCCGCTGGAGGATGGGGAGAAAGCCGGAGGTCAATATTTTCCCCGATTTGTTCACAAGTCGCCAAAACGGGCACCGGAGCGGTTGACGAGCAAAACCATTTCGGTACACTGTTCGACCGCTCCCAGCACGGGGGCACGCCCGGCTAGGCACCGGGCAACTCCAACCAAGCGACCGGATGGCCAATTGGTTGGGCCTCTTTGACAATCGGATAGTGTGGTAGCGAAAGAAATTTCGAGCGAAGTGTCTTGGGTCGTCTGCCCCAATCGTGGCAGACACACTTGAATCGGCTCGGTGCTGCTGCAAGTCCTCTGGTGGTCATCCTTCGGGGTCACCGTCACGGGCGAAGCATCGGTTCTGGGTTGATGTGATCAAGTGACTAAGAGCACATGGCGGATGTCTTGGCGTCAAGAGGCGATGAAGGACGTGGGAACCTGCGAAAAGTTCAGGGGAGCCGGTAACCAGGCTGTGATCCTGAAATGTCCGAATGGGGAAACCCGGCCGTAAGGTCACTCTTACCTGAATGCATAGGGTAAGAGAGCGAACCTGGGGAACTGAAACATCTAAGTACCCAGAGGAAAGGAAATCAACCGAGACTCCGTGAGTAGCGGCGAGCGAAAGCGGATTGCGACTTAAGTCAGTGAACGCGTTGGAAAGCGCGGCCAAAGAAGGTGATAGCCCTGTAGTTGGATGATGTCGCTCAGCCCTAGAGTAGCGTCGGTGTCGTGAAACCCGGCGTGAACATGGGGGGTCCACCCTCCAAGGCTAAGTACTACTTGACGACCGATAGTTAACCAGTAAGGCGACTGAATGATGAAAACTACCCCTGCTAGGGGTGTGAAAGAGTAGCTGAAACCATGTGCTTACACAGCGGTCAGAGCCCTTCGGGGTGATGGCGTGCCTTTTGCATAATGACCCGGCGAGTTACTCTCATTGGCGAGGTTAAGGCCTAGCGGGCCGAAGCCGAAGCGAAAGCGAGTCTGAAATAGGCGTTGAGTCGATGGGAGTAGACGCGAAACCTTGTGATCTACCCATGGGCAGGCTGAAGGCCGGGTAAAACCGGCTGGAGGGCCGAACGCACCAACGTTGAAAAGTTGGGCGATGACCTGTGGGGAGGACTAAAAGTGTAATCAAACTGGGAGATAGCTCGTTCTCTCCGAAATATTTTTAGGAATAGCCTCTTGCGGCAACTGTTGGGGGTAGAGCCACTGGATACGGCTGGGGCCCTCGGGTACCCACTGTAACCAAACTCCGAATACCAACAGCCAAGGCAAGGGAGTCAGCCCACGAGTGACAATATCCGTGGACAAAAGGGAAACATCCCAGACCGCCAGCTAAGGTCCCTGAACATTGCTTAGTTCTAAAGGAAGTCGAAGCGCAAAGACAGCCAGGATGTTGGCTTAGAAGCAGCCACCATTTAAAGAGTGCGTAATAGCTCACTGGTCGAGGGTTTCGGCGCCGATAATGATCGGGAATAAGCAATGTACCGAAGCTGCGGGCTGCGTAAGCAGCGGTAGGAGAGCGTTCCTGTCAGCAGAGAAGGCGTCCCGAAAGGGTCGCTGGAGCGTCAGGAAGTGAATATGCCGGGTTGAGTAACGATAAAGCAGGTGAAAATCCTGCTCGCCGAAAATCTAAGGTTTCCTGGGGAAGGTAAATCCGCCCAGGGTCAGCCGGGACCTAAGGTGAGGCCGAAAGGCGTAGCCGATGGACGGCAGGTTAATATTCCTGCGCTACTGTGGAGATCAATCATGAGTGCGGATCGGTCAGCCCTGCGTAAGCACCAGCTTGCTGAGGCCCTTGAGGCCGCTGCAGGGGGCTCTGGTCCCGAGAAAAGCTCATGTGGCAAAGCAGTACCCGTACCAAAACCGACACAGGTAGATGAGGTGAATAACCTAAGGCGCTCGAGATAACGGAAGTGAAGGAATTAGGCAAATTGACCCCGTAAGTTCGCGATAAGGGGGCCCTACCCCTCGGGGAGGGCGCAGAGAAAAGGCTCTGGCGACTGTTTATCAAAAACACAGCACTGTGCTAACTCGCAAGAGGACGTATACAGTGTGACGCCTGCCCAATGCCGGAATGTCACGGAAGCGGGTTAGCTTCGGCGAAGCTCGTAACCTAAGCACCGGTCAATGGCGGCCGTAACTATGACGGTCCTAAGGTAGCGAAGTTCCTTGTCGGGTAAGTTCCGACGCGCATGAATGGCGTAACGACTGGAGCACTGTCTCCACTTCCGACTCGGTGAAATAGTAGTGGCGGTGAAGATGCCGCCTACCCGCGACAAGACGGAAAGACCCCATGAACCTTTACTATAGGCTTTTATTGCACATGAGTTTGTATTGCGTAGGATAGGTGGGAGGCTTTGAAGCGGCCGTTCTGGCGGTCGTGGAGCCATCCTTGAAATACCACCCTTTACCTATTCGTGTGCTAACCCCGATTCCCGTGAAGCCGGGCGGGGGACAGTGAGTGCTGGGTAGTTTGACTGGGGCGGTCTCCTCCGAAAGAGTAACGGAGGAGCGCAAAGGTTGGTTCAGCGCGGATGGAAACCGCGTGTTGAGTGTAAGAGCACAAGCCAGCTTTACTGCGAGAGCGACGGCTCGAGCAGTCTCGAAAGAGGGCTCTAGTGATCCTGCGATCCCGTGTGGAAGGGTCGTAGCTCATCGGATAAAAGGTACTCTGGGGATAACAGGCTGATCGCTCCCGAGCGTCCATAGCGGCGGAGCGGTTTGGCACCTCGATGTCGGCTCATCGCATCCTGGGGCTGAAGGCGGTCCCAAGGGTTAGGCTGTTCGCCTATTAAAGCGGTACGCGAG
>Ga0070726_10002134_pt1 | contig 18352 bp, 17 predicted proteins | sample tdAd471_FD_67275 | JGI IMG/M metagenome (GOLD analysis project Ga0070726, IMG submission 67275) | Marine sediment microbial communities from the Atlantic coast under amendment with organic carbon and nitrate - tdAd47.1 | ecosystem: Environmental > Aquatic > Marine > Coastal > Sediment | place... | reverse complement strand
CCAGCAGTTCCGCCGTGCCGTGCACGTGGTCCGGTGGCAACCCGGCTTCGTCCACGAGGTAGTGCTCCCACAACCTGTGACGCCGGATCAGGGCCTTCGCGACGCGACGACCGCGGTCGGTCAGTGAGACTCGACCCTCCGCAACTCGCACATCGCCCCGCCGCTCGCTCACGCGCATGGCGGCGCGAACGAGGCGCGGCGCGCGGCCTTCCGACAAGGTCGTGACCGCCGTCCCCGGCCTGCCACTTTCCGAGGCGCGATACAGTGTCGCGAGCAGATCCTCGCGAACCACCGCACGCGCGAGGCGGCGCTGACGAAGCCGACGCACCACCACGCCGTGCCGGGGCGAGAACACAACCGCGATCGCCAGCACCAGCCCCGCGAACACGGACATGGAGCCCGCGGCGTTCACCTCTTCTTTCCCCCAGATCCCTGGCACCGCCGTCGCCGCGATGTAACCTCCCGACGCGGTAAGCACCGCGATCGCAGCGCTCAGCCACACCTGCGTGCGCAGCCGGTCCGTGAGCAGCCGCGCCGTCGACGCGGGGCAGATCAGCATCGCGATCACGAGGATCGATCCAACCGCTTCGAAGCTCGCCACGGTGGCGAACGCCACCAGCACCATCAGCGCGTAGTGCATGATCCCCGCGTGGAATCCCTGCGTGGTCGAGAGCGCTGGATCGAACGCCGCGATCCGCAATTCCTTGAAGAACAGCCCCAGAAACGCGAGGACGACCACCACCATGATCCCTAGGGTTGTCACCTCCTGAGGCACGGCTCGCAGCAGATCGCCAAGAGCAACATCTCACAGGTGATCCGGCGCGCTGAACCAGACCAGCGTTTCGAGCTGACCGTGCAGCACGCAGTCCGCGTCAAGATCCACGCCGCGGGCAGAAGCCACCTCTATGAGGAGCACGCCAAGTGCGAACAGCACGCTGAAAACCACCCCCATCGCCGCACCCGATTCCACGCGCCCGAGTCTCTTTACCGCCTCTACGAGCACCACTGTCGCGAGACCGGCGACTGTCGCTCCGATGAACATCGCAAGCGAACCGCGCGAACTCGTCACCAGAAACGCGATTACAAGGCCAGGGAGCACCGAGTGGCTGATCGCGTCGCCCATCAGGCTCAGCCGGCGCAGCACAAGGAAGTTTCCGAGCAGACCGCAGCCCAGCGCCGCGAGCACCCCCGCCGCAAGCGGGAACAGATCGCGTGCCAGATCGAACTCGACGGGCCCGACGCTCACGCCGTCACCCCCGAGCCCGAAGGCAGCGCTTCTCCGCGTTGCGCCAGTTTCTTCTCCAGATCACGGATGAGCTCCTCGGACAGGACATGCTCCACCAGGTCGACCGACCAATCGACGTGGCTCGGCGCGATATCGGCGTAGCTGACCAGATATTGCTCCCACAGCGCGTGGTTCCTGCTGACCTGTCGCCCACGCCGCCGCCCGCGCTCTCGCAGCACGATCCCGTCACGCGTCCCGGTCGCCATCCGAGCCCCGATCAGCCATCGCCGCACAACCCACGCAAACCACGCGCTCCATCCGTGCAGGTCCGCGAGTTCACGCATCGTGACCCGTTCGATCCGGTCCGCTCCGGCATCGTGCGCCGCCTCAAGCACGTGGTCGCTCGCGATGCGCAGGCGAAGACGCAACCGGCGCAGCGCACCGGCGACCACACCCCTCGACGGCGCGAACAGCATGCTCACTCCGAACGCCACACCGGCGGTCAGGACGATGACCGCGCCCGCCGGCATCCGCGGGAGCAGAGCCGAGATCGCCGCCCCGAGATACCCGCTCGCCCCTCCGAACAACGCGGACAGCATCACCAGCAACCACAACCGCTCCGTCCAGAATCGCGCCGCGACCGGCGGCACGATCAGCAGCGCCACCACGAGAATCAGCCCGACCGCCTGCAACCCCGCAACGGTAACCAGCACCACCATCGCCATCATCGCCAGATCGATTGCGCTTACCGGCCACCCGTCCACGCGGGCGAAGGAGTCGTTGAAGCAGACGAGCGTAAACTCCTTGAAAAGCGCGATCGATGCGATGAGGGCGCCCGATGCCAGCACCGCCATGAGCATCACATCGTGTGCCTGCATCGTCGCCGCCTGCCCGAAAATGAACGCGTTGAGTCCCGCCGAGCCCGACGGCGCGTTCACCTGGACATAGCTCAACGCCACCACACCAGCGCCGAAGAACACGCTCAGGACGATGCCGATCGCCGCGTCCTCCCGCAGTCGCGTCAGGCGAAGGATCGCCTGTACGCACAGGACACCCAGCACCCCCGTCACCGTGGCGCCGATGAGAAGCACCGCCAAAGAACGCGACGCGAGTCCGAACACCGGCGCGAACAGGAAGGCCAGGGCGATACCGGGCAGCGTCGCGTGGCTCAGCGCATCGGTCATCAACGAACGCTTGCGCAGCATCGCGAACGCGCCGACCACACCCGACGCGATCCCCAGCAGCGTCGTGCCCGCGATGACCATTCGCGTGTTGAAACCCGTGCGCAGGAGCAGCGTCTCCACGATCTCGCCGACCGTGACGCCGCCACCGGCGCTGGCGAGCGTTCCCAGCACGACTTACTTCCTCCCCGAGGCCGCGCGAGCCACCGCTTCCGCCGCCTCCGAGAGCAGCGTCAACCGCCCGCCGTATGTCTTGTGCAGGTTGTCGCGCGTGAATACATCCTCCACCGGCCCAGAGGCCACGACGCGCATGTTGAGCAGGATCACATCGTCAAAGTACTCCGGGACCGTCTGGAGGTCGTGGTGCACGACAATCACCGTCTTCCCGCGTGACTTCAATTCGCGCAGCACCTCGACGATCGCCCGCTCCGTCGCGGCGTCGACGCCGGCGAACGGCTCATCCATGAAATAGAGTTCCGCCTCCTGCGCGAGCGCCCGGGCCAAAAACACCCGCTGCTGCTGACCTCCGGAAAGCTGGCTGATCTGGCGTTTCGCGTAATCGCGCATCCCCACTCGTTCCAGACACTCGAGCGACACCTGCCTGTGCCGCTTCGAGACCGGCCTGCACCAGCCGATCCGCCGGTACCGCCCCATGCATACGACATCCTGCGCCGACACCGGAAAGTCCCAGTCCACGCTCTCCCGCTGGGGCACGTACCCGATCCGCGACCGCACCTCGCGGTAGTTCTCACCCCAAAACTCCACCTCACCCGAAGCGCGCGACACCAGACCCAGGCACGCCTTGATGAGTGTGCTCTTGCCCGCGCCGTTCGGTCCGACGATCGCGATCAGCCGATTCCGCGGCGCGTCGTAATCCACGTCCCACAACACCGGCTTCTTGTCATACGCCACCGTCATCGCGTGGATCGACAGCGGGCTGTCCGACGAATGCTCCGGAAGCTCAGCGAGGTTTGATTGCCCGCTCCCAGCCGCCGCACTCGCCTTGGTCCGTCGTTTCATTCGGTACCGAGCTTCCCCTGAAAGCCACCGTCCGGCGCCTCGCCGCCGAGCGCTCGGGCGATCCGGGTCACATTGTGATCGATCATCCCGATGTATGTCCCCTCGTAGGTTCCCGCGTCGCCCATCGCGTCGCTGAACAGCTCGCCGCCGATGACCACCGAGTGGCCCTTGGCCGCCGCCCCGGCGATCAGGGCACGAACGTTTCGCTCTGACACGGTCGACTCCACGAACACCGCCCCGACCCGGCGGTCGACCAGGAGATCGACCAGTCGCTCGATGTCGCGCACGCCCGCTTCTGATTGCGTTGAGATCCCCTGGATCCCGACCACCTCAAACCCGAACCGGCGTCCGAAATAGTTGAACGCGTCGTGCGCCGTCACGAGCACGCGCTGATTCTCCGGAACACTCGCCAGAACCGCGCCGGCGTACGTGTCGATGGCCTCGACCCGCTCGCGATACGCCGCGGCGTTTGCTCGGTATCCCTCCACACCCTCCGGATCGATCTCGACGAGCGCATCGCGGACCTCATCCACCACGCGAGCCCAGACCGCGGGGTCCATCCAGACGTGGGGGTCGAACTCCTTCTCGGTGTCGTCGGCCGGCATCAGGTACCGCTCGTCGAGCGCTTCCGCGACCGCGAACACCGGTTTGCCCTGCGAGCGTGCCCGGTCCAGCGACTCCGTCAGCTGCCCCTCGAGCATCAAGCCGTTCAGGAAGATCGCGTCCGCATCGATCATCTGCCCCACATCCGTCCGCGTTGGCTGGTACAGGTGCGGGTCGACGCCCGGCCCCATCATCCCGAGCACCTCCGCCCGGTCCCCGGCCACCTCGCGGACGACGTCCTCGAGCATCCCGATCGTCGCGACGAGAACGAGGCGGCTGCCAGACGATTCAGACACCCCGGGATCGTTCGCGCGGTCGCACGCAGCCCCGACGAGCCCCATCAGGCCGAGCATCGCCGCGCCGATCATTACCACGGCTGAGCGTCCGATCGCCGTTTCACGAATTTGTAGCATCGTATACATCCTTATCCGAATGGTAGCACAGGCTACAGATTTCATCAAGTCTCTCGCCGGTCTGCGATCGCACGCAGACGCTCCAGGGTCTCGTCGCTCACATGGTGCTCGATCCCCTCAGCGTCCACTGTCGCCACCTCCGCAGACACCCCGATCGCCAGCAGGAAGCGGTACACCACCTCGTGGCGCTCCCGGCAGTCCCGAGCCAACTTCAACCCCTTTGAGGTCAGTTCGATCGGCCTGTATGGCTCGGTTCGGACCAATCCGTCCCGTTCCAGACGCTGGACGGTTCGGATCACGGTCACGTGAGTCACGCCAAAACGCTCCGACAGATCCGTCACGCGACACGAACCCGATGCTTCCACGAGGTCGGCGATCGCCTCGACGTAATCCTCGGCCTTCTCGGTCGCGTGATCGCGACGGGTCCGGGCGTGGGCTGATGCGTCCTGCGACATACCGATAGTGTAGCACAGGCCACATCACGCACGACCCGCCTGATGCGTGAACTTCCCTTCACCTACTCGGCGTATCCTGATTTCATCCATGCGACCCGCTTTTCATCCATCGCGCATCGTTGCGCTGTTCCTCGCGGTCCTCATCGCGAGCACCTTCGCCCCCGGTGCCCACGCACAGACTCTCGGCGGGGCCCTCTCGTCCGGGGGTTCCGGTCCCGGCGAAGCCGCCGACTTCCAGTCGATGCGCACCACCGCCATTCGCAGCTTTCGCGACCGTGGCACGCGCTTCATCGATGATCGCGCCGAGCGCAGCCGCGGCGCGACCGGCGGCGAACTCCGCGAGCTTCTTGAAGAGCGATCATCGGCCCTCGAACAGGAGATCACCGAGCGCACCGACCCCCTCCGGGCCGACGGCCTGCTGAGCCGGGCCGAGGCGGTCGATGCCATCGGCGAAGCGTCGGAAGCCGCGTGGCTCAGCTTCACCGAGGCCGTCGAAGCGAATCTCCGGGGCCTCCGCGCCCCGCCGCAGCGGAGCGAGTTCGAACGATCAATCCCGTTCGCGTTCGATATGGCCCGCTACATCACCATCGAGCGCAACGGGCTACTCGACTACATCGCGCTGCTCGGCTCGATCGCCGTTGGGATCCTCATCGCATGGGGCTGTTCGCGACTGCTCGTGCACTTTCGTACCGTGCTCGAAGAGCGCGAGTACGCCATGCTTCCCTCGCTTGTCAACGGCGTCCGGGGCCCGCTCTATTTCACCCTCGCCCTCGCGGGCATCGCCGTAGGCCTCGAAGGATTCTGGCTCCCTCGCGCCACGGAGGCGGTGATCTGGATCGGGCTCAAACTCGCGTTTATTGTCGCCTCGCTCTGGCTCGTCTTCTCGCTTGTGAATCTCGGTGCGCAGGGCATCGGCTGGACGCTGAAAACCACCTATCGCGAACCCGACAAGCAAACCGTCTCCGTGATCCGGCGCAGCCTGCACCTGCTGGTGCTCGCGATCTACTCCCTGATCATCGCGGAAGTCGTCTTCGGCGTGGAATTGCAGAGCGTGCTCATCGGCGTCGGGCTGCTCGGGCTCGCCGTCACACTCGCGGCGCAGGATTCGCTCAAGAACCTCTTCGGGTCGCTCACCCTCGTGATCGACCGCCCGTTCCGAGTCGGAGACCTGATCGAGTTCAAGGGCTACTTCGGAACCGTCGAGGACATCGGGTTCCGGAGCACCAAACTCCGCGAGCTCGACGGTCACCTGGTCACCATTCCCAACGCCGAACTGGTCCGCGAAGCCGTCGAGAACGTCGACGCCCGCCCGTGGGTCCGCCGCCGCTTCCGCCTCGGCATCCGCTACGACACACCGCCCGACAAGGTCCGCGAGGCCATCGAGATCCTCACGGACATTCTTTCTGCACAGGAAGACACGACCGGCGAGATGGCGCCGCATGTGGTCTTCGAGGGCTTCGGCGACTACAGCCTCAACCTCCTGATCCAATACTGCGTCGAACCCGGCGAGTACTGGGACGCCATGGAGAAAGGCTCCGACCTGCACATCGAGATCCTCGACCGCTTCAACGAGGCCGGCATCGAGTTCGCTTTCCCGACGAAGACGGCGGTTCTTGAGACCGACGAGAAGCACACCGCCAGCCTCAAGACGCTGACGCCCAACGATGATTCGTCCGGATCTGCGCCGGGTGAATAGCGGTTCCTCGACCTACCAAAGCACCCGATGTTGGTCTGGAGAAAACGCCTAGTGGCGGGTCGAGTGATCTGCGGCGCCGCAACCCGCCGCACGTTGTTGAGTACCTATTCTCAACGTCTGGCACTCAGTCGGGGGGAGCCGCACCATCGATCCTTTTGAGGAGATCTGCACCATGAACTCGCATCGCACTTCCGCCCTCGCCGTTCTCGCCGTCGTCGGCATCTCGATCTCGACTACGGTCGCGGGCGAGTCGGAGTCAGTCCACCTGACGCCGGCTCCATCAGAGCGAGCATCGCTCACCCCCAACCAGCTCATCTCCCCCATCGCTGATGCGCTCGCCTCCGTCCCCGACGACGTCCGTGCCTTCGATATCCACGTTTCCACCCTCGCCAATCCATTCATGCAAGGACGAGCTCCGGGCTCCGCCGGCTCCGAGTACACCAAGGCCTACCTCGAGTTCTACTTCGAGCAGTACGGCCTCACCAAACCATTCCAGTCCGACAGCGCCGACGGAACCGTCCAGTCCTACCGTCAGGCCTTCGAGCTCGGCGGCCGCGCCGAAGTCGTCGCCCAGTCGCTCAGCGCATCATCCCCATCCGGACAGAACGCCGGTGCGTTGACTCCAGGCGAGGATTTCAACGCCACCGGCCTCGGTGCCGGCGGCGCTGTGGAAGGCAAAGCCGTCTTCGTCGGCTACTCGACCGTCACCACCGAGTACGACGCCTACGCGCCCGCACCCGATCTCGACCTCACCGGCAAAGTCGCCGTCATGCTCCGCTTCGAACCCATGAACGAAGAAGGACGCAGCAAGTTCACCGGCGGCCAGTGGTCCGGCGCTGCCGGCTTCAGTGGCAAACTCCGCGCCGTCGCCCAGCGAAACCCCGAAGCTGTCATCATCATCAATCCCGCCAACACCGCCGACCCCCGCGCCGATCGAATCTTCCCCGCCGGTGGCGGCGGACGCTCAATCCTCGATGTCCCCGTCATCCATATGTCCTCGGAGGCGGGCGACCGACTTCTCTCCACCCTCGACGCCGAAGGACGCTCGCTCGCCACCTTCCAGAGCCTCGCCAACGCCGAGCCCCAGATCATCGAGCTCGCCGGCGACATCGATCTCCGCGCCGACGTCCAGCGCACGCCGCTCATTCCCGAAAACGTCGCCGGCCTCCTCCCCGGCAAGGGCGAACTCGCCGACGAATTCGTCGTCATCGGCGCACACTTCGACCACACCGGCGACGGCGGCTTCGGCACCCCCCAGACCCTCGCGCAGGTCCACGAAGGCGCCGACGACAACGCCTCCGGCACCGCTGGCGTCATTATCCTCGCCGACCGACTCGCCAAGACCTACGCCTCACTCCCCGAAGACGCCGACGCACGCTCCATCCTCTTCATCGGTTTCGACGCCGAGGAGTCCGGCCTTAACGGCGCGTACCACTACGTCGCCAACCCCATCGCGCCCATCGAAGACCACGTCCTCATGCTCAACATGGACATGATCGGGCGCATCGTCGACGGCGGCGTCACCCTCCACGGCGTGCCGTCGGCCCAGAATTTCGAGCAGTGGCTCCGCCCCTTCATGGACGCCTCCCCGCTCTCGTTCAGCATGCCGACCTCCGTCAGCCGACGCTCCGACCACGCCCCGTTCTACTACCAGGGCAACATGCCCGTCCTCTTCGCCATCTGCAACCCGCTCCACCGCGACTACCACACCGATCGCGATGAGGCCTGGAAGATCAACCGCGTCGGCGCGGTCCAGATCATCGACTTCTTCGAGAACATCGCCACTGCCGTCGCGATGCAGCCCGATCGCCCGCAGTACGCCGCGCCTGCCCCGTAACCCCCTGCGGCCCCGCCAGGCCCCTCGGGCTTCGACACGCTCGAAGTGATATCCGGTGCATATCTGGGCCCGTTCGACGGGCCCTTTTCATTGGTGAGGCGGTACTCTGAGCATGTGGACGAACACCACGAAAACTGGTCGCAGCGTGTCGCCGGTCGCCTCGCCAACGCACTCTTCGCGTTCGCCATTAACATGCAGCGGTACACCGTCGAGGTCCCGTGGGACGCCGACGTGGAGTGGCCGGACCGCTGCGCCCGCTGCCACGCACCGAGCCCCGACACGACCTTCTCGACGCGCATCGCACGCCCGACCGCACTTGGCACCGCCTTCAATTTCAACCCGCCATGGGCGCTGCGCACACTCGTCTGCCCTTCGTGCGAAAACTGCCGACGAGCCATCCGGACACAGCGCATCCGCCGCATTCTGTTCCCGCTACCGCTATTCCTGATCATCCTGCTCGGCGGCGGCTGGTTGATGTCGTTTCTCCCCTACATCCCCGTCCTCACGCCCGTCCTCCGGATCGGCATCATCCTGCTCGCCATCTGCCTCGGCTTCGGCCTGCCGCTCGCCATCGGCGACCCCATCAGCGTCATCACCGAAAAGCGTGTCCTGCGCTTCGAGTTCAAGGACCGCGCCTTCGCCGAAGAGTTCGCCGACGCCAATCACACGACAGTGATCGATCCCGAGCCGATCAGCGTCTGATCCCGCTATCCTCAGAACATGCTCGTCGCCCTCGCCCTCGCCTGGGTCGCCGGACTCGCCATGCCCGCCGGCGCGCTGCTCGCCCGCATCGAGCACCTGCGCCCGAACTGGCTCGAACGAGAACTCCGGCACACCGTTATCGCCTTCGGCGGCGGCGTGCTGCTCTCCGCCGTCGCGCTCGTCCTCGTTCCCGGCGGCACCGAGGAACTCCATTGGTCGGTCGCGTCGCCCCTGCTTCTCGCCGGCGGCGTCTGCTTCATGCTTCTCGACTGGCGACTCGCCAAGGCCGGCGGCTCCGCCTCGCAGCTCATCGCCATGCTCGCCGACTTCATTCCCGAGGCCATCGCGCTCGGCGCGGTCTTCGCCGTGGACCGCGCCTCCGGCATCCTGCTGGCCATCCTCATCGCGTTCCAGAACCTGCCCGAAGGCTTCAACGCCTACCGCGAGCTCCGCTCTTCGCTCAAGACAACCGGCCGACGCATCGTATTCGGCTTTGGCGCGATGTCGCTCTGCGGCCCGGCCTGCGCCCTGGCCGGATACACCCTCCTGCAGGATCGACCAGCCATCGTCGGAGCGATCATGCTCTTCGCCGCAGGCGGCATCCTCTACCTGACCTTCGAGGACATCGCACCCCAGGCCAGACTCGAGAACCGCTACGCGCCGCCCCTCGGCGCCGTCGCCGGCTTCCTGGTCGGCATGGTCGGGCACATGCTGCTGGTCGGAAGTTGAGTCGGAACCCCACGGTCGCGCGCAGGCAAACCGCTCACTCCGCGGGAAGGGCCCGCTCCAGCAGTACCCCGTACTTCGGCGCCCCGTCCAGCGGCTGGTCCTGATACTCCAGGTGCCCCCAGTACCCCCACCGGCCCCAGTTGCCGATCGAACTGAACGCGCAGAACACCCCGCCGCCCATCTCGTCCCACGCGTCGAGCAATCGCTCGTAACACTCAACCATCAGCGGGTGCGTCTGCGCCGCGCGCATGTCGTCGTAGTACGCAAGGTCCGTGCGGCCCCACGCCGAGATGTGCTGCCCGCCCTCGTACGCGATCAGCCGGATCTCGCGGCCCGTTCGCTCGCTCCACTCGTCTGCCAGTTCCGAATGCCGACGCAGCAATGGGATCCCCCGCTCCTCCAGTTCCTTCCGCGCGCTCCACAGCAGATCCTCCGCCGTCGTCTGCTCGCCGAACGACCGCGCATCCTCATCTCGATAGTTGAAGTACGCCGCGACCGCGATCGCGTCGAACTCGCCGTCCAACCGATCGCACATGGTTTCAGCGATCCAAGGGTTGTAGTGCTGACCCGCCGCGACACGAACGACCCGCTCGGGTTCGTCCGTGAAGACTTCGCGCCAGATCGAGAACACCCGCGCCGCCTGGCCCGCGGTCGCCTGCGGGTGATGCAGCCCCTCGCGCTCGGCGATCGCTCCGACGTAGCCGTGCGACGGAAACATGCCGTTCCACACTTCGTTCGAATACTCGACGTAAACCGTCGCGTCATCGTGGAGCGTGCGTTCCACGAGACGGGCGAACTCGCGCACATACTCATCATCCGCTCGGTGCGGCATGCAAAACCACGGGTCAGCGCCAAGCTCGTTCGCCACCGCCACCATGTGCTCGATCGCCACACCCCGGTCCGTCGACTGGCGCGCCGACTCCGGAGTGGTCCGATCTTCCCAGCGCGCCCGCTGATCGCCGTTGGTCCGCTGCCAGTCCATGAACCGGATCACCCCGAACGGGCGAAGCCGTTCCAGCCACAGCGGGTGGAACGGGCTCTCCGCGCCCTCGAATCCGGGCATCCACACCTTGATGTCCCGAACCGGATCCGCCCGATCCGACTCGACGATCTTCAGGTAGATCCCGCCCTCGTCGTGACGCACCTCCAGTTCGATCCGCCCCGGCTGACGCTCCGCCACCGTCGCCGCGAACCCGAACTCGATCCGTCCGGTCCCGTCGTACGTACACACGTACCGTCCCTCGGGGTAGTGCGGACTGATCTCGCGCAGCATCAGCGTCGCCGCGGCCTGACCGGGCCGAAGCAGCGGCCACCCGTCGGCGGTGGTCTCGATTCGCTCGCCGGTGTCCCATTCGTCGCCTTGAACGCGCTGCGCGATCCAGCCCCTCGAGTGCTTGAACACGTCCACGAACGGCCACGCCGTACTCCAGTCCGTCACCCCGGCCAGATTCAAGCCCATCGGCACGAGACCGTCCGACCGAGCGTCCTGCGCGCAGACTGATGACCCGCCGCTCAAGAACAGTATTGCGGTCAGCAGCTGCAATCTTCGAAACATGAACCCGTTCATCGCCGACGGCGAACACCGACTATGCCGATCAGCGCGATCACCGCGCCGGTCGACGGAGCCGGCACGATCGCCCGGGTGTACGCGAACGCGCCGCCGCCGCTCGGACCGACACCCCAATCGGTGAACATGAGGTCGAAGTACGCGTCTTCCGCCTCAAGGTAGACCACAGCGTCCATCCCGACGATCTCCGGCGTGAGGCCGGGCCTGGCGAGATACCACGGATTGAAATCGTCGAGCGTCAGCGCACCGTCGATGACATCCTGCACGGTACCGCCGAAGTACCACAGCGTCCCCAGCGGGCTGCCCGAAAAACTGAAACCGGACTCTTGAATCGGATTGTAAATGCCTTCGACGTTGGCCCGCGTGATCGCAACCGCCGGGGTGATCGAATCCCAGTTGGCCGGATCCGTTGGGTCAGCGAAGGCGGCCTTCTCGAAATCGATCGTCCCATCGGACGCCTGGTAGTAGGTCTGGCTCAGTGCCGATGCCCCGAGCGAAAGAACGGCAGCCACGCCGATCCCCGCGCCATTCCGTGTGCTGTGCATAGCTCAACTCCTCCGTGCTCGCGCCCGTGCAAGGACGCCCACCCCCTTCACCCTACTCCGGATCCACCCGGATCAAAGGGTTTCGGCACACCTGTTTTCCGGCCCGTGTGTGTGCCCCGGTGACAACACCGAGCCCAAATCGAGACCGCTCGACTTTTCCCTAACATTCGGGTATCCTTTCTACGGATCCGTGGATGATCGGGCCCACTCGACAACGATTCGACCCCCCTCCTGCTTTATGAGGGTGCAGCAGCACCCGGAGCGGCGGCGGTATCCAAACAGCCGGACTCCCGATCAATCCGGATTTCAACCTCCTAGGAACGCATGCATTTTTCCGATCTCGGGCTCATCGAGCCCATCGTTCGCGCTGTAGACGCGGCTGGCTATTCCTCCCCCACCCCCATCCAAGAACAGGCCATCCCGGTTGCCCTCGACGGCCAGGACATCCTCGGCTGCGCGCAGACCGGCACCGGCAAGACCTGTGCCTTCGCCCTGCCCATCCTTGACCAGCTCTCCGACGGCACCGGCAACGGGAAGCGCAAGAAGAGCGGCCAGGGACGCCCGCCGCGGGCACTCGTGCTGTGCCCGACCCGCGAACTGGCGATGCAGATCTTCGACAGCTTCGTCACCTACGGGAAGTTTCTCCCCCTGCGTCACACCGTCGTCTTCGGCGGCGTGAACCAGCACCGCCAGGTGCAGGCGATGCGAGCCGGCGTCGATGTGCTGATCGCCACGCCCGGACGCCTGCTCGATCTGATCAATCAGGGCCACATCGACCTCAGCGCCGTCGAGACGCTCGTCCTCGACGAGGCCGATCGGATGCTCGACATGGGCTTCATCCACGACATCCGCAAGGTTGTGAAGATGATCCGCGCCGACCGTCAGACCCTGCTGTTCTCGGCGACCATGTCGCGCGAGATCCGCACGCTGGCCGACTCGATCCTGACTGACCCGGTTTCGATCGAGACCGTCCGTGAGTCCACCACCGCCGACGCGATCGCGCAGCGGGTGTACCTGGTCGAGAAGAACAACAAGGCCCAGATCCTTGAGCGGGTGCTCAAGCAGGACGAAACCGGCCGCTCGCTGGTGTTCACGCGTACCAAGTACGGCGCGGACAAGCTCGTCAAAGTCCTGCGCCGGGCCGAGATCCGGGCGGAGGCCATCCACGGCAACAAGAGCCAGAACCAGCGGACGCGTGCGATGCAGGCGTTCCGGTCCGGCCGGACGACGGTCCTCGTCGCCACCGACATCGCCTCGCGCGGCATCGATGTCGACGAGATCACGCACGTGTTCAACTACGACATGCCGGTGGACGCGGAAACCTACGTTCACCGGATCGGTCGGACCGCGCGGGCGGGCGCTTCGGGTATCGCGATCTCGCTCTGCGACCGCGATGAGACCGGCCTTCTGCGCGAGGTGCTCAAGCGGACCGAAGCGACCATCGAGTTCGGCACGGACTTCGAAGAACTGACATTCGCGACCGAACTGCAGGCCAAGGCCGATCGCCCGGCGCGAAAGAACTTCCGCGGCAAGCGTTCGTATCGTGGCCAGGGCTCGAACGGGCCGAAGCGCGAAGGTCGCGTCGGCGGGCGTGATGCGCACCGCGGTGGCGGCAAGCCCGGCAAGCGATCCGGCAGCAAGCCGGGAGCGGGCGCCGGAAAGCGGAAGTCGAAGCGCTCGACGTCGGCGTCTGCGCGCTAATCGGCTTCAGCAACGGGTGCGCCGATCACGGGTCGTCCTCGGGCGACCCGCTTTGCTTTTTGAACAGACCACAGCGCGTTGAGCGCAAACGCGCTCAGGATGATCCAGATGTACCAGCCGTCGGGCGGGCTCAGGGTGAGGATGCGCGCGTAGTCGCCGGTGAGGCCGCACCCGGGGCACCAGCCGAGGAGGGGGCGAACGAGGCAGCCGGAGCCGGGGCGCGGGCCGCCGGCGGCTACCCAGATCGCGTAGGCGGTGAACAGCGCGAGCGGGAGGTTCGCGCTGATCAGCACCCAGCGTGGACTGGCGGTTGAAGTGTTGTTACTGGGCGAGCGGCTGGCCGTTGGCATCGCGGACCTTACCCGTCGCGATGAGGATGATGTCGATGATGTACCAGATGCCGCAGCCGCCGGCGGTGATGAGCTTCAGGATGCCGAGGCCGATCGAGCCGAGGTAGAACCGGTCGACGCCGAGCGATCCGAGGAAGATCGAGAGCAGCAGCGCGACGAGAAAGCTGCGTTGGTTGCCCTGGCCCATGGGGTAGTTCGGCTCTTGCGGGTGCTGGCTCATTCTGGCTTTCCTCGGTCTGCGAGTCGCGGAGCAAAGGCGTGCGCAACCGATGGACACGGCCAGCTCCCACTATTCCTTAGGGAAAGTAATGGCCGGCTTGCGGGTCCGCAAGGGAGCAGTTGTCGAAGAGCGGTGGAGGCCCCTACAGCACCGCGACCATGATGAAGGCCGTGACGGTGACCAGGCCGATGGCACCGATCAGGAGTTGCTTGCCGCTGCTGGAGCCGGCGGCTTCCTCGCGAGTGATCGCGTGTCCGCAATTCTGGCAGAGCGGCGAGTCGTGGTAAACGGCGGTCCCGCAGTCGGGGCAGGGGATGTCGTCGGCACCGAAACGGGCGATGTCGGCCTCGGAAGGGCCTTCTTCGTCGGCGTCGAACTGGCAGCCGAACTTGTTGTTGCCGCAGCAGCTCATGGGCGGGGTCCTTTGCTGGGGGAACCGGAGCGTCGCTCGCGGATGGCGGCGACCTTGGGGTCGACGAAGGCGTCGGGCCGGGCGACGAGTTTGACCTTGTTGATCGCGACAGCGGAGCGCCGGATGAGGTCGGTCTCGAGCCCCGAGCGGAGCATCCGGTCGAGGATGTAGCGGGTGGAGTGGTCGCGGACGCCGATGGTCAGCACGCCGCGCTGGAGACCGACGACGCTGGTGCGATCGAGGAGCTCCGGCGGGCAGGCGCGTTCCCAGAGGGCGGCCGAGCCGGCGACGCGTTTCTCGGTGCGCTGCAGGTCACGCTGGGTGGAGGCGAACAGGCGCGAGACCTCGACGCGACGGGACCGGGACTCGATCTGGTTCTGGCGTCGCTGGAGGGCGTTTTGAGCCTGTTGCGGGTTCATACTTTCATCCTATCCGACGTGGATCGCGTGATAAGGAGCAAAAACGACACGGGCCCTCGCGAACGAAGGCCCATGTACAGGAAGAGATTCATCGCCCAGCAGGTCTGGTCGCCAGTCAGATCATCATTGCCCGGTTCAAGGTCTGCGCCAAGTTTAACCCAGTGTTTTGCGCAATTTCTTGTGGCCGGTGAGAAGATTTCGTTATTGGACGGCCGACATCGCCGCGTGGGGGCGATCGGGGCTCGAAAGCCCTGCGTGAGCCGGTACACTCCCGCCCGCGATGTCTTCCCACGCCACCATGCGCAAGGTCTTTCAGTACGGTCTGCTCGCCGCGTTGCTGGCGGTGTTCGGCATGTTCCTGATCTACCCGATCTGGCTGACGGTCGAGGGCGGTTTCAAGCCGTCGCCGGGCGAGGAGGGGTTCACGCTCCGGCACCTGAAGCTGGTGTTCATGGACCCGGTGCTGGTGGCTGGGCTTCGCAACGCGTTCCTGATCGCGGTGGGGACGACGACGCTGAGCATCATCATCGCGCTTCCGCTGGCCGTGCTCTCGGCGAAGTATCGCTACCCGTTCAAGTCGGTCTGGAACTCGATCATCCTCGTGCCGCTCATCCTGCCGCCGTTCGTCGGCGCGATCGGCCTGCAGGCCATTATGGGGCGTGAGGGGACGATCAACACGATCTTCGGCACCAGCATCGACTTTCTCGGCAACCAGTCGACGAAGTTCTGGATGGTGGTGCTGATCCAGGCGCTGCACCTGTACCCGATCATCTATCTGAACGCGACGGCGGCGCTCGCGAACCTCGACCCCGCGCTCGACGAGGCGGCGGAGAACCTGGGCATCGGGCCGTGGAAGCGGTTCTTCAAGATCACGCTGCCTTTGATTCGTCCGGGTCTGTTCGCGGGCTCAACGATCGTGTTCATCTGGGCGTTCACCGAACTGGGCACGCCCCTGATGCTGAACTTCTACACGGTCACGCCGGTGCAGATCTTCAGCGGGATCAAGGAAGTGACGACCTCGGCCCAGCCCTACGCGCTGACGGTTGTGATGCTTGTCGCGGCGATCGGGATGTACGTGCTCGGCAAACTGGTGTTCGGGGGCAAGGCGTACGCGATGTACGCCAAGGCCTCGCGCGCGGGCGAGGAGGCGCAGCTGTCGAAGGGCTGGGGCCTGTTCGCGGCGGGGTTGTTCGGGGTGGTGACCGCCGCGGCTCTGGTGCCTCACATCGGTGTGGTCCTGGCGGCGTTCTCGGCGGAGGGGGCGTGGTACCAGTCGGTGGTGCCGACGGAGTTCACGCTGCACAACTTCGAGCAGGCGCTGGGGCACCCCCTGGCGTTCGGTTCGATCGTGAACAGTCTGAAGTACGCGTCGCTGGCGGTGATTTTGGACATCGTGCTGGGCATCCTGATCGGCTACATCATCGTGCGGACCAAGATCAAGGGGAGGATGCTGCTGGATTCGCTGGCGATGCTCCCGCTCGCGGTGCCGGGGCTGGTGATGGCGTTCGGGTTCGTCGCGCTGTCGATCAAGCTGGAGGGGATGGACCCGATCTTCGGCGTGAAGCTGTTCGGTGAGGACGGGCTGATCAACATCTCGATCGTGGGGAGCATGCCCAACCCGATCATCCTGCTGGTGATCGCCTACGGCATCCGCCGACTGCCCTACGTGGTGCGCGCGACGGTGGCGGGGCTGGAGCAGACCTCGGGCGAACTGGAAGAGGCGGCGGTGAACCTCGGGGCCTCGACCTTCACGGCGGTGCGGAAGATCATCGTTCCGCTGATCATGGCGAACCTGATCGCGGGCGGGCTGCTGGCGTTCAGCTTCGCGATGCTGGAGGTGTCAGACTCGCTGATTCTGGCGCAGCAGGAGGGCGACTACCCGATCACGAAGGCGATCTACGCGTTCAGCGAGCGTCTGGGTGACGGCCACGGCATCGCGAGCGCGATGGGCGTGTGGGGCATGGCGCTGCTCACGGTGACGCTGGTTGGAGCGAGCGTGATGCTTGGGAAGAAGCTTGGGGCGATCTTCAGGGTTTGATCCGCTTAGTCGTGGTGATGTGTTTTGTCCCAACGTAGGCGGCGGCCCGTCTGGTCAACAGACCAGACGCGGGATCGGAGTTTGTCGGCTTCGATGTTGATCTCGAAGAGGACGCGGCTGTCGCCGGTCGATCGCAGATCAAACAGCAGTTTGTCTGATTCATTGATGCTGAGCGATCCCTTGTACACCGTCCCATCGCTCGACAGGACGAGCGCGTGCAGCGTTCCCGCGACCGGGTGGCGGTAGAGAAACGCTTCGAGGATCGCGGCTGGTTCTTGTCCTTCGGCCTGTGTGCTGATCCGCGCACGGATCACATGCACATAGGGGATCCATTCGACTTGGGTCCGGATGCGAACGGCTTCTCCGCTCGGTGACTCGATTGTCGAGTGCCAGGCGCGACCCGCGAGCGGCGTGAACGCCGCGAACTCACCGGACGGCTTCGCGTCGGCTTCGGCGACCGCGGGCAACGGGGTGAGGTCATCCGAACGCACGCGCTTCCACTCGGCGAGCGTGTCGAACCCTCTGCCCGAATCCTCGAGCAGGGTGTCGATGTAGTGCTCGTTTGCGGTGAAGGACCACTTGAGGGCCATCTTGCGATGCGCCGCGTTGCCCGTCGGGCTGGCGGACTGGTGCAGGTCGAAGACGCCTTCGGCGGTGTCGCCGTCGAACGAGATGGTGCCCTCGCTCAATCCTCGCCCGATGCCCGGGATATCGCGGTGCAAGCTGAACATGGCGATGTGGCTTTGCTCTGGATCGTGGTAGTACACGGAGAGGACGCGCCAGGGGGCGCCTTCGTTGTCGGTGCCGTAGGTCTGGCTGATGATCGATCGCTTGCCGGGCCCCCACTGCCACCGATCGAACTGGCTCCAGCCGCTCTCGGACCCGAGCTGCCATTCGCAATCGACCAGGCGCTCGAACGCGGCCAGTGGGCTTTCGTGCGTGCGCTTCATCTCCGGCCACGGGCCGTCTTTGGTGATGTTGATGAGTGCGCCGTTGTCGAAGCGGTAGAGGCCGCCGGAGCAGCCGAGCCAGAGGCGGTTGCCATCGTCGAGGTAGATGCTCTGGACGTGGCTGCGGCTGAGGCCGCTGGTGTGGGCGAAGGTGGTGAAGGACTCGCCATCGTAGCGGACGAGGCCGGTGCCGAGCACGGCGATCCAGAGGTCGCCCGCGCCGTCTTCGGCGAAGGTCCAGACCCAGCCGTCGGGGACGCCGTCGGCTTTGGTGTAGCGGCGGAACGTC
>Ga0070726_10002132_pt1 | contig 18363 bp, 16 predicted proteins | sample tdAd471_FD_67275 | JGI IMG/M metagenome (GOLD analysis project Ga0070726, IMG submission 67275) | Marine sediment microbial communities from the Atlantic coast under amendment with organic carbon and nitrate - tdAd47.1 | ecosystem: Environmental > Aquatic > Marine > Coastal > Sediment | place... | reverse complement strand
GGACTGGGTCCACGTGAAGCCTGCGTTTGAGACGCCAAGCGACTTCCCGACCGCCACGCCGCCGGGCGAGATGCCCAGGCCCTGGCTGGCGATATCACCCGGATCGACGACGCCCAGGTCGATGATCATGTACTCGGGCTGGGCCGCAGCCCCCATCGCTGTGAGCGTGCCCGCAACCGCTGCAATGATCTGTGTTTTCAGCATTTTGTCCTGCTCCATTTTTGAGCCCGAAGCTCCGTCGTCTCGCCCATTGCGAGGCCGATGTGTTCTTCCTTGGATCCGATCATCCACGAGAGCAGCCCCCGATACAAGCAAATTCTGTAAATTTTTACAGATTGCCATTCTCGTATGCCCTTGCATGCGGTACTCTGGGTTCCATGGCTGCAAACAATGTCCTGACACTCGAAGCCGAGCGGGAACGCATCAGTCTCGATCTCGCCCAGTCGCTGACGGCGGTCGTGGACGCGGTTTCTGAGCGTCCGGTCAACGTCTCGGCCCTGGGTCGCAAGCTCGGGCTCAATCGTGTCACGATCAGCAAGCTGCTCAGCGGCATCAACTCATCTTCATCCGACGAACTGCTGGCGGTGATCCCCGGCCCAGAATCGCTCCGGGCCGCGGTGTCGGCCGCTGAGCACCACTTCGACGATGCCGCCCTTTCTGCGTCCGCCTTCGCCTCGATCGATGCGTTCGCGGCCATGATCCGGGATCAGTACGGCACACGGGCCGCCCTCGTGGCCGCCCTCGGCAAGGACTCGCCCCGACTGAGTGAACGCGTCGCCAGCAACAGCCGAGCCGATGTCTTCAACGGCATGCGCCGGATTGTCGGCGTCGAGGCGAGCGTCTGGGTCAACGCGATGTTCTTCCTGCCAAGCGAGCAGGACACCTCGGTCATCGAAACCACCACACTCCACGGCGCGCTGGGCATCAGGCGATTACGCCCCGACACACCCTTCTACTTTGTCTTTGGTTCGCCCTTCGTCGAGCCCGGGCGCGATGGCAGTAACCTCACCGCCAGCCCGCTCCAGCTCCAGGAGTTCTACGCCAACGAGCCGGCTGTCCTCGAATCCACCAGCCTCGGCCACCAGCTGTGCCACCGCCTCGTGCACGACAAGCTCGGTAAGGACGCGGTCGTGGACATGCTCGTCGTCAGCCACGACACCAAGGGCTCCAAACGCTACGCCGACGAGAACTCGCCCCTACGCGGCATGTCGCTCGTGATGGACCTGCCCGCGCGGTCGCTCGTCTTCGATGTCATCGTGCACGAGAGCCTCTTCCCCGGCAGCGACGCCGAGCTCTTTGTCTTTAAGCCCAGCGCCCGCGGCCCGTCCAACCCGAACGACCCGAGCTCAAAACGCGACCGCATACCCGTCACCGAGACCGTCCAGCGCGCAGCCGACGGCATCGAGGCCTTCGACGTGCCCGATGTCCCCCGCTACGCCGAGATGATCGCCCGGGTCTGCGACACCGCGGGCTACTCGATCGACAAGTTCCGCACCTACCGCCTCTCGATGCCGTACCCGCTGACAGGGTTCCAGTACACGATGGCCTTCCGGGCACCGATGCCGCCCAAGCAAGCCAAGCCGTAACCCGCTCTCGTCTTTTGCGGTTTCAAGAGTACAGTTCTGCTGTGCAAGGACAGGCTCCATCCCGCGCCGACCGATCGACCCCGATGACCTGGGCCATCGGCTGTGTTCTGGTCGCGCTCTCGTGCCTGATCTCGATCCGCCCGGCCCTGGCGCTGACCACAGCCGTCGGCGGGGGCGACACCGACACCTACCAGACCAGCCCGTTCGAGCGATCGTTCTCGAGTCAGCTCTTCCCGTCGTCCGCACAGACGACCGAGCCGAGGCGGACCGAGAAACGCCCTTCGCCCGAAACGCCCCTGCCCGAAGCCGCGGCCTGGAACTTCACAGACACGCTCCACACTGGCGCAACCGAAGAGCGACACCATCGCCCGGCGAGCCGCCCCCACCGCTCACGCTTTGCACGCGGGCCGCCGACGGGTTCTGACTTCATCATCAACTTCTAAGCCCGTCCCGGCGATTCTCCCGGGCGGATGCGTCCGTACACAGATCCCGCACACACGCGCAGCCGCGCGCCGAGTAATCGATGCGCCCCCGGCCTGCGCCCGATGAAAGCAGACCCGAAATGTCAGACACCACCACCCGCGCCGACGCTGCGCGCGAATCGAACGAACTGCCCCACGCACAGATCCCGTCGCACGAGACCGAGGAATACCGCACCGCCGCCGGCTGCCTGACACTGGGCGGACTGGTGATCCTGTCGCTGGCGATCATGGTTGTGTTGATTATGGTCTTTGGGGAGCCGCTGCACTAGCTGGGTGACACCACTCTCACTCTGATTCTGTCGTAGAATCTTGGGATGGAGAGCACCGGGCACAACTGCCCCCGTTGCGGCGGGGAGATCGTCCTGCGGGTCGACCCGCTCGTCGTGGGCAAGCCGGACTCTGTGACGGGGATCAGCGGGACCATCTTCGCGGCGATCGTCAACCTCTTCTCAGCGAGCCTCATCCCATTCGGAGGTGGGCGGCGGAAGTTTGTGTGTGAGGGGTGTGGGCTGCGGTTTCGGAGAAGAACGGTGCCACTACCGATCTCTGATCGGTAGTGATCTCTTTGACGACTCACCCATGCACTACCCATCGAAGATGGGTAGTGGCACCGGAGATAATGCCACCCACCTAGACCCGACCTTTACTTATCCTGGCTTATGAGTTTATCCCATTGGGTATATGAAGGGGGTGCCCCTTCACTGTCAAGCCAAATGCCATGCGCATTGAACTTAGTAACAGCACCATCACTCCTAAACTGAAGCCAATCTGGATTCAACAACCAACTCGCAGCTTCATCGCCTTTGTATTGCCCAAAGGTCCACGAACCATCTGTCTGCTTCTCAAATCGAATTTGGTTATTGGGATGACCCATCTTGAGTGACTGAGCAACAGCAACATCACTCGCCAAAAAGGATGTTTTGGGTAGCACAAACAATCCCGTCGTCAGACTAACCAATTTGCCATCTACAGGATCCCGAAAATCAGAGAGTTCGATCTCGGGAATCCCGGTCGCTTCAATAAGCCCAATGCTTACATATGCATCCGGCTCGTTTCGATTTCGTACTGTTATTTTTTCTGCAACTATTTCATCAAATCCAATCACACCAGTATGCCCATTATTAAGAGCGGACCCCATCCCGATCCCAAACATAAAGGCAATTCCCAAACCAAACCCAATAGCAACGAAGAATAGTGGTTTCTGCTTCATACCGGGATCCTAAATGGAATCAGTGGCAATAAAGATCGACACATACAGAAATTGATTTCAAAGCTCCGGCGCAAACCCTCGCCTCATTGTGTTCTCACAAATCGCACGGGGCTCGACGAATTGTAACAGATAATCCGCTCCGCCCGCCTTGGAGCCGATGCCCGAGAGGCCAAAGCCGCCGAAGGGTTGGCGGCCCACGAGTGCCCCGGTGATGGTGCGGTTGATGTAGAGGTTGCCCACGCGGAACTCGCGTTTGGCGCGTTCGATGTGGGTGGGCATGCGGGAGTAGAGCCCGCCGGTGAGCTTGTAGGCGTGGTTGTTGGCGAGTTTGAGTGCCTCGTCGTAGGTGTGCGCGTGCATGATCGCCAGCACCGGGCCGAAGATCTCGTCCTTTGCGATGCGGTGATCGGGCAGGACACCCGTGAAGATGTGCGGCGGAATGTAGTTCTTGGGCTGGACGGCGTCGGCGGCGATGTCGCTGGCTTTGAAGTCGGCGTCGCCGAGCACGAGCTTGCCGCCGTCGTCGAGACCGGCCTGGATCATGGAGCGGATCTTGTTGGCGGCCTCGTCGTCGATGACCGGGCCGACGTCACAGGACGGGCTGGTCGGCGGGGCGACGATCAGCGCTCGCGTCGCCTCGACGAGCCGCTCGGTAAATCGCGTGATGTGCGAGCCGCTCGGCCCATCGGCATCCACGACGATACAGCGCGAACAGGCCGAGCATTTCTGGCCCTGGAATCCGAATGCGCTGGCGCGCACACCGATGACCGCCTCGTCGAGATCGGCGGAGGTGTCGACGATGAGCGCGTTCTTGCCGCCCATCTCGCACACGACCTTCTTGACGTGCATCTGGCCCTCGTGCATCACGCCGGCGGCGTTGACGATATCAAGGCCCACGGCCTTTGAGCCGGTGAACGCGATGATCGCGGTACGCGGATCACGGACGAGCGCAGCGCCGACGGTCTCGCCGCGTCCGGGCAGGAACTGGAGCACGTGCATCGGGTCGATCTCGACCTGCCACATCTGGGCTTTGAGCGATTCGTGAAAGATGCGGACCATGCGCGTGGCGATATGGGGCGTCTGCTCGGCGGGCTTGATGACGACGGTGTTGCCCGTGACCAGAGCCGCGGCCGTCATGCCGCAACAGATTGCAAGCGGGAAGTTCCACGGGCTAATGACGACCGAGACGCCGCGGGGCTGGTAGAAGGTTTCATCGAGCTCGCCGATGAATCGCCCGAGGCGCTGGCGCTCGAAGAGCTGCGGCGCCATGCGCGCGTAGTACTCGCAGAAGTCGATCGCCTCGCACACATCGCCGTCGGCCTCGCGCCAGGACTTGCCGGCCTCCTTGACCATGATGCCCGCCAGCTCATCCCGCTGGGCGCGCATCAGACTGGCCGCGTAGGTCAGCACATTAGAGCGCAGAACCGGGTTTGCGTTGCGCCAATGCAGAAACGCCTTCTCGGCGTTGTCGATGGCGAGCTTGGCGTCGGCTGCGGTGTGCTTGTCGTTGTCGACGGGCAGGATCTCGGCGCGATCCAGAGCCGCGGCGAAGCTTTCACGGTTCGTGGCCTGCGAGAAATCACGCAGGGGCTCGGTGAAGAAACGCTCGCCGTTGCCCACGCCCTCGACGGCCGGCGAGAGCTGGTGGCGCTCGGCGGCGAGATCGGCAAGGTCGGGCTTGGGTGTGCCCGAGTCGTGCGCACGCGGGTCGATCAGGAGCTTGGCCGGGTCGGCGCTCTCGGCAAAGCCCGCCACGAGCCACGACTCGTTGGACGTGTTCTCAAGCAACCGGCGCACGAGGTACGCCATGCCCGGGATCATCTCGCCCACGGGGATGTACTCGCGGATGCGCAGGCCCCAGCCGCCGTCCTTGTCCGCCGCGGCGTGTTTGAGTTCGTCGGCCATGCCGTGAAGCATCTGGAGCTCAATCGCGTTGTCGGGCAGGGACCGGGTCTTCAGACCCGCCAGCGCGTAGGCGATGGAGCGGACGTTGTGCGAGCCGAGCGCGAGCTTGATGCCGCCTTCTTCCTTTGTACGTGGGGTGGCGTCGAGGAAGATGTCGACCATGTCCTCGAAGCACGCGTCGGTGTGCCATTTTTCGTTCCACACCGGGCAGGGCCAGCCCATCTCCTCGGCGTGGATGGTCTCGTAATCCCAGTACGCGCCCTTGATCAGACGCACGGTGACCTGACGCTTGTTCTCGATCGCCCAGCGGGCCAGGTCGATCGCATCGCCCGGGCCCGACCGCAGATACGCCTGGATCGCGATCCCCGCGTGGAACGGGTGCTTCAGGCAGCATCGCTTGAAGAGCTCGATCGTCAGATCTTTGAGCGAGAACTGCTCCATATCGAAGTTGATGAACACGCCCTTGGCGACAGCGGCCTCGAGGATCGGATCAAGCCGTGTCATCAGGTCGCGGATCGAGCCCTCGGTGTCGATCGGGTCGACCTTTGCCGAGAGCGAAGAGACTTTGATCGAGACGTTGCAGCGAGGAATCGCGCCCAGGTGATCCGTCTCGATCTGCGCGTTGGGCTTCCACGCAGCGACTTCGCCGGGCAGGTTGTTGATGAGATCGAGATACTTGTCTCGGTACTCGTCGGCCTCGTTGTCAGAGACGCACGCCTCGCCGAGCAGGTCCACCGAGAAACCGATGTCGTCCTTCCAGAGTTCTCGCAGGCGTGGCAGCGCGCTCTTGGCATCGGTGCCGGCGATGAACTTGGAGGCCATCGACTTGATCTGCGAGGAGATCGTCTTGGTCATGAGCGTCTTGGCGACCCCGCCGGCGCGGAGACCGAGGTCCATGCCCGGCGGGAGCGTGACGCCCGGCTGGCTCAGGTAATCAACAAGGTGCTCATGCACCTGCTCGGGCGTTCGAAGCATCGGGAAGACGTCGACGAACCGAAAGAGCTGGACCTTGAAGTCCTGATCCTTCATGGACCAGTTCATGAGCTTGTCGGAGTAGAACTTGGCGCTGAAGATGCCCGCCTTGCCGGCGCGAGCGCGGCCGAGCAGGTCGCTGCCGATGCGGTAGATCTCCGGATCGGTCGGCAGATCGCGTCCCGGATGAGTATCGATACTCTGCGCGGGTCTCGGGGCGGGCTTGGATTCGATCGGACCGGACTTATTCGTGAACCACCCCATGCAACACTCCTCTGCCGTTCAAGTCGATGGATTCCCGCCCTCGGAGCGGGGCCGATTCTAGTCATTCTGTATACAACAACCAGCCCCCGATTGGCCTAGCCTACCGGATGGCAAGCGGGCCTTCGGTGGTCACAATCGGGAACTTTGACGGCTGCCACGCCGGGCACGCGGAACTGATCCGCAGAGCCCGCGTCGCGGCCGACCGGCACAGCGCCCGCGTTGTCGTGATGAGTTTCTACCCCCACCCGGCCGCGGTCCTCCGACCGGGCTCAGAGCCGCCGATTCTGACGACCTGGGACCGACGGGCCGAGCTTCTTCGATCACTCGGCGCCGACGAGGTCGTCCGCCTCGAACCGACGAAAGAACTACTCGGTCTCGAGCCCGACGAATTCGTGCAGCAGCATCTCGTGCCGTTGTCGCCCGTGCGGGTGATCGAGGGCAGCGATTTCCGCTTCGGCAAGCACCGCCGGGGCGATCTCGGTGTGCTGCGATTGCTTGGCGAGGCGTTCGGCTTTGAGGTCGAGGAAATCGGCAAGGTCCACGCCACACTCAACGACGAAACCCAGATCCCCGCTTCGAGCACGGTTATCCGCGAGTTGGTCACGATGGGCCGGGTGCGCGATGCCCAGCGTGTGCTCGGTCGGCATCACCGTGTCGAGGGCGTCGTGCACCAAGGCGACCGTCTCGGACGCCAGATCGGCTGCCCCACTGCAAACGTCATCTGCGAGACACTGCCCCCCGGCGACGGTGTCTACGCGGGCACGGCTCTGCTGCCTGCGGGCCAGTCGCTGCCGGCAGCCATCAGCATGGGCACTCGCCCGACGGTCACCGGCTCGCTCGAACGCCGATTCGAGGTTCACATCCTCAATGCCACAAACGACGGCCACAAGCTCGCCGGCCTGCCTGAGTACGGCTGGCGGCTGGCTGTGGACATCCACGCGTGGCTCCGCGAGCAAATCCGGTACGATTCACTCGACGAGCTGATCGAACAGCTCAAACGCGACTGCGACCGGACGCTCGAAATCGCCGGCCAGCACACCAAGACGCCAACCGCCCAATGAGTACCCGCCCATGAGTCACTGGGAAACCAACACCACCCTCGACGAGATCGCCGCTTTCCTTGCTGGCAAGGAACGCATCGCGGTGCTCACCCATGCGCGCGTGGACGGCGACGCTGTGGGCTCATCGCTGGCGCTCGTCAGGGCGCTCAATAAAGCGACCAAGACCCGGCGCGCCAGCGCGTGGTACGTCGGCGGCGCACCGAACTGGCTCGACCAGCTCGCCGGCGATGCGCCCTACCACGTCCTCGAGGGCAACAAGCTGCCCGACATTGAACCCGACGCGGTGGTCATCGTGGACACCGGCTCATGGGGACAGCTCGATGCGCTCGCCGACTGGGTGCGCCCGCGCCACGACATCGCAAGCGTCATCGATCACCATCTCCAGGGCGACCCGGACGTGGCGCCCAGACTCTTCCTTGCCAAATCCTGCGCCGCCGCGGCCCAGCCGGTGTGCGAACTGGCTCTGCGCGTACTCGGCCTGAAGAGCCCGAGCGAATTGCCCACCTCGATCGCCGAGCTGATCTACACGGGTCTTGCGACCGACACTGGCTGGTTTCGGCATTCAAACGTGAACGCCGAGGTCTTCGAACTGGCGGGCCAGCTCCTTCGTGCGGGCGTGGACCACGTCAAGCTCAACGCGATGGTCGAGCAGAACGACCGACCGGCGCGTTTGCGCGTGATGGCCGAGGCCCTGGGCTCACTCGAGCTGCACGACCGCGAGCGGATCGCGATCATGTCGCTCACGCGCGAGGCGGTCCACCGTGCCCAGGCCGGCTCGTCCGACACGGGCGGGTTCAGCGATCTGGGTCTCAAAATCTCGTCAGTCCGCGTGAGCGCGATCCTGACCGAGGTCGAGATCGCCGGCGAGACCGTCGCGACCAAGATCAGCCTTCGATCCAAGTCCGGGCCGCACATGATCGACGTGAACCAGGTCGCTCGCAAAATGGGCGGCGGCGGTCACGCCAACGCGGCCGGCGCCCGCATCGGGCTGCCCGTCGAGCAGGCCAAGCCCGTGCTCCTCGACGCGATCCTTCAGGTGGAGCGTGAAAGCAAGTGAGCCAGTGGCGCCCCATCAAACCCTCGAACCGCTCCGATGACGATCGCCCGGCCCGTCGGCCCTCACGCCGACCCCCGCTGTCGATCTTCCCGACCACGCTCTGGGAATATCCGAGCCAGCATTACGACGCCTCCGACGGCTCGACCATGCAGGGCTCCAAGCACTACGCCGGCGCGACACCAAGCTGGGTCATCTGGCAACTCCTCCAGCGGTACACCCGTGAGGGCGACAGCGTCGTCGATCCGATGTGCGGCTCGGGCACCACGCTGGATGTCTGCACCGATCTCAAACGCACCGGCATCGGCTTTGACCTCGTCCCCTCGCGCGACGATATCGCCCAGTCCGATGCTCGCACGCTCCCACTCAAGAACGCATCCGTCGATTTCGCGTTCGTTGACCCGCCCTATTCCACACACATCAACTACTCAGACGACCCCGATTGCATCGGCAAACTCGATGCCACGGGAGACGACGGCGGCAAGGCTTACTACGACGCCATGCGCAAGGTCATCGCCGAACTCGACCGCGTCCTGATCCCGCGGCGATACATGGCTCTCTACGTCAGCGACTCCTGGCGCAAAAACAAGGGCAAAGGCAAGACCAGCGCCACGGTCAAGGGCGGCTCGTTCATGCCGATCGGATTCGAGCTCTTCTCGATGATGCGTCAGCACTTCGAGCCGGTGGACATCATCTGTGTGGCGCGCAAGAACGACAAAATCGGACGGGGCAACTGGCGCAAAGCCGCCATCGAGGAGAACTTCTTCCTCCGCGGATTCAACTACTGCTTCATCATGAAGAAGCCTTAGCCTGCTGGCTGTCGCACTTGTCCGCGACGCCGTCGTGGTACTTGAGCCTCAGCGTGCCGTCGATGTCGCGGATACCCAGGTTCGGGTCGCCGCCGGTGAAGTCGAACCTGATGCGAGGACGCTTGGGGTTGAATTTCCCCGTCACCCAGCCATCGACCAGCATCATCTCAAGCGTGGCCACCCACTGCTGGAGAGTGAGCTGCTTGTTCTCGACCCTGGAAGCACGGCTGAGCAACGCCTCGGACGCCTTCATAAACTCGGTGATGTCCGAGTGTTTGCTGACCAGATCCATCACGTCTTTGAACTGACCGAGCTTGGGCAGCAGCTTCAAGCCTCGGCGGTAGGCCTCAACCTTGTGGACCTGCCCGTTGTTGTAGAGCGGCAGCGTTTCCCTCTTGGCGCCGGTCAGGTTGAGCTTGAAGGTGTTGAACTTGGCCACCTCCCACTCGACTTCCTTATCGCTGTCGACACTGAGCCGCCTTGCGACTTCCTTGACGGCAACAAGGTCGAGTCCGCCCAGGCCCGGCAAGAAGAAGTCCTCATCCGAGAACCCGCCCAGACTCAGCCAGCGGAAGGCTTCCTTGGAGGTCATCTTGAGACCCTCTGAGGCGGCGATCTCTTTGGTCAGGTCTTCCAGATCGGTGAACTGGCCGTTGGCAAAGTACCAGTAATCGGCAAACCGGATGTACTGGCGGATACGCCGTGTGGTAATCTCCTCGTAGCGGTTCTTGAGCCAGTGCACCTGGTCATATTTGTTGTAGTCGGCGAGGATGATGTACGCGACCTCTCTCGCAGTCGAGTGCGCCAGCGTCATGCCGCCAGCCAGAATCGGGTCGGCAAAGCCGGCGGATTCACCCGCCAGGAACCAGTTGTCGCCCGCCATTTTCTCGGCGACGTAGGACCAATCTTTCGTCGTACGGATCTCGCCGTCACGCTTGGCGTTCTTGCAGAGCTCCTGCACCCGCGGCTCCTGCGCCAGCGCGTGCTCGTAGAGCTCCTCGGGCTTCATCTTCATTTTCTTGTAGTGCTCGACGGGGCAGATGTACCCGATGCTCGTGCGCGTCGGCCCGAGCGGGATAAACCAGATCCAACCCGCAGCGATCGAGAGGATCTCGACGCGGGTCGCGCCGACACCGATCTCCACCGCCCAGTCGGCATTATCCCAGTAATCCCAGATCGCCATGTTTTTGAGCTTGCTGGGGACATCGATCTTGATGTCGTTGGCGCGCCTGAGGACACCCGCGTAGCCCGAGCAATCGACGTAATACTTGGCACGAACGCATGTGCCGTCCTCAAGATAGATCGCGTTGACATGCCCGCCCGAGGCGTCGACACGCGTCACCTGTGTTTCTTCGCGCACCTCGCATCCCAGCTCGGCCGTGTGATCAAGCAGGATCTTGTCGTAGATGGCGCGATCGACCTGAAAGGCTGTAAAGACGCGTTGGCCGTGGTACTGCGCGGGTCTTGGCTCATCCTTGAACTGTGTCGTCGGGAAGAACTCGAACGCCCAGAGCTCTTTGGAGCTGCCCCACCGGTAGGTGCCCCCGATTTTGATCGGGAAGCCCGCCGATTCGACCTTCTCCCAGCAGCCCATCTCATTCAAGATCGGCCCGATCGCCGGGAGTTGGCTCTCGCCCACATGCTCGCGGGGGAACTTCTCTTTCTCGAGGATCAGTACCTTCAGATCCGGTCGATATTTCTTGAGGATCGAGCCGACGGTTGAGCCCGCCGGGCCGCCACCGATGACAACAACATCCACGTCAACCGCGGCATTTTCCGAAACCACACCGACCCCCCAGTTTAAACTGTGGCCACGGCTGCGGTGCTGCCAAGTACCGCTCGCCGCGAACCCTGCCCGGAACGAATGTCCAGGGTTCTCCATCGGACTCGCCGCCAAGATACTCGATTTTGATCGGATCTACAAGGCTTCTCGGGATGAGTTCCCAATCCAGCCACCCCCCAAAACGCGGTCCGGGTCGCTCGGATCGTGGACCACGACCGCCTGACCCGGGGTGACCGCCCTCTGGGGAGTCTCAAATCGGACCTCGAACGTCGATTCGTCTTCCGGGTCGCGTCTGAACTCGGCCGGTGCCAGTTGCCCGTTGTATCGGCAGCGGGCCAGGCACGGCTGCCAGACTCCAAACTCCGAATCGGCGAGCCAATTGGCATCCATGACCCGGCAAGACGCCGAGAGCAGGTCCTCTTCGTTGCCGATCGTGACCGTGTTCGTGACCGGGTCCTTGTCCACGACATAGATCGGGTGCCCGAGCGCCACGCCGATCTTCCGTCGCTGACCGATCGTGAACCGGTGCTGCCCGTCGTGCTCGCCCAGCGTGTTGCCCTTGGTGTCTCTGATCTCACCCTTGGCTGACAAGAGTGCCGGCCGCTCGCTCTCGACGAACGCCGCGTAGTCGTTGTCGGGCACGAAGCAGATCTCTTGCGAGTCGGGCTTGTTGAAAACGGGAAGCCCGAACTTTCGCGCCAGCTCGCGGACTTCTTCTTTCGTCTCGTACTCCCCGATCGGCAGCAGCGTCGAGGCGAGCTGATCGCGCGGGATGCCAAAGAGCACGTACGACTGGTCCTTGTCGGCGTGCTTGCCCGTCAGAAGCGCCGGCCGCCCGCCCCGGTCGGCGATGCGGGCGTAGTGCCCCGAGGCGACAAAATCCGCACCGATCTGCCCGGCATGCTCGTGCAGCTTGCCGAACTTGAGCCAGTCGTTGCACCGGACACAAGGATTGGGCGTCCGCCCGCGGGCGTACTCATCCACGAAGTAATCGATCACCCGCCGAAAGTCCTTGCGGAAGTTGAGCACATAGAGCGGGATGTCCAGCTGCGCCGAGACGAGCCTCGCGTCGGCCGCATCACCCACCGAGCAGCAGCCCTGCTTGTGCAGCTTGGGGGCCTCGCACTTGGGGTTGTCGGCGACGAGTTCATCGAGCGTCTCGCCCGGCGAGCCGAGGCGCATAAACGCGCCGACCACCTCGTAGCCCTGTTCCTGGAGCAGGGCCGCAGCCACCGAGGAGTCCACGCCCCCCGACATCGCAAGCAGTACCTTTCCTCGTGTCTTCACAGCCGAGTGTAGAGCCCTGAAATCACTGGAGTTTCAGCCGGCTCACCCGTCGTCCTCGGGAGCGAGCTCGAAGATGCCGCTGTCATCGCCCGTATCCTCGATCCGGTACCCACCGACGCGGTAGGTGGGCGGGATGTCATCGAGTTCCTCGTCAGGGGTTTCATCGACTTTCTTTGGTGGGTTGGCCGCCGGCGCGGGCATGTGGGCCAGGGCTTCCTGCTCGCGCTCGTAGCGCTCGCGTTCTTCCTGGACTTTTTTCTGCGCCACTCTCGCATCGCGGGCCTCGGCCGCGGCATTGCTCGAGATCGCCAGGAACGAGATCATCGCCACCTGCAACACCGAGATCACCGCGACGATCAGGCTCATCGCGAAAATCACCAGCAGGATCGCCCCGATCACCGCCGCGGGCAGTTTGACGGGCCCGAACCAGTCCGAGCCCAGAAACAGCAGGGGACCGGCGATGCCACAAATCCCGATGCCCCACGCGGCCGTGTGTATCCGCGAGGCCAGCCCCCCGTCGCCCGCCCAGGTCGCCAGCGCGTTGTGATGCGCGAGCACCGGCACCGAGGCCACGAACGCCAGAACCGTGCTGACATTCAGCCCCGCCAGCGCCAAATCCAGCCCGTTGGTCGAGCCGCTCTTGATGATCATGAGCCGCCAAACCGCGAACAGAACCGGGAACAGCCACACGAGCTGCGCCAGACGGATACCCAGCAGCCACGGCTCATGATCCAGGCACGCATCGCCGAGTGTTGACTCGGACCTGGGCCTTTTCCCCGATGAGATCGCAGCACCCACGATCCAGAGCACCGCGCCGGCTCCAAAGAAGATCGGCCCAGAGGCATCGCTCGCACCCCGGATCGAGAGCAGCCCGAGAACGATCAGGCAGAGCCCGATCGAGGCGAGCCCCAGCCCGAAGCTGAGTTTGCGGAGATAATCGACGGGTGCATCAGAAAGGTTGTCGCCCCCGAGCACGCGCGGCTTGGATCGCGGGATCGGCGTGCCACACTCGGGGCACATCCCGCCCGCGTGCAATCCTTTGAGCGAGTAGCTGCACTTTCGGCACAGGCGATCCTCGTTGATCACCTCACCCAGAAAGCGCGTGCTGTCGGATCGTGTGTGCGTCGGCATCGCGGGTATCAGCCTACCAGCAGAACACCGCCCATTCAGCGAGCGCCGACGGAACTCACTGCTTCGACCGCGTTCTTGAACATCAAAAGCCCGATCGGCTCGCGGGATTTGGTCTGGGCTGACAAACGCGTCCACGAGGGATGGCGGTTCCACTCAAGGTACCGCTCGGGGTGCGGCATGAGGCCGAAGACCCGGCCCGTCGGATCGCAGATGCCCGCGATCCGATCAACCGAACCGTTCACATCGTCTCTGTATCGCAGCGCGACCTGCCCGTTCTGTCCGAGCAATTTGGCGGTTGCACCGTCGGCAACGAAGCAGCCCTCGCCGTGAGCGATGGGCAACACATTGGTTTCCTCGGCTTCCTCGGCGAGCCCACGCGTCCAGACGCATTTGGACGAGCCCTCGAAATCGATGCCGCACCAATCGGAGATGAACGAGCCGCCCGCATTCACGGTCAGCGCAACGCGTTTCTCCTCGATGCCCGGCAAGAGCCCGGTCTGCACGAGCACCTGAAAGCCGTTACAGATGCCGATGATGCACGCCCCGCGATCGATCGCCCCGCGCAGGCTGTCCATGAGCCCGAGCCGGGTGTGCATCGCAAAGATCCGCCCCGAGGCCACGTCGTCGCCGTAGCTGAACCCTCCCGGAAATCCGATCAGGTCGGCTTTATCGATGGGCGAGGGATCCGTAACGAGTGCTTCAAGATGCGCCAGCCGCGTTTGGGCCCCCGCAAGCTCGAAAGCGCGGGCGAGTTCGGCGTCGCAGTTCGTGCCGGCGGTGCGGATAACCAGAGCGGTAGGCATCGGTATAGGATAGGCATCGGGTCGGAGTCCGCCGCTTGTAGAGGACCCCGCCCGATTCATTCTTTATATGTCCGGAGTGATGACATGCCCGCTGTGTTTCCGTTCCAGGCCCTCCAGTACAACCACGGCAAAGGCGATGTGACCAAGCAGGTCGCGCCCCCCTACGACGTCCTCGACAAGTCCCGCAAGCAAGCGCTCATCGATGGCGATGCGCACAACATCGTCGCCATCGACCTCCCGCACACGCCCGCCAAGGAGCTTGGCCCGCCATCGGCGTACAAAGCCGCCGGCGAATCGCTCTGCAACTGGCTCACCGAGGGCGTGCTGACCAAAAACGAAAAACCAGCGATCTTCGCCTACCGGCAGACCTTCACCTTCCGCGGCAAGGACTACCAGCGCTGCGGCATGGCCTGCACCGTTGAGACCCAGCCGCTGGGCCCTCGCGAAGGCGGGGGCATCCTCCCGCACGAGCAGACCTTCAGCGGGCCCAAAGAGGACCGACTGGCGCTCATGAAGGCGACGGCCACGCAGCTCAGCCCGATCTTCGGGCTGCACCCCGACCAGAACGGCAGCGCCAGCGAACTCGTACGCACGATCATGGAATCGCGCAAGCCCGACATGACCGCGACCATCACTGAATCCGACGGCCAGGACGTGCTGCACGAGGTCTGGACCGTCGAAGACGACAAGACCATCAACGCCTACCGCGATGCGCTTGCAGGCGAGGACGTCTTCATCGCCGACGGGCACCACCGGTACAACACCGCGGTGAACTACCTCGAGTCGCTCGAAAAAGAGGGCGACGTTCCCGCGGATCACCCGGCTCGGCGCACGATGTTCGTCATGGTCAGCATGTCCGACCCGGGCCTTGCGATCGGGCCGACGCACCGTGTGCTGGGCGGCATGAAGGAATACACCCACGAGAAGTTCATTGAGGCTTCGGCGGGTTACCTCCAGATCGACCCGGTAGTGAATGACCCGAAGCAGATCGAAGAGGAGATGACCAAGGCTGCGACGAAGTCCAAGGAAGTCTTCGGCCTGATCGACTTTGCCACAGGTCTCTGCTGGGTCGCAAGCTGCGTCGACGAGGACCCGCTCAGCGAGAAGTTCTCCGACAAACCCCAGGCCTGGCGTGAGCTCGACGTCGCGATCGTCCAGCATCTGATCGTCGAGGAAATCTGCAAACCCGAGCTCAATGAGGGCGAGGACATCAAGTGGGCTTTCCCCCACTCGGTCGAAGAAGTTATGGCGATCGGCTCGGGCTCGGAAACGGGCGCGGGCGGCGGGTCGGGCTTCGCACAGATCGCGGTGATCGTGCGCCCCACACCTCTGGATGCGGTGCGGGATATCTGTCTTGCCGGTGAATTGATGCCACAGAAGTCGACCTTCTTCTACCCGAAGCTGGCGACCGGTCTGTTCATCAATCCCCTGAGCTGATATCCGCTGTCTTGTTCGAAGCCGGGCCGGCGTGCTCGTTGATGAACGCGATGGTCTGCGCCGAACTCATGACGCCGACGTGCTGCGCGACAACCTGATTGTCGCGCAGCACAATCATTCTCGGGATGGACATCACGCCCAGCCTGCTCGCGGCATCCCGCTGCTTGTCGATATCCAGATACACCGGCAGCGTGCGCTCAACGATGACCTTCTCAACTTCAGGGTCGCTCAGCGCCCCGCGTTTGAAGGACTGGCAAGGGCCGCACCACGAGGCGGTCGCGTAAACGAGCACGGGCTTGCCGGTCTCGGCGGATGTTTCCGTCGCGGCCGGGAGCGTCAAGTGCTGGGCGAACAATGCGGGCGTCTGAGCGGGGGCGCTGCTGGTGCGGAGGTTCATAACCACGACAATGCTCGCTGCGATGACCACGAGAAACACCAGATCCAGGCGCGAAAGCCCCCAGCCTGTTCGACGTGATTTCTGCTCGGTGCTCGCTGCATTTTTCGTGGACATGTGCTCCCCTTTCGGCGATCCTTCGCCAGCAGCAAGACCAGCAGCCGATTGGGCTTATTCCCCAAATGTCCCGATCACCACGCCAAGAGTTCGCCTGTGACGGGCTCGACGAGGTCCTTCATCGTGACCACGCCTATCGGACGCGAGTGGTGCGTCACGATCGCCAGGTGTTGCCCCTTGGCGCGGAGCGTGCGGAGCGCCTGGCGCACAGGTGTGGCTGCGTCTATCGTGAGCGCCTCGGTCATCACGCTCTCTGGCGTGGCTTGCTCGTCGAGGAAAAGATCGATCACGCTCACCACACCGACGACAGCGCCCTTGCGGTCCACGACCGGGAGTCTGGAGTTGGAAGTGCCCGAGGCGACCTGACGCGTCAGAGTCGCATCCGCCTGCGTGCGCAGGCGCGTGACGCGCGACCAGGGCGTCATCTCTGAGCGCAGAGGCGTGTCGCGCAGAGCCACGGCTCGGCGCACAAGGTCGGCCTGTGTCTGCGAGACGATCCCCTGCCCCACCGCTTCACGCACGAGCCAGACCATCCGTTCGCGCGGGTCCAGCGGCGGCTGGTCGCCGCTGCCGGTCGTCAGGCGGCGCATCAGTCGAGCGGCCCCGACAACGATCGGCAGTATCAGCAGCGCGGTCAGAACAATCCGGATGCCCTTGAGCAGCGGCGCGAACCTGTACGCGGAGTGCTCTGCGGTGACGCGGGCGTATTCCTTGGGAAGCGTCTCGGCGAAGACAAAGAGTGTGGGCGTGAGCACGATCGCGTTGATGGTTGAGATCTGCCACGTGGGCAGGCCCGTGAGCTCGAGGAGCCTTGCCAAGGCGAGCACACCGATGTAGTTGCTGGCGTTGTTCAGGATGAGCAGGCCCGCCAGCACACGCTCGGGCTTGTCGAGTTCGAGCTTGAGCGCCCGAGCGCTGCGGTCGGGCTGCTCGCTTGAGGCTCTTGCTTCGAGGCGGGCACGTCCGACGACATAGGTCGCGGTTTCCAGCCCGCTCCACAGGGCCGAGGCGCCCACGCCCATGACCGCCAGCACGGACCAGAGGATGATCTCAAGGGTGCTCACGCGTCACCCCCGCCGCTGCCGGGTTGCATATCGGTGAGCAGTTCGATCTCGACCCACTCGATCGCGCGGCCCTTGAGCACGGAGACGGTCAATCGCAGCCGACCGATCTCCACACTGTCGCCCTCATCGGGCAGTCTCCCAAGGAGTGTCAGCACAACGCCTCCGACGGTGGAGACCTTGCCCAGTGAATGGTCGAGTCGAGCAAAGCCCGGGTCGAAATCGTGCAGCAGCGCGTGGGCGGGCATCCTGCCCGGCGCGCGGAATCGGCCCACACCCAGGATCTGAACCTCGCCCGTTGTTTCCGGGTCACTCGCCTCATCGAAAAGCTCGGCGACGACATCCTCGACGCGGACCACGCCGGCCAGTTCGCCCCGCTCGTCCACTACGGCAGCACGTTCTTTGCCTTTTTTACGCAGCTGGCTCAACAGATCATCGAGCCTGGTCTGCTCGGGCACAAAGAGTGGAGTCTCCAAGATCGTGCGCCACTTGGCGGGCTTCTTGGAGAGGAACGCGGAGGTGCTCAGAAAGCCGACGGGCTCTTCGTCGTCGTTGAGAAAGAGGATGCGGTCGACGCGGTGCTCACGGATATACGACTCAATGTCGGCCCGTTTGGCGTTGATATTCATCGTGTCGAGTTCGACGCGTGGGACCATGACATCGCGGGACCGGAGCGTGCCCAGGCGGAAAACGTCGAGGAGCAGCCGTTGCTCGTCGTTGTCGATGTGCGATTCGCCGGTGTTGTTCGTGAGCAGGTGCCCGAGGTCGGATGGGTTGATCGAGCCTTCGCTAGTGGCCTTGGCGGTAACGAGGCGTGTCAGCGGGGCCATCACGAAGCGGTCCACACCCGACCAGAGGGGCCAGAGTACCTGGATAATGATGAGCCAGACCGGGCCTACGAGCCGGGCGAAGGTGGCGCGCCCAGATGATGCGGTTGTCTTGGCGATGACCTCACCAATCAGGACGATGGCCAGCAGCGAACCCAGACCGATCGCAGCGGCTGCGGC
>Ga0070726_10002130_pt1 | contig 18366 bp, 15 predicted proteins | sample tdAd471_FD_67275 | JGI IMG/M metagenome (GOLD analysis project Ga0070726, IMG submission 67275) | Marine sediment microbial communities from the Atlantic coast under amendment with organic carbon and nitrate - tdAd47.1 | ecosystem: Environmental > Aquatic > Marine > Coastal > Sediment | place... | reverse complement strand
GTTATTGATGAGGCCAACTCAGCGACGCTGATTGGGACTCTGACTTCACCTCTCATCGTCAGAAAAGCGGAAATTCACGAGCATAAATTCAAACGTCCGCTTTGGGTTGTGACTTCAATCGGTCGTTGCAACACCTAGACTCTATCCTTAGAGCAGGAGGTGTTGCAGATGGGTTATCCAACCAGGATTTACTACAGTGAGTCTGACCGTCAGAAGATCTTCGACCGCTGGTTAGCGGGCGAGTCTCAGAATGCGATTGCTCGGTCATTCGGACGCAGTCATTCTTCGATTCAGGGTGTCTTGTCACGCACGGGTGGCATTCGTCCACGCAAGCGTCGACGATCCCGGCATGCGTTGTCGTTGGCGGAGCGAGAAGAGATATCACGAGGCATTGTTGCCGGACGTTCAATGCGTTCTATCGCCGCCTCTCTGGGCAGGGCACCTTCAACGGTGAGTCGCGAGCTTCAGCGTAACGGCGGCCGACGCCGTTACCGTGCCAACAGGGCTGATAAGGCCGCCTGGGATCGAGCGCATCGACCCAAGACCTGTAAACTGGCCAAGAACCGTGCGCTGGCATGTGTCGTCGCCAGCAAGTTGCAGCTGGAGTGGGCACCCGATCAGATCGCTGGCTGGCTCAAGCGCACCTACGCGGACGATGTGAGCATGCAGGTGTCACACGAGACGATCTACAAGACGCTGTTTATCCAGGCCCGGGGCGCTCTGAAGAAGGAGTTACAACAGTACCTGAGGAAGACGCGTGCGCTGCGGCGCTCACGTCGCAAAACCCTCAAGGACGAAGGCCTGGGCAAGATTACGAACGCGGTATCGATCCGTGAGCGTCCTGCTGAGGCGGAAGACCGAGCGGTACCCGGCCACTGGGAAGGTGATCTATTGTGCGGCAGCAACAACAGCCAGATCGCAACCTTGGTGGAACGCAATACACGCTACGTGATGCTGGTCCGAGTGCCGAGCAAAGACACCAAGACGGTGATTAACGCCCTCATCAAGCACGCTCACAAGTTGCCGCGGGAACTCTACAAGTCACTCACCTGGGATCGGGGCAAAGAGGTCGCCGACCACCAGCGGTTCTCTTTAGCGACCGACATCGATGTCTACTTCTGTGATCCTCAGCATCCCTGGCAACGCGGTTCCAACGAGAACACCAATGGCTTGCTACGGCAGTACTTCCCGAAGGGAATGGACTTGTCGAACGTGCATCAGAATCGACTCAATGCTGTTGCTAAGCGACTCAATGACCGCCCGAGGAAGACTCTGGGTTATTATTCTCCGGCAGAGAAATTTTATGAATGTGTTGCGGCGACCGATTGAACCCGCAACCCAATCCAGCCGTTCATATTTCAAGCCTATTTTGTAAGGAAAGCAATGGACTCTATTTTCCCAGCACCGATTCGTTCTCTTGCCCCGGTTGATCTCGGGCTCGATGGAGCCACTGCACTGTTATCTCAATGATGGAATATAAGCGTGCGTTGCTTCGGTGCGAAGTGAAATACTTTGCCGCGAGAAACATTACAATTTTACTCACCGGCCGAGAAATAAAATGAATGTGTTGCATCGAATAGGAAAATCATTGGAATCGAAGAAGAGTCGTCAAAAATATCTACCATTTTGAGATCGCACGGTCGAAACGAGCGTAACCACGGGGTCTTCATAGGTAATCAAATGTAGTAGCTTCTGGTGTGGGTTGGTTATTCTTTATTCCAATCGCAAACGTGTTACTTAGTACTAGCTTTTCCGCCTGGCATTGCGGGCGCTCAGGGGGTCGCCAATCAACTCAGAGGCTTTTGGGGCGGCGTATATCGTCAGAAACCATAGCCTAGCGCGAGCGCAAATAGGTAGACTCGGGTGCCGTCGTCAACAAAGTCGACGGACATTTCCGGAGCCAACGAGAATCCCCGCCCGAGGCTGAAGTGATAGCCAGTACCAACGCGAAACAGGAAGTGATCCCGCGCGCCCAGCTTTCGGCCTTCACCACCGGGCCCGCCGAAGACTGTCCAATGATTGTTGATGTTGTAACTTGCACCGGCAAAAATGACGGTATGCCGCTGGGTCCGGTCGCCGAATGCTTCCTGCTCGTATGCCAGCACGAAACTCCAGCGATCCGAGAATCGACGTTCATAAGCCACCCCGAGCATGCCACCGCTGACTCGTTCGCCATCGGACTGCACCTCATGCGGATTTCCTACGAGCAGCGCAAGGTGATTAACGTGATGATGTTCGTCATCAGCGGCGAATCCCGGCCCGGCGCCAATAGTGAATACGGTAAAGACCGCAAGCCGCCCGGCGTTGTGTAGGCGGCTCCGCCAATTGAAGACGGTCAACGTTCTGCCTGGAAGACCTGCCCCCATTCTTCGCGTGTCAGTTGCTCCCGGAGCTTGAAGCGAAATTCAACCGTCTCGGCGTTGGCTTCACGCGTGTGCTCGTAGAATTGCGTCCAGATGGCGTCAATTTCCGACTCCGAAGCGGCATGATCGAGGATTTCCGGCGTAAGCGTCTTGAATATGTCCTCCCCCGCTTTATCCTGCTGTTGCAGGTGTTCCTCGAGCTGTTTCAACGTAAGCAGCGCGTCCTCGCGACGCTGCTCATCGGCGACGATTTCGTTCACGGCACCTTGAGTGTCAGCGACATGAGCCAGCACCGCGGCGCTGGAACTGCCGCCCATAAGCAGGATTGTCATTAATGCAATAAGCATCTTCATACTCCCTTTCAGATCGACATCAGGCTGTTGGCAAGTCTGGCCATCGATTTGGTGTTCGATTTTCCGATCGCAGACAACTCCTCGGGTGTTGTAGCATCGATGAATGCCCGGCGGCTTTCCCTGAATTTCTTGTGATCGCGCTCGAGCTGTCCGTTGAATTCATCCAGGAATTTGGCGAACTCTTCCCTTGTCGTATCGTAATCCGCATTGAGTGCCCGTAGCTTGAGCCGACGTGCTTCCGCCAGGCTGCGCAGGTTGGAATAGTCGGTCTCGAGCTGGTCGACGAGACCGACAAGGATCGCCTCGCGTTCGGTGTCCTCAACGATCCCCCGTACTTCCGTACGCATGTCATCGAAGGCCTGCCTCTCAATCTCTTGAGGTGTAGCCGGGCTTCCGCCGCAGGCGGAGACCAGCCACAAGCTGACAAGGCCGGAAAATACGCAGTAGACGCGGTATCTGGAATAATTCATCTGCCTTTCCTCATAGTCGATGATAATGTATACGAAATCGTCAGTGGATGAAGCTTGGCTACTAGAATGCGTAGCCGAGCGCCAAGCAAAGCACAGGTATTTTCTTCACAATCATGAGTCGGTCTCGGGTCGAGTGGCTGGCGATGTGTCATCGTTAATCCGGTTCTGCAATTCGATCATCAGGTTTTCGTTCATCTTGAACAGACTCATCTGGGGCCGGTCCAGGTCAGTCACCAGCGTCATCACTGCGCCGAAAGCGAAGGCCAATGTCCAGGTGGCCAAGATACTGCGTGCCCCCGTGAGCCGGGCCTGGTAACCCATCACGATCATGGATAGTAATGACATCAGCAGCAACGTGAACCAGATGACCGGTGAAATGCGGTTGAACAGCGTGGCCTGAAGTCGCTCATCGTTGGCCTTGATCATTGTCAGTATGGCATTGACAAAGATACTGTCGTCGATTGAATCGCCCGGTGATGACATGGAGGAATCGGCTACCTTCCACAGTTTGTCGTGTATGCGTTCCGCTTCGCGGATCATTTCGATAACTTCTTCAAGTTCATCGCTATCGGCCGCTTCTGAAGTTTCACGCCTGAGCTGAACAAACTCTCGTAGTAATGTCTTCGCTGAAGTTTGTTGTTGCTCATTCAGCAGGTCTGCACCACGGTAAGCAGAGTCAATGGCGCTGATCTCAAGGAGAAAGGCATCGATCCGTGCTTCGAAATGCGACTGCGCCCTGCTGAAGCTGAATGCGAGCATAAAAGCCAAAAGCCCGAGAGATGCGCCCATGATGGCTCGGACCTGGGCTATCTGCGCTTTGCTGAATTCCCCTTGATTGTATTTACCTAGCCGGAAGCCGATTTCGATAAAGGAAACCAAAAGCAGCGTAATTAGTAACAGGTAAAGAAGCAGCGGTATGTCGTCCATAAACTGTCGCAGGCCCATAACACTCATCCTTTATTATTCGACCAAAAAGGCGACGTTCAGCGCGATCCGTTCGAACGTCCGCTTTTCGAAAAGAGGTACATCGTCAGTCTCCCAATTCTCGGAGCTATCTGACCAGCCTTATAATCGCTTGATCCCCACGACCTGATTTTCCGGGTATGCCTCTATTGAATCGCCGGTATTGAACATGACGACGCCGTTGCTACTGCCGACAAAATCGCCTTCGAGCATGGTGCCGTCGGCCAGCTCAAGCGAGTCGGCCGATACGAGCACAGGTAGCAGGAATCACGCCAGAACGGCAATTGAAAATGCTCGATGAAAGACATTCATGATTCTCTCCGCAGAGTTCTATTTCGGGCCCATTTGCCGGCAAACATAATATGGCAGAGCCTGCGATTACTATCCGTTTTCGGCCAGAGCGAGCGGCGTCGCGGCACGTGTCAGGGATGAGGCGACGCGCGACCTGCGGTCTCGGAGGGCTTTTCGCCGAACATGTTGCGATAGTCTCTTGCGAATCGGCCCAGGTGCCAGAAACCACTTGCACAGGCAGCTTCGGTCACATTTTGACCTGTTTGCCGTAACCGGCGGCGCGCGGCAGCCAGCCTTGTTGCAACAATGTACTGCTTGGTCGATAGACCGATTCGCTCGGAAAAGCCTCGGGACAGGCTGCGGGCGCTGACTGCGGCACACTCGCAAACGTCAGGCAATGAGGCCATACCTCCTGTCGTTCGAATCAACTCGACGGCGCGATCGACCGCACGCTGACGCGATGCGCGGTTCTCGAGCGGCCGCTGCTCGTCGCCATCGACCAGCGACACTGCGAGAATGTACCGGATGTCGGAGACGAGATCCGAAGTGTCGGGCAGTGGCGAGTGTTTCCCTCGACAGCATTGCTGCAACAGCAATAGAAGTGTACGCAGCCTTCGGATGTGCACTTCTGCTATTCGGAATTGCTCCGGTCCGTGAGTGAATTTACGTTCATCGAGATCGGAGCCGAGCGCGCGGCTCTCCGCGAGAAACGTCGATGCTGGTATCGACAGCGTATGCGCACCGAACCCGGCCTCGCTGACACATTCAAAGCCATTCTCAATACTGAAGTTCTGCAAACCGTCTTTGAGGCTGACGGCACCAAACCACTGAACGGTCTCCGGCTCGTCTGGAAATGCGAGAGTAATCGTGCCATTCGGAGATGCACCCATTTGGTGAAAGCGTCGACTGAGACTGACGTACTGGGTGGTCAGACCGTTGAGCGCAGTAACTTCTATGCGGGCTGACAGACGTCCGCAGTCAAGTTGCTGAAAGTCCAGGTCCCAGCCCGCTACCGCCTCGGCCCATTCGTCGGCGTCCGTGAAAATCGCGTCACGTATTTCCAGGAATTTCGAACTATCCGGTGAGTTTTCGGCCATACGTGCCACTCACTTTGTCCAAAAATGGATAGTAATCGCAGGCTCTACCATATTATGTTTGCCGGTAAATGGGCTCAAGCCGACATAGTACAGAAAACAGGGCGGGGCGTCCGCCGCTGCCCTATGGCACTGCGCGTTCGAAACGAATTGTTACATTCGTCACCGAAGGGCACATGATGGAAATTAACCGTTTGGTCGAAGAACAGGGGTCGTCCATTTCCGCCGTATGTTACAGCCTCATATGCAGCTCGCTTGCCGAGAAACGCGAACAGTAGTCATTTCATTTACGAACGTCTAAAAAAACAACCTGGAGTTACAAGATGATTAGATCCTCATTCACACAATTCGTTTTGCTTCTGGCAATGACGAATGCGGCGATGGCCGCGGAAATCTTTCACGATGGTGAGTTCGAATTCGTCAAAGCGCAACACGCGGAAGCGTGGGCAGAGGAAGATCAACAAATCGACGAGAAACTCGCCAATCTGCGAAGGAACAATGACGGCAAGCGCCCCAATATCCTGTACGTGCTGATCGACGACGTGAGTTTCGGCCAGATGGGCAGACCGGCCATGAATGACGTAATGGGCGTCCGAACCCCGCACATCAACGAGTTTGCCAGCCAGAGCATGTCACTGAACCGGATGTACACGGAACCCTCCTGTACGCCCACCCGAGCTGCGGCCCTGACCGGTCGCCACCCCGTGCGCGCCGGCATCAAGGAAGTGAAAGTCGCGCTGGTCGGCGAGGGTCTGGGCGCTAACGAGGTGACCATCGCCGAAGTGCTGTCCGAGGCCGGTTACAACACATCTCATGTGGGCAAATGGCACCAGGGCGATATCGAGGAGGCCTACCCCCACAACCAGGGCTTCGACTACGCGGCCTTCCCGGCGCACCAGCAGGTGCAACTCTCCCTGATGACGCGTGAGGGCGCAGTGGCCAACAACCTGCTTGGCTATCACTCTTCAACCCAGTCCAACGCGTTTGCGCTGGATGGGAAATTCAAGCCAAGCGGCCTGGTCACCGGTTTGGAAGCCCGCAAGGGCGGCAAGGCCCGCGAGGTCGGCCTGGAAGCCGGCGAGGAGTGGACGCAGGCCCACTACGAGCGCATGAACGAGCGCTACCAGGAGCAGATTCTGGAGCAGCTGCGCGAACTGGCCGGCAAGGATGAACCTTTCTTCCTGCAGTACTGGCCCCTGTATCCACTGAACTTCGTTCATCCCGAGCAGGCACGCTCGCAGAACGGCGGTTTCATGGCGGATAAGCTGGAGGTGCTTGACGACTGGTTCGGCGAACTGTTGGACGAGGTGGATGAACTCGGTATTGCAGACAATACCCTGGTGGTGTTCATGGCCGACAATGGCCTAATGTATCACTACGAGGGCACCTCGGGTTTGAGTCAGCTGATCTACCGAGGCGGCAAGACCGATTTCACCGAGGGCGGCATCCGGGTGGACGCATACGCGCGCTGGCCCGGAGCTATCGCGGCCGGGAGCAATGCGGCGGACATCATCCATGTGTCGGACCTGTTCACCACCTTTGCCCGGGTGGCACAGGCAGACCAGCACATCCCCCGGGATCGCGTGATCGACGGAATCGACCAGACGCCCCTGCTGTTCAATGGCGAGCACCACGGCCGCAGGGACTACGTCTACGTCTATCAGAACGAGTTGCTGCGCGCCATCGTGAAGCAGGAGTGGAAGATGCACCTTCCCGTCCCGGGCATGCCCGCGGCCGCGGCAGGCGTTTACAACGTACTTCGCGACCCGCGGGAAGAACACCCCCTGATCGGACATTCGTTGTGGTCGGGGGCGAGTTTCCAGGACATGGGCAAGCGCCACGGGATGAGCATCAAGAAGTACCCCCACAACGATTTGGGCAAGGGCAAGCCCTACGAGGGTATCGAGAACCTGCGGCCCGAGAGTGTTGAGACAGTAGAACTCTTCATGTCCTGGCGTCCGTGACAAAAGAGAGACCCGGGATCGGTTGGTAAACAGATCCCGGGTTGCTGTGTCCGAAACTCCGCTGTTGGCTGAGGAATGATGCTTTTTGACCATTTGGCAACAAGAGGCAGGAGCCTAAATGATTCGTACCAGAATTCTCTTGACCTGCATGCTCATGGTCGCGGGACATACCTTCGCCGATCCTCAAGAAGTCCGCGATGTTCATCCCATTCTTACTGATAAGTTCGTCCTGGGCGCCGGCATCTTTTTTCCCGATCGAGATTTCAGAATTCACGTCGATGGAAATACTGCCGGAATAAATCCGGACATAGACTTCGAGAACGAATTTGGTCTCAGCAAGTCCGATGAAGTTTTCGCGTTGGAGTTCGGGTGGCGCTTTGGTAAAAAGTGGTCACTGCTTACGCAATACTTCGAAGCCAGCGGTTCCAGAACCGCAGTCCTCGATGAAGACATTGAGTGGAGGGACGTCGTGTTTGTTGCGGGAAGCAGCGCTACGGCAGGGCAGGAGTTTTCAGTCTTAAGAATGTTTTTTGGCCGTCGATTTGATACCAGTGAAAGGCACGACATCGGTATCGGAGCCGGGCTTCACTGGTTTGAGATTACGGCTCTGCTCGAGGGGAACATCATAGTAGGAGGCCAGGGGAACCAATTCCGTCGAGAATCGGTAGAGGCAAAAGCCCCGATGCCGAACGTTGGCCTCTGGTACAATTTTTCGCTGACTCCCAAGTGGGCTCTCACCAGCCGGCTTGACTATCTTGGTGTCGATATTGGCGACTTCAGTGGCGAGCTTGTCAACCTCGGTCTCGGCGTCAACTACCGGGCTTTCGAGAACTTTGGGTTTGGCCTGAGCTACAACTACCTGGAACTCGACCTGACCATAACCAAACCCGACTGGCGAGGCGGAACTGAAACAACCTATAAGGGCCTTTTTCTTCACGCCAGTGCTTATTGGTAGATGGGCTTATTGCGTGTTCGCTGTCGGTCCGAATCAGCGGCTGCTTCTGGCCGTTTTGCACCCTTCGCAGTGACGCCAATATGAAAGACTAAACGGCCGGTCTCTATGAGAGCAGACGTTTAATGCGCGATCTTATCTGACACTGTCCTTCCGATCAGATGCCAACTATCACACTTAGGCGATGAACGAGCTCGGCCCAATCGCCTACGGTGAATCGATTTGAGCCGAAATACTCAACCTGGCGGCGCTGCGGGCAGTTTTTCCAGTCTGGTCAGGAACGACTCCGCGGAGTCGTGCGATAAGTTATTGATTCCGATTTCCGAACCCTCGTCATCGGTATCTTCTTTCCGGTATCCACAATTCGGCACAGCAGCACCAGGTTATCGAGACAGGTCTCACCGCCGGCCGACCAGTGTTGGACGTGGTGGGCGTCCACGAAGCGTTCGCGGTGACAACCCGGGAACACGCAGCCCCGGTCGCGGGCCTCAAGTGCCCGCTTGATCGCCGTCGGCACGACGCGGGTTTTACGGCCGACACTCAAGGGCTCGCCGTCCCGGTTCTCCACGATCAACACCGTATCTGCATCGCAGCCGAGGCGCCGCACGGTCTCGACGGGCAGCCCGGCCCGGCCCTGGCCATTCACCAGCGCGGACTGCTCGACGTGAATGTTCACGAGGTAGTTCTCCGAGCTTGCTGTCGAAGCATCGCTGTCACCCCGGAGATAGGACTTCGCCATGTTGACCAGGGCGTCAGCCTGTCGCGCCGACCAGGACTCGCCGGCGAACTCTAGGGCTGGATTGTCGTCACGGGCTTTATCGAGCGCCTGATCGATAAGCTCGCCGGCCTCGATCGGCAATTCGACAGTAATTAAAACAGTGCTGCGCTCCGCGTGGCGGCGTATCGTAAGAAAGCGCGAGGCATGGGCACGATTCGCCTCGATTATCGAATCCACCGTGCCGCACCGCAGCTCGCGACAGCGTTCCTCTACCCTGGCCGCCGTAGTCTTCAGCGCGAAGGTCACCAGCGCTTCTTCATTGTCGCGATTGGCGACGCGGACGAGTGCACGGACTTTGGAATATGATAGCTCCCCGGCGAGGAAGGACATGGACACCGCCGGCAGGGTCTTCAACGCATGCGCCACACGCACTTTCTCTCTTGCGGCACCAACGCTCAGATCACAACGCCAGTGTAGCCAGTCGGCGCAGTGCTCGAATCCCCACTTGAGCCAGCCTGCACGCTCGTCAAACTCGCGAATGAGAACGAGCAGTTCGTAGGTGGCGACATTAATGCGGGTGGATAGATCGACAATAGCCTGGTCCAGATCGTCGATGGCAAGGAGGCGGTCAGCGGGGGCAATAGCGAGCTGCATGGTGGGTCCCTGTTAGTCACACAATACTGTGATTTTATACAGGTGTTTGCTGGATACCTGCCTGCGAATCAGGGCTTTTTATACAGATTTAGAATCGGCCGCAGGCGCTAGCCGATGTCGTCGAGTTCAAGACTCTGCAGCACCATCTCGTCGCCGCTTACAAGGTTTGTCCGGAAGTCGCCGCAGTGAGCGCAGAGCAGCCGGTTCGCCGCAGCATCGGATTCTTTGCCACACTGGCTGCAACTAACGACAATCTCCGCAAGCTCGATCTCGAGTTCCGCGTTCTCAGCGACCGTGCCCGCCGCGGCTATTGGGTATGCATTGCGCAACAAGTCCGGCTCGACACCCGACAACGGCCCGATCTTTACGATGATGCGAGTGACCGAACCCGCGTTGTTTTCGCGGGCGACACGCTTCACTTCCTCGATAAGTGACAGGCAGACGGATAGTTCATGCATTTGATGATTGTAGGCGCTGCTCGTACAGCTGTCTCAAAACGTCAAGCTGAAAACTGCGCCACGTGTATCACCGCGGTTCAGACGAATAAATCCGCCGTGCGCAATCATCACCTGCCTTGCTAGCGCCAGGCCAACACCGGAGCCACCTTCGCGTGTCGTGAAGAACGGCACGAAGATCTTCGTCGCAATATCCTCGGGCACGCCCGGGCCGTTGTCGATGATCTCGACGACCGTGTTGCCGCGCCGGTTCAGCCGGCCCCGCAGTTCGATCGTGGGTTGCTCTTCATCTTTGGTCGCCTGCCAGGCATTGCGCAGCAGGTTCAGAAGCACGGGCTCGAGCAAGTCGCGGTCTGCATAGACATACAGTCCGCTCGGCTCCACATGGGAAGTCAGTGACACGCGATCGTCTTGCCATTCCGCACCCGCCAGCCGTGTGATCGCATCGAACAACTCGGTGAGCGCAACGCGCTTCTTCTCCGGCGGGGCGAGGCGAGTAATCTGCCGGTAACTGTCGATGAACTGCATCAGGCTGTCTGATCGTCTTGCGACGGTCGACACCGCGTCCTGTACGTCACCCAAATCCTCGGCGAGCGGTGACTCTGGGCCGGTATCGGCTATGACGTCATCTACCAGGTCCGATGCCGTGCGAGCGAGCGATGTTACTGGCGTAATCGAATTCATGATTTCGTGCGTGAGTACCCGCACAAGATCCTGCCAGGCCTCCGCCTGCGTCGCGTCGAGCTCCGACTGAATGTCCTGCAACGACAACAATCGTTCGCGATCGCCCTCGATGATGATCTCGGTTGCAGCCAGCGTCAGATGATAGTCGATTCCCTCCACGCTGAAGTTCACGAGTTCGCGAACGCCCGGTACGCATTCGTCGACGGCGAGTGCAAAGCTCGAACCGAACTGCCGCAGGTCGTTGAGCCGCGTCACGTGGGCGGCACCGAACAGTCGCCGGGCCGCGTTGTTCTGCAGAGTTATCGAGTCGTCGGCATGAACCGTCAGCAACGGCACGGGAATGTGTTCGACCAGCGCCTTGAGGTGACGCAACTCGGTTTGCCGCCCGCTGCTGCGGTCGCGCAACTGCGCGATGATCTCGGTAAATGTACGCCCAAGGCTCGCGAACCCGGAACCTGCTTTCTCAAAATCGAAGCGCTGCGAGTAGTCTGCGAAACGCACGGCATCGAGGAATCTCGCGACCTCCCGGTTGGTGCGGCTAACGAAGTGCCACAACGCCGCAACGAGAATTGCCAGGACCATTGACGCCAGCAGCGTTGCGCTGTGATAGCCAGGTTGCAGCAAGAGCCACACGACCAGCGCCATCACCAATCCGACCAACGCCAGCCGGATGATCAACATCACGACGAAGCGTCTAAATATCATGCTTTTCCATGCGTCGGTAAAGTGACGCACGCGTCAGGCCGAGTTCGGCTGCCGTCCGGGAAATATTGAAGCCGTGCTTGCGCAGCGCCTTCTCGATCGTGGCTTTCTCCATGTCGTCGAGGTTCAGGATCGTCGGGATCGCTGTCGGCGGCCCTGGTGGAGACATGCCACCGGGGTAGTCGAGCTGCAGGTCCGACGGCTCGAGGACTGATCCGTTGGTGAGAATCACAGCGCGTTCGACGGCATGCCGCAGCGCGCGCACGTTGCCCGGCCAGTCGTACTCGAGCAACGCCTCTTCGGCGGCCGTCGAAAATGTCCGAGCTTTCTTGCCGTATTTTTTGGCGTACACCGTTGCGAAGTGATTTGCGATCGGCAGGACATCATCCTTGCGCTCGCGCAGCGGCGGAATTGTGATCTCGACCGTGTTCAGCCGGAACAACAGGTCCGGGCGGAACAAGTCGGCGTCACGCAGATGCTCGATCGGCGTGTTGGTGGCTGCAATCACCCTGACGTCGAACTGCTGCGTTTCATCTGCGCCAACAGGCGTTACCTGGCGTTGTTCGAGTGCGCTCAGGAGTTTTGCCTGCATGTGCAATGGCAGGTTACCGATCTCATCAAGGAATAAGGTGCCACCGTCCGCGGCCTGGAAGCGTCCGAGCCGATCTTCGTTGGCACCTGTGAACGCGCCCTTGCGGTGACCAAACAACTCCGACTCGAACAGGCTCTCGCTGATCGATCCCATGTCGACGGCCAGGAATACTTGCTGTCCGCGCGACGACTGTGCATGCAATTGACGGGCAATGAGTTCCTTGCCAGTACCGTTCTCGCCGAGGATAAGCACGTTGGCATCGGTCGGTGCCGTACGCTCGATGAGCGAGAAGATCTCCTGCATCGCAGCCGACTCGGAGATGATCTGCTGCCCGACGGTCGCTGTAGCCTCCCGGAGTACGCGATTGGCGCTCCTTAGCGTGGCCGTCTCCGCGCGACGCTGGCGAAGCTCCACGGCCGTCGCTACGGTCGCGACGACTTTCTCGTTTTGCCAGGGCTTGGTTATGAAGTCGATGGCGCCCCGCTTCATGGCCTCGACGGCCGTGTCGACGCTGCCATGCGCTGTGATCATGACGACGACGGCATCGGTATCGATCTCGAGGATGCGCTCGAGCCATGCGAAACCCTGCTCGCCCGAGGATTCGCCCGGGCCGAAATTCATGTCGAGCAGGACCGCGTCAAACGTATGACGCGCCATCAGGTCGGGGATCCGGTCCGGGCGGCGACAGGTGATGACCTCGGCGAAACGACGCCGCAGCAACAGGCGTGCCGCCGTCAGTATGTCGTCATCGTCATCGACAATCAGGATTGTGCCGGTGTTGCTCATCGCGGCCCTCGAAACTGTCCGAAATCGTACACTTCCTGTTCATTTTCGTACAGTCTAGCCCGTCCGGCGACACGACTCTGACTAACCTAAACCTTACAAATCAGGTACTTACGAAGTTGGCACAGCTCTTGCTATGTACTGGTTAAGGATCAATTGCGGAAAAGACTGTGACCAAGATTTCAAGCCTCAGACAGAATCGCCAGGACTCGGGCGTATCGGTGTCCGGACAGGGCATGGACCGGCGCATCGAGAAGAAGACGCCGATCGGCCGCAAGCTGATGTATGTCGGCGCGGGCGCACTCGCACTGCTGTTCGCCTGGTGGCTCGTAAGCACGCTGCTTGGCGGTCGCAGCCTCAGCATTAACTCCGAGCGCATCGCCGTCTCGGACGTCACGGTAGGCACGTTCGAGGACTTCGTTCCACTACGTGGTCGTCTCGTGCCGCGCAGCACGGTGTATCTCGACGCTGTCGAAGGCGGCCGGGTCGACAGTGTCCTGGTCGAGGACGGCACAGTTGTCGCGGCCGGTGATCCTATTGTCGTCCTATCGAACACCAACCTGCAGCTCGAAGTACTGGGCCGCGAAGCCTCTGTTACCGAGCAACTCAATTTCATGCGCACGCTCGAGTTGCAGCTCGAACAAAACCGCCTGTCGCACAAGCGTAACCTCGTCGAAATCGATTACCAAGTCACGCGCCTGACGCGCAGCATCGGAAGGCAGCAGGAACTTGCCGCCAAGGATCTCGTCTCGCAATCGACCATCGACGAGCTGCAGGACGAGCTGGAGTATTTTGAGAACCGCCGTGAGGTCACCCTGGAAAGCCAGGCAACCGACGCGCGGTTGCAGGAGGAGCAGCTCAGCCAACTGCGGACGGCCGGCAGCCAGCTGGAAACAAGCCTCGCGCTTGCGCGCAAGAACCTCGACGACCTGAATGTGCGGGCGCCCGTCGCCGGCAAACTTTCAGGATTCAATGTAGAGGTTGGCGAGTCGATCGTGCGCGGCGGCCGCCTGGGACAGATTGACGACCCCGATACATACAAGATCAATGTACGGATCGACGAGTTCTATCTCGGCCGTGTCGATATCGGACAGACCGCGGTTGCGACGCACGATGGCCGCGATCTCGACATGCGGATCGCCAAGATTTATCCGCAAGTCAATGAAGGCCAGTTTGAAGTTGACATGATGTTCGACGAAGAGCCGGTCGGACTGCGCCGCGGCCAGACGCTGCAGCTGCGCCTGACATTGGGCGATAACAGTGACGCCCTCCTGATTCCGAACGGCTCGTTCTACCAGGAGACAGGCGGCAACTGGGTGTTCGTCGTATCGCCGAGCGGTGCAGATGCGGTCAAGCGCCCGGTGCGTCTCGGCCGCCGCAATACAGATTTCATCGAGGTACTCGACGGGCTCGAGCCCGGTGAGCAAGTCATTACATCGCCTTACACGAGCTTCGCCGGTATGGACCGGCTCGTGCTCGACGGCGATTAATTTTTCGAATTGACATTCTTACAAGGGGATAGCAATGCTGAAACTTCACAATATGTTCAAGGTGTACCAGACAGACGAAGTCGAAACGGTTGCGCTGAATGGCGTCAACCTGGAGATCGAGCAAGAAGAGTTCGTCGCCATCATGGGTCCGTCCGGCTGCGGCAAGTCGACGCTGCTCAATATCGTCGGCATGCTCGACAACCCATCCGAAGGTGATTACTTCTTCTTTGACGAAAACATTGCGCCCTACTCGGAAGCGAAGCGCAGCGAAATTCGCAAACTGAACATCGGCTTTATCTTTCAGAACTTCAACCTGATTGACGAACTGAGCGTTGCCGAGAATATCGAGCTGGCCCTGCTGTATCACAACATGCCGTCGTCACAACGCAAGAAACGCGTTGACGAAGTCATGGACCGCATGGGCATTGCGCATCGTGCCAAACACATGCCGAGCCAGCTCTCGGGTGGCCAGCAACAGCGTGTCGCCGTTGCGCGTGCCGTCGTTGGCAATCAGCCACTGATTCTTGCTGATGAACCCACGGGAAATCTGGACTCGGTACACGGCCAGGAAGTCATGGACCTGCTGCGCTCTCTGAACAAGGAAGGCACGACGATCGTGATGGTTACGCACTCACCGGCACACGCCGACTATGCGCACCGCACCGTCAACCTGTTCGACGGCCACGTCATCACCGACAACACGCGCGCCGCTTGATTCGGCGAGCAATACGGGGAATCTAATGTTCTGGAACTACGTAAAAATAGCTCTTCGCAACCTGCGCAAGAACAAGGCGTTCGCTGCGATCAATATATCGGGGCTGGCCATCGGGCTGACGATTTACGTCTTCGGTGGACTGATCGTCAAATACGAAACTACGCACGATGTGTTTTTCGACAGGTACGAGCGTATCTACACGGTCGGTGCTACCGCCGCGCCCGATTTGAACTTGAGCTTTGAGATGCTGAATGCCGTCCAGTCGGCCGTCGGACCAATTATTGACGCCGAGCTTTCGGACGTCGAGGCAGTAGCCAGGTCGATTGCCAACGAATACCTCGTGACGATGGGACCCGACAGTTTCTACCAAGGGATACGATTTAGCGATCCGGCCCTGTTAAAGATTTTCGACTTCGAATACCTGCACGGCGATAGCAGCGCCCTCGAGGACCCGTCCGCGATGCTGATTTCCGAATCAACGGCAATGAAGTACTTCGGCAAGACCGACGTGATTGGCGAAGTCGTCACGCTGGACAACGAATTCGACTACTTCGTGGCAGCGGTTGTTGAGGACCTGCCTCTGAACTCCCATTTCAATTCCCAGATCATCCTCGATACTCCCTTCGAGATTGTGGCTCCGATACAGGCACTGAGCCGCATGCGGGAGTTCGATGTTGAGGGCGACTGGTCTAATCTCTCGATGGGCAACCTGACCTATGTATTGCTGCCACCGTCGCTTGATGGCGCATGGTTGCAGACGCAGCTGAACAACATGTATGACCGGATCGTAACTGACCGGGCGAAGCAGGTGATCGGATCATTCGTAGTCAATCCGATCAGCGCCGCGAACACATCCGTCTGGGACGTCATCGGACTGCCGGTCATATCCGTGATCTCGCTGTTGAGCTTCCTGGTACTCGTTGTCGCATGTGTCAATTACACGAACCTTGCGACAGCACAGTCCCTCGGCCGCAGCCGCGAGGTCGGTATGCGCAAAACGATGGGTGCGGGACAACGGCAACTGCTCGCACAGTTTCTTGTTGAGAGCCTGGTCATCGCAACGATCGCAATGATGATCGCGGTCGCTGTTCTGGAGATCATTATTCCGCTGTTCAACAACGCGACGAACAAGGCGTTGGCACTGAATTACTTGCGGACGATGCCCTGGCTGATGATGACGACCGCTCTTGTTGGCTTGCTGGCCGGGCTGTATCCGGCGTGGTTGATCACTCGTGCGTCACCCATTGACGCGCTGCGTGATTCGGCAAGGAAAGGCAGGAAGGGATCGAGGATGCGCTCGATCATGATCGGCACACAATTTGCGATATCCGCTTTCATGCTGGCGCTCGTAGCAGTCGTCTTCATGCAGAACGAGAAGGTCAAGGAATCGAGCTATGTATTCCCGCGCTCGGAGATCTATACGCTCGATCGACTGAACGTCGACAGCATTCGTGATCGACTGGACACCCTGCGGCATGAACTCGAAGCGCTGCCCAATGTCGATGGCGTCGCCTATGCGAGCCAGGTCCCGTACGAGCAGAGCAATTCAGGGAAGAACGTAACGCTGCAGCCCGGCGACGAGGCGGGCAAGTTTCCCCTACAGTACATGAGCATGTCGCCGGAATTCCTTCATACCTACGACATTCCACTACTGGCCGGCCGCCCACTCAGCCGTGACATCGCGAACGACGTGCGCACAGAGGATGCCGAGGTCGTCAATGTCATCATCAACGAATTGGCACTCGAAAAATTCGGCATCACGACACCGGCTGACGCCATTAACAAGCGCTTCTACAGTTTCAGCGAAGAGAACGGTAGTGTGCCGGAGTACGTCATCGTCGGTGTGGCGCCCACACAAAATATCACAGGGCTATTCAATGCAGAGAAGGCCTGGATGTACATTTATCGTCCTGATTTCCTGAGAATCGGATCGGTCCGCATTACCGGCGGCAACATAATGGACACCGTCGAGCAAATCGAAGACGTGTGGGAAAGCGTGATTCCCGACTACCCGATACAGGGTCAGTTTCTCGATGCCACGTTCAACGACGTCTATGACGTGCTCAAATACATGAACCTGGCTCTTGCAGGCTTCGCATTCGTCGCATTTTCACTCGCACTGATCGGCCTGTTCGGTCTGGCCGCATTCATGGCCACGCAGCGCACCAAGGAGATCGGTGTACGCAAAGTGCTCGGAGCGAATTCATTGCAGATCGCGCGACTGCTCGTGTGGCAGTTCTCGACGCCCGTACTCTGGGCTCTTGCAATCTCGCTGCCGCTGGCTTACCTCGCGTCCAGCACGTACCTGAACTTCTTTGCGGATCGCATCGATACGACGATACCGGTCCTGCTGACAGCGGGAGCGATAGCGGTGGTACTGGCCTGGGGCACGGTCGCGGGGCACGCTATTCGTATCGCGAGGGCGAATCCGATCTACGCGTTACGCTACGAGTAGTCCGGTCAGATCACATTCGTCCGCAATTCGGCGCTATCATAGAGTGCCGGATTGCGGACGTTTGTATTGGACAATACGGAACTCAAGTGGCTGGTCATGTTGTTGCTCGCCGTCGGCGCGGCGGGAGCGCTGTGGTATTTCCGGGATGACATCAATCCTCCGCCCGAACCAGCTGCCATAGTCGACCCGGAACCGGCGGGGGAAGCGCTGGCGCCAAAAGAACCATTACATCCAATAGAACCACTCAGCCTGACGCCCGGTCAGGGCGAACTCGTCGAACTACCACCGCTCGATGAGAGCGACAGTTACTTTGCACTTGAATTGATTGCCGTTTTCGGCAGCGAGCTCCAGAACCTGCTCGACGATGAAGGGCTCATCGACAAGTCTGTGGCGACGATCGACAACCTCACCAGGAGTCATGTCGCGGAGAAGATTCGTCCCGTCGGCCGAATACAGGGCAATTTTTCGGTTGCTGCCGCGGGCGCCAACGGACCTTATTACCTGAGCCCGGATAACTACGGGCGTTATGATTTCCTGGTCAATATGCTGACAGGCGCCGACCTCGATGCGCTGGCTGCCACTTATCGCCGTTTTTATCCGCTCATCCAGGAGGCTTTTGCACAGCTCGGTTACCCGGATGCCTATTTCAACGATCGACTGATCGCAGT
>Ga0070726_10002127_pt1 | contig 18377 bp, 15 predicted proteins | sample tdAd471_FD_67275 | JGI IMG/M metagenome (GOLD analysis project Ga0070726, IMG submission 67275) | Marine sediment microbial communities from the Atlantic coast under amendment with organic carbon and nitrate - tdAd47.1 | ecosystem: Environmental > Aquatic > Marine > Coastal > Sediment | place... | reverse complement strand
CGGCGACGATTGGAGGCCTCCGGCTATGCTGGAAAAAACCTATCGATCTGAAGAGATCGAGCGGAAGCGATACGAAGAATGGGAACAGGACGGAGATTTCGCCATTGGCGGCACACGTGCCAATGCGGAGCCGTTCACCATCGTTATTCCGCCACCGAACGTCACCGGCAGCCTGCATATGGGCCATGCGCTCAACAATACGCTACAGGATATCCTGATCAGGTACCGTCGTATGCAGGGGCGCGATGCGCTGTGGCAGCCGGGAACCGACCATGCAGGGATTGCCACGCAGATGGTGGTCGAACGGCAGATGGCCGAAGAGGGGCTGAATCGCCACGATCTGGGCCGTGAAAAGTTCATCGACCGGGTGTGGAAATGGAAAGCGGAATCCGGTGGCACCATCACGTCGCAGCTGCGTCGGCTCGGGGCGTCTTGCGACTGGTCGCGCGAGCGCTTTACCATGGACGAGGGGCTTTCCGCCGCCGTGACGAAGGTTTTCGTACAGCTTTACAAGGAAGGCCTGATTTACCGCGACAAACGGCTCGTGAACTGGGATCCTAAACTGCATACGGCGATTTCGGATCTCGAGGTCGAGCAGCGCGAAACCGTCGGCAAGATGTGGTACTTCCGCTATCCGATCGACGGTCGAGACGGCGCGTTCGTGACCGTCGGTACGACACGTCCGGAAACCATGTTGGGTGATACGGGTATCGCCGTGCACCCGGACGATGACCGCTACAAGGACTTGGTGGGGCAGCACTGCATTCTGCCGATCGTTGGCCGCAAGATTCCCATCGTCGCTGACGATTATGCCGATCCGGAAAAGGGCTCGGGTGCGGTGAAAATGACGCCGGCGCACGATTTCAACGACTTCGAGGTCGGCAAGCGCCATCATCTCAAGATGGTCAACGTCATGGATGCCAATGCACACTTGAATGAAAACGTGCCGGAATCCTATCAAGGCATGGACCGCTTCGATGCACGCGACAAGATCGTCGCCGAGATGGAGGCGCTCGGTCTTCTCGAGAAGGTCGAAGACAACCCGATGACGATTCCGTACGGCGACCGCTCCGGCGTTGCGATCGAACCGTGGCTGATGGATCAGTGGTTCGTCGATGCCAAAACCCTGGCCGGACCGGCGATTACGGCGGTCGAGCAGGGCAAGACGAAATTCGTCCCGCAGAACTGGGAAAACACCTATTTCGAATGGATGCGCAACATCCAGCCGTGGTGCATCTCGCGTCAGATCTGGTGGGGTCATCAGATTCCGGCGTGGTTCGGCCCGGATGGGGAGGTTTTTGTCGAGGAGAGCGAGGAAGCCGCCCGTGCCGCTGCGCGCGAAGCCGCCGGCGAGGACATCGAACTTACCCGCGATCCGGACGTGCTGGACACCTGGTTCTCCTCGGCACTGTGGCCGTTCTCGACCCTGGGCTGGCCGGAACAGACGCCGGAACTGGATCGTTACTATCCGACCGACGTGCTGATCACCGGCTTCGACATTATCTTCTTCTGGGTCGCCCGGATGATGATGATGGGGCTGCACTTCATGGACGAAGTGCCGTTCCACACGGTCTACATTCACGCGCTGGTGCGCGATGAAAAAGGCCAGAAGATGTCGAAGTCCAAGGGCAACGTCATCGACCCGCTGGAACTGATCGAAAAATATGGTGCCGATGCACTGCGCTTTACCCTGACAGCGTTCGCGGCACAGGGCCGCGACGTGAAGTTGTCGGAAAGCCGGGTCGAAGGGTACCGCAATTTCTGCACCAAGATCTGGAATTCGGCGCGCTTTTGCGAAATGAACGAATGCAAACCGGTCGAAACGTTCGACCCGGCCAAGGTGACGGAACCGCTCAACAAGTGGATTGTCGGCAAGGTCGTGGAATGCGAACGCAAGACCCGCGATGCCATCGAGGCCTATCGTTTCAACGATATCGCCAGCGCACTTTACCAGTTCACCTGGGGCACCTATTGCGACTGGTATCTGGAACTGATCAAGCCGGTGCTGCAAGGCGAAGACGAAGCCGCCAAGGCGGAAACTCGCGCCACTGCGGCGTGGGCGCTGGATCAAATTCTGGTGCTGGCGCATCCGGTTATTCCGTTCATCACCGAAGACCTTTGGCAGTCGATCACGCCAGAGCGGACACAACGGTTGATCGAAACGGACTGGCCGACGTACAGCGACACCCTGATCGACGACGCTGTGAACGCGGAGATCGACTGGGTGGTGCGTCTGATCACGCAGATTCGTCAGATCCGTTCGGAAATGAACGTGCCGCCATCGGCAAAAATCCCGATGTTCCTGAAAGATCCCGGCGAAAAAGCTGCGGCTTTCCTTAGCGTGCACCGGGACTTGATCGAACGTTTAGCGCGGCTCGAAAGCTCCGAAGTGCTGAGCGGCGATGTGCCGAAGGGCGCGGTGCAAGATGTGCTCGATGAAGCGACGATCATTCTGCCGATTGCCGAGGTTATCGATCTGGATGCTGAACGTGCCCGACTTGAGCGCGAAATCGCCAAGCAGGACAAGGAAATCCAGCGTTTCGAAGGGAAACTCGGCAACGAGAAGTTCATTGCTAACGCTCCTGAAGAGGTCATCGAAACCGAACGCGAGCGATTGGCGGAAGCAAAACAGGTGCGCGAAAAGCTCGAAGAAGCGCATAATAGGTTATCTGCCGTCGGCTGACGGCGCATACTCTGAAGTTTTATTGGGTCAACTGAGGAATTACGGCGATGGAGAAACAGATGCAGGAAATCACCGATCAGGTGGTTGAAATCATTACCGTTTATGGATTGGATGTGGTCGGCGCCTTGGCCATTCTGATAATCGGCTGGATGTTGGCGGGTTGGGTTCGCTCCATGGTCGATCGGGGGCTTTCCAAGGTTCCGAACATGGATTCAACGCTGCGACCGTTCCTGTCGAACATTGTGCGCTGGATCATTCTGGCCTTCGTTATCGTTGCCGTGCTGGGACAGTTCGGTGTCGAGACGACCAGCATCATTGCCGTTTTGGGTGCTGCCGGTCTGGCCATCGGCCTGGCCCTGCAGGGAACCCTTTCGAACGTTGCTGCAGGCGTCATGCTTTTGATCCTGCGGCCTTTCAAGGTCGGCGATTTCATTTCAGCAGGCTCGCTTTCGGGCACCGTCATCGAGATCGGTCTGTTCACCAGCGAGCTGAAGACCGCGGACGGCATCTACATCATGGCGCCGAACTCGCAAATTTGGAACACGGTGATCACCAATTTCGGCCGCAATGCAACGCGCCGTATCGATGTTCTGGTCGGGATCGCTTATGACGACAATATCGACGATGCACAGAACGCACTGCAGAAACTGATGGAAGACAATGATCTGGTACTCAAGGATCCGGTGCCGATGACCATGGTTATGGAATTGGGCGATAGCTCGGTGAACATCAACATGCGCTGCTGGGTCAACAATGCCGATTACTGGAATGCGCTGTGGGACTTGAACAAGGGCGCCAAGATGGCCGTCGAAGACGCTGGCTGCTCGATTCCGTTCCCGCAACGTGATGTGCATTTATATAACAAAAGCATCGGCTAAGTCGTCCTTACGGATGATTCGATACAGCGGCCCGGCATTGCCGGGCCGTTTTCGTTCCTGCGCATATTTCGCCGCGGGCCGATAACCAATTGGTAAGCAGATTCTGCTATAATCCGACTATGGAAAAATCCGCGCCCGCGCCGACCTTATCATCGACATCGACCGCCGAAGACCGCGCCGATTACATCGTCGCGCGTCTTGAGCAGTTTATCCGCGAAGGCCGCAAGGACGAGCAGGGCATGTCGTTCGACAAGTGGAAGCAGATGGCGCGTTCTGAAATAGCCATTGCCGTCGCAGAAGCTGAAATGTCACAAAAGCACGACGAATTGCACTCCAAGCGCGTGCTGTTCGTTGCCGCATCGTCGATGATTACCATTGGTTTTTGGGGCACCGTCGCCAGCATGGACAAGATCGACTATCTGATCGGCGCAGTGATTTGCGGGCTGGCCGGAATTCTGCTGTTTCTGGCCGTCGGTGACTGGCGCATCCGGAGTTGGTCCGAGCGGCGTGCGGCAAAGAAACGCCGTGAAATTCTGGGCCGGATCGAGAGCCTGAATCGCCGCATCAAGCGGCTTGAAAAAGAACTCGACGCCGAGGCTGATGAATACGAAAACCTTCTGAAAAAAGCCCGCAAGCGCTCCGGTGCGCTCAGCTTCGGCGAGCGAGGCTAAACCACCCGGTCCAGTGCCGCCACCAGCCGTTCGGCTTCTTCAACTGTATTGTAGTGCGCCATTGAGCAGCGAACCACGCCGTCCTCGGCATCGATGTCAAGCGCCTCGACAAGTCTGCGGGCATAGAAATCGCCATGCCGGATGCCGATCTTGTCCGCCGTCACGCGGAGCGCAATGGCTTCCGAGCTGATGCCTTCGGCAACGAATGAAAACGTCGGTGCACGCAGGCCGGTGTCCGCCGTGATGCGCCCGATAAGTCGAACGTTGTCCTTTGACGCCGCCCAGTCGACGAAGATTTTGGCGAGATCGCCTTCATGGCGCGTGAACAGGTCGTACACCCCGCGGGTGCGGGCAAACAGATCGTTCGGCAAATCTTCGAGATGCTCGTCCGCGACGGCATTTATGTAGTCCGATATCCCGCTCAGACTGGCAATGATTTCGTGCTGCGGACCGGCCGGGTTCATTTTGTAGGATGTCGCGGTTTCCGGGATGAAATAATGATGTCGGCTTTTGGCCTGCAGCAGCAGATCCTTCTTGCCGTACAGAAGCCCGATGTGCGGGCCGTACGTTTTGTAAAGACTGAACGCATAGAAATCGACGTCCCAGTCCTTCACATCGACAAACCGGTGCGGGGCATAGGCGACGCCATCGGCGCAGACCAGCGCACCGGCGTCGTGCACGCGTTTGGTGATCGCCTTCACGTCGTTGATGTCGCCCGTGATGTTGGAAACATGCGGCAGGGCGACCAACCGGGTTTTGTCGCTCAAGAGTAGGTCCAGAAGATCGGTGTCCAATTGCGCCGTTTCAGGATTGACCGGCCACTCGACGATGCGGATACCGGTTTCCGCCAACCGGCGCCACGGGCCGGAATTGGCTTCATGGTTGAGATTGGTGACGATTACCTCGTCGCCTTCGGCCCAAAGTGGGCGAAGTGATCGCGACAACACGTCGATATTGGCGGACGTCGAGGGACCGATCACGACTTCGTCCACGTCGGCGCCGATCATCTCGGCCATGTTCTTGTGGCCTTGATCCATGCGTTCCTGGGCAAGTGATGAGGACGGGAAGGGGGCGCCCGGTTGCACCTGGCACTCCGTCATGTAGTCGGTTAGACGCTTGATAACGCTGTTGGGCACAAAACTGCCGCCGGCGTTCTCGAAGAATGCCCAGTCCCAGCAAGCGGCCGGAAACTGATCGCGGCAAAACGCGACGTTGAGTTTGGTTTCTTCTTTGCTGCGTCCGAACAAGGCTCTCTCCCGAAGATGTGTGTCGATACTCTCCGGGCGATTATCAATCTCTGCGCCGATGTGGCAATGCCGCTCAGGCGAGGACCGCGAAAAGCGCCGCTGCGGACGCCGTCCAGAGCGCGAAAAATGTAAGGACCATCCCGCTAACGCGCAGCTTCATGCCGACCGGAGTGAACAGGAAGCAGTATGCATGAAGTCCACGACCGAGAAGAAGCATGATGCCGCAGATGTGCAGGGGGGCAGGTGCTACACCGCTCAACTCGGCAACGCCGATGGCCAGAAGCGCCAACGGTACATATTCGGCAAAATTGGCGTGCCCGCGAATGATCCTTGCGAAGTCTTTTTTGCCACCGTCGCCAATGGAAATCCGCCGCCGGCGGCGATGACCGATGACGGCAAATGCCATGAACGAATACAGGGCAACGGCGCAGGCAAGATAGATCGGTGTGACGGAAAGCATGCAGAGATCCTTGACAATTAGTTACTATATAAAAAATAGTAACTATCATTTATATGATGCAAGTGATATAAAACTTTCTATGAGCAAAACACTCGATCCGAAGTGCCCGGTGGCCCGCACGCTCGATATCATCGGCGAGCGGTGGACAATCCTAATTCTGCGCGACTTATTTATGCTTGGTCCGCGCCGGTTTCAGGATTTGCAAAATTCCTTGTCCGGGATCGCGCCGAACACCATATCGGCACGTATCAAGACTCTGGAAGAAGCAGGGGTCGTGACCCGTGAGCTGTATTCCGAACACCCGCCGCGCGCCATATATTCTCTGACAGAAAGGGGACAGGCGCTAAAACCGGCGTTACTGGCGCTACGCGACTGGGGTGAGGCATACACCGAAGGCCCGCCAGCACCGCGCGTGACGGACGCCAACCGGATTGAAAGCCCCGTCACCGTCGATTAGATTGCCGAATAACAACGACCAGTATCCTGGGAGGATATGAAATGCCCGAATATCGTTCACGCACGACCACACATGGCAAAAATATGGCCGGTGCGCGCGGCCTTTGGCGCGCCACGGGCATGACGGACGATGACTTCGATAAACCGATCATCGCCATTGCCAACTCTTTCACCCAGTTCGTGCCCGGGCACGTACATCTCAAGGATCTGGGCCAACTTGTGGCGCGTGAAATCGAAGCCGCTGGCGGCGTCGCCAAGGAATTCAACACTATTGCCGTCGATGACGGCATCGCCATGGGGCATGACGGTATGCTGTATTCGCTGCCGTCGCGCGAACTGATCGCGGACGCGGTCGAATACATGTGCAACGCGCACTGCGCCGATGCGGTGGTCTGTATCTCGAACTGCGACAAAATCACGCCGGGCATGCTGATGGCGGCGATGCGGCTCAACATCCCCGCCGTGTTCGTTTCAGGCGGCCCAATGGAAGCCGGCAAGATGGATGTGGATGGCAAGGTACAAAAGGCCGACCTGATCGATGCCATGATCCACGCCGCCGCGCCGGAAACGTCCGACGAAGATGCGCTGAAATACGAACGCTCCGCCTGTCCGACATGCGGTTCATGCTCGGGTATGTTTACGGCCAACTCGATGAACTGTCTGGCCGAGGCGATCGGTCTGGCGCTGCCGGGTAACGGTAGCGTGCTGGCGACGCATGCGGACCGCAAGGAACTGTTCCTGAAAGCCGGGCGCACCATCGTCGAGATCACCAAGCGCTATTACGAAAATGATGACGCCAGCGTGCTGCCGCGCAATATCGCTAACCGTGCGGGATTCGAAAACGCGATGACGGTAGATATCGCCATGGGCGGTTCGACCAACACGATCCTGCACCTGATGGCGATGGCACAGGAAGGCGAAGTCGATTTCGGCATTCACGATATCGACGGCTTGTCGCGGAAGGTGCCGCACCTGTCTAAGCTGTCGCCGTCGACGAACCTGTACCATATGGAGGATTTCCACCGCGCCGGCGGCATCCTCGGCATCATGGGCGAGTTGGACCGTGCCGGGCTGCTGCACCGAGATTGTTCGACGGTTCACATGCCGAATATTGGCGAAGCCATCGACAAGTACGATATCCGCCGCACCGACGACGAAGATATCCTGAAATTCTATATGGCGGCGCCCGGGAACGTCCGGACCGTCGAGGCGTTCAGTCAGTCGAAGCGTTACAACTCGCTGGATACGGACCGCGAGAATGGCTGCATCCGCGATGTCGAGCATGCCTATTCCAAGGACGGCGGATTGGGTGTGCTGTACGGCAACATCGCCGAGGATGGCTGCGTCGTGAAATCGGCCGGGGTGCCAGTGGAATGCCTGACTTTCAAGGGCCCGGCGCGCATTTGCCACAGCCAGGACGAAGCGGTTGCCAAAATTCTCGGCGGCGAAATCAAGAGGGGCGACGTGGTTGTCGTCGTCTATGAAGGCCCAAAGGGCGGTCCGGGCATGCAGGAAATGCTGTACCCGACCAGCTATATCAAATCCATGGGATTGGGTAAGGATTGCGCGCTGATTACCGATGGCCGGTTCTCCGGTGGATCGAGCGGCCTTTCTGTCGGCCACGTCAGCCCGGAAGCCGCCGAGGGCGGCGCCATCGGCCTGATCGAAGAGGGCGATATCGTCGAATTCGATATCCCGTCCCGAAAGGTCAATTTGATGATCGACGATGCGGAAATGCAGCGTCGACGTGATGCCATGAACGCCAAAGGGCCGGAAGCCTGGAAGCCGAAGCGCAACCGGGTGGTGAGCCAGGCGCTCAAGGCGTATGGTCTGCTGGCGACATCGGCGTCTCGTGGCGCGGTGCGCGATGTATCGCAGATCGAACGGCTGAAGCAGGCGGCGGAGTAGGCATATGATCGAGATAACGCCGCTTGAAAACGAAGCGTTCGGCGCCGTACTTTCCGGCGTCACGACTGGGCAGGCGCTGAGCGCGGACGATATCGAGCAGATCAAGGACGCCTTGGCCGAGCACACCGCCGTCGTCATCAACGATCTGGATGAAGACCCGGCGTGGCTGCTGACGCTGGGCCGGGGCTTCGGGCCGCTGCAACCGCATATTCTCGATCAGTATCACCATCCGATGTCGTCGGAGATGTCGATCATCACGGCCAACATGGGCAATCAGGAAAGCCGCACCACGGCGAAACCCGCAGGTGCATTCTGGCACTCCGATCAGTCCTATCTGGCGCATCCGTCCGATGCGATCATGCTGTATTCGACGCATGTCCCGACGGACGGCGGTGATACAATGGTGGCCAATACCCGGCTTGCGTACGAGGCGCTTTCGGATGACATGAAGGCACGGATCGACGGTCTGACCGGCATTCACCGCTACGGCTATAGGGGCGGCGGGGCAATCACGAATCTGAATGAAGAACAGAAGAAGAAAACGCCCGACGTCGAGCATCCGGTGGTGCGTACCCATCCGAGGACGGGCAAGAAAATCCTTTACGTAAATCCGGGTTTCACAATGAGCATCAAGGGAATGCCACAGGACGAGAGCGATGCGCTACTCGAAGAATTGTTCGAGCACGAACTGAAACCGGAATTCCGCTATACGCACAAATGGTCGCCGCGCCAGTTAATCATTCTGGATAACCGGCAATCCATGCATTGCGCTGTCGCCGGTTATAGCGAACCGATGCGCAAGCTTCGGATGATCGTCGGCTGCACGGATGCGGAGATTTTGGCGGCTTAAACGCGGTCGCGCTTGGCCTTGAGCCAGTCGAGGCGGCGCTCGAGATCTTCGATTTCCCGGTCCAGCCATTCGACCAGATGCCCCGAGTCGTCGGCATGATGCGCGCGAAGCTGTTCAAGCCGAGCCAGTTCGTTGTCTACGGAATCCGATAGCAGATCGAGCTGCAGACGGCGATCGTCGGCGTCGAGCAGATCCATGAAACGGAATTTGAGCGCGATCACCAGTTTGTTGAGATCGTTCTCGGCGGACTTGATGCGCGCGGTCAGGAGCATGCGAAGCTCCGCCATGCCATCCGCGGTGATTTCGAGGATTGCCTTGTCTTTTTCCCCGGATACCGGCGTCACCAGACCTTCGTGTTTGAGAAGTTCAATGGAGGTGCCAAGCACATCCAGCGACGGCCCCATAACGTGGGTCACGAAGTGCCGCACACCCGCCGCAAGCTCCGCATAGGCCATCGGCCCGTCGGCAAGCATGCCGAGCGCGCAAAGCCGTGTTGCTTCTTTCGGCGTCAGGGTATTATCGGCATACATAGCGAAACTCCATTCGACTATACGTATATAGTCTTATATCCGCCGTTTGTCCATGAGAACGATTCTCAATTACGGAAAATTTAGGAATCCCGCAGGCCTTGTTCGTTGACCCAGGCTTCCGCTTCATCCAGTGATTTTTCGGCGATATCGAAGATTTCGTCGATTTCAGCGTCTGTCGTGATCAGCGGCGGGCAGAATGCCAGATTGTCGCCGATGGCGCGGACGATCAGGCCGTTATCCAGGCAGCGGGCTTCGGCCGCGGGTCCGACTTTGTCGGAAGCCTCGAACGGCGTTTTCGACGGCTTATCTTTCATCAGTTCCAAAGCCCCCATCAGACCGCAGGAGCGTGCGTTGCCGACCAGCGGGTGCTCGCCCAGCTTGGCCATGCGATCGCCGAAATGCCCCATGACGTTGCGCACGTGACCGACAATGTCGCGTTCTTCGTAGATTTTCAGCGTTTCAAGCGCGACGGCAGCAGCGACCGGATGGCCGCCGTAAGTCGAGCCGTGACCGAAAATGCCGAGTTTCTCGCTCTGGCTGACCAGCGCCTGATAAACCTTGTCGGAGATCATCAACGCCGAGATCGGCAGATATGCGGACGAAAGCTGTTTCGCGCACGATAGGAAATCCGGATCGAGATCGAAGGTTTCCGAGCCCCACATGTTGCCGGTCCGACCGAAACCGTTGATGACTTCGTCGGCGACCAGAAGCACGTCGTACTTTTTCAGCACCTTCTGGATTTTCTCGTAATAGGTTTTAGGCGGAATGATAACACCGCCCGCACCCATGACCGGTTCGCAGAACATCGCGGCGACGGTATCGGGGCCTTCGTCGAGGATCATCTTTTCCAGATCTTCGGCGCAGCGGGTCGCGAAATCCTCCTCGCTCTCTCCGTCCTGACCTTCGCGGTAATAGTGTGGGCAGGTTGTGTGCAGGATACGATCGATCGGCAAGTCAAAATCACCGTGCAGGTGCGGCAGACCGGTCAGACTGGCTGAGGCGACCGTGACGCCGTGATAGCCGCGGATCCGCGAAATGATCTTCTTTTTTTCCGGTTTGCCGATGGCGTTGTGATAGTACCAGATCAGCTTGACCGCGAGGTCGGTGGCTTCGGAACCGGAATTGGCAAACAACACTTTGTTGAGCCGGCCCGGCGCGATCGACACGAGCTTTTCCGCCAGGTCGATGACGACATCTGCGGCGCGGTGGTTGAAGCCGTGGTAATAGGCGAGGCGGCCCATGGCCTCGGTCGCGGCATCGATCAGGCGCTGCTCGCCGAAGCCAAGACTGACACACCAGAGACCGGAAAGCCCTTCGATATAGCTTTTGCCGCTATCGTCGAAGACACGGATACCGGCGCCACGGTTGATCACCAAGGGCCCTTTTTCTTCATGGGCCTTGAGATTCGTGTAGCCATGGACATGATAGGCGATATCACGTGCTTGTGCGGAATTGCCGATGGCGGTCATTTTTTCCTCCGGTTTCGTTGGATACGCTGTCGCGGCGAGGCCGTGTTCTTCGAATACCCATGACCTTTCTTTCGCCGCCCTGCAAGGGGCAAAATTTAGAATTGATCTAGATCATGGTGTGAGTTCCAGCGTAGCATTTGAATAACGATAAAGCAGAGAGCCAAACGCGAAAGGGAGATAGCAATGGCGATTAAGGATATTCTCGTTCACCTCAACGGTACCGAGGGCGGCAAGGCGGTCGTCGAAGCGGCTATCGGTCTGGCGCAAAAGTACGACGCCCGGCTGGTCGGCCTGTTTGCCGGGGTGCCGTACGACATGCCGACGTATGTTATTGCGCAACTTCCTGCGGAAGTCATTACCGCACATCAGGCGCATGTCGAGGAAAACGCTAAGGCGACGGCGGACATGTTCGAGAAAACCTGTTCGGTGAATGGCATTTCCCACGACTACCGCGAAGGCGACTGGCGCGAGCCGGTGGATGACGTTGTCTGCATGCATGCGCGCTATGCTGACATGGTAATGATTGCGCAACCGAGTAATGACAGCGGCATCGCGCACGCCCGTGAAGTTGCGGATCGTATTGTCCTTGGCGCCGGCGCACCGGTCATGATTATTCCGCCAGCCTCTCCGAAGGCTGGGATCGGCGACAAGGTTCTGGTCGGTTGGGATGGCGGTGCCCATGCAGCGCGCGCGGTGCGCGATGCTATGCCGATCCTTGAAGCGGCCTCGGCGGTGAAAGTGCTGTGTGTTGACCCGACGCCGGGCCGAGGCGGTCTTGGCGATTTACCGGGTGCGGATCTTGCTGCCTTCCTAGCGACGCATGGCGTAAATGCCGAAGCCGACCACCGCCGTTCCGTCGGCGGCGACATCGGCGCAACGGTTCTCAACGACGCCGCTGATTTCGGCGCCGATCTGATTGTTACCGGCGGCTACGGTCACTCGCGTTTGGGTGAATTGCTGCTGGGCGGCGTCACCGACACCCTGATGGAACAGGGGACGGTTGCGATTATGATGTCGCACTAAGGTTTTTCGTCACCTTCTGGTGATCCCGTTACAGACGGCGGGCCGGCTACAGCCGGTCCGCCGTTTTGCGGTCCCGGGCACGCGGGTCCAGCGCATCCTGCAGTCCGTCACCGACGAAGTTGAAGGCGATCACGGTGACGAAAATCAGCATACCGGGGTAAAACGCCAGCCCTGGAGCCTCCCAGATGGTTTCCTGCGCGCCGGTCAGCAGATTGCCCCAACTCGGCAGTGGCGGCTGAATGCCGAGGCCGAGAAAGCTCAGCACCGATTCCAGCAAGATCACATTGCCGACCGACAACGTCGTCGCAACGATGATCGGTGAAGCCAGGTTCGGCAGAATATGACGCGCCATGATCCGAAATGCGCCTGCACCCTGTGCGTGCGCGGCAAGAACAAATGGTCGCGATTTCAGGCTAAGCGTCGAAGCGCGCACCAGTCGTGCCACCGTGGTCCAGCCGACCAGTGCGACAATCGCGACGATACGATACAGGCTGACGTTTTCTGAGTTAAGCAGGTCTTCCGATAATCCCAACTTCCCAAGGTCGACGGCAGCAAGGACGATCAGGAGCGGCAGCACCGGCAGTGCGATCACACCGTCGGTAACGCGCATCACAAACGCATCGATACGCCCGCCCGCATAACCGGCGGCAAGTCCGACGGCAGTGCCGATGATTGCGGCGGCGATGGTCGCGGTCAGGCCGACGAACAGCGATATACGCCCGCCGTACAAAAGCCGCACCAGTACATCGCGGCCGAGTTCATCGGTGCCGAGCGGATGGGCCGCTGATGCCGGCCCGTAACGCGCGAAAAGATCGACGGCTTCCGCGTCCACGCCTATCAACGTCTCGATGACCGGGGCGAGTAGCGCCAACGCCGCCAGCGCCACCAGAACTCCGGCACTGAACAGCGCCAGTCGGTGGCGCATGAAGCGGCCCAGCAGGGCGCGCGCCGGCGTTTCGGCGAGCAGCGTGGCGGCGTCGCTCATGCGTCCAGTTCCTCGTAGCTGATGCGGGGATCAAGCCCCGCATAGGCGACATCGGCCAACAGATTCCCAATCAGCGTCAGTGCCGTCGCCATCAGCAATCCGACGAGGGCGAGGTTATAATCGTTGCCCATGATGGCGTCGAAGATCAGCTTGCCCATGCCGGGGTAGGCGAACACGGTTTCCGTGATCAGTGCACCTGAGAACAGCACGCCGAGGTCAAGCGCGATAACCGTGACCACCGGGATCATGGCATTCCGGAGCGCGTGACCGAGGACAACGCGGCTTTCGCTCAGGCCCTTGGCGCGGGCTGTGCGGATATAATCCTGACGCAAAGTTTCGATCATCGAGGCGCGCATATAGCGGGTGTGTCCGCCGATGCCGGCGATGGTCAGGCTGGCGACCGGCAGAACCAAAAACTGCAAATGCGCCCATAGCCCGCTGGCGCCAGCCGATTCAGCGGTGCCGCCGGCGGGCAGCCAGCCCAGTGTTACGGCGAAAACGAGGATCAGCAGAATGCCGAGCCAGAATGGTGGCATCGAGATACCGGCGAAGGCTGCCAGATTGATGCCGTAGTCGGCCAGTGAATAGGGGCGCGTCGCGGCAAATATCCCCGCCGGCAGGGCTATGGCCAAAGCCAGCGCAAGGCTCGAGATCAGCAAGACAAGCGTGTTCGAAAGGGCCGGTGCGATCGCCTGCCAGACCGGCTGCGCGTAAAGTCGCGAATACCCGAAGTCTCCCGTCAGGGCGGCACCCAGCCAGTTTGCGTAGCGCGACCATAGCGGCTGATCCAGACCGTAAATGGCGCGCAGCCTGGCGGCGTCTTCGGACGTAATGTCTGGATCGGCGGAGATCATCAGATCGACCGGATCGCCCGGCATCAGTCCGATCAGGCCATAGATGACGACCGACATGACGAACAGCACGATCAGTGAATGTATGGTGCGGCGGATCAGAAACGCGGACATGGGAACAGGTTAGCACTGAGAGATGTTATGCGGAAAACGAAAGTAGGATTGAGTACAGATGCCCGCGACGAAAAAATCATCATCCTGAACGTGATTTAGGATCCATGCTTTTTTGGGTCCCAAATCAAGTTGGGGGTGACGCATTTTCAGGTTAGTTCTCGACCGTCCAGTTCTCGACCCAAAGTGTTGACGGGAATTGGTGGCCGGTCGGCTCGATGCCTGCAAGCCACTTTGGCAGAATATAGGAATTGGCGCGGAAATAGAGCGGTAGTGCAGGCAGTTCCGTCGCATAGATATGCTGCAGTCGGCGCCATAATACCCGGCGCTTATCACGGTCGAGCTCTAACTCGATCTGCTCCAACAGCGCGTCCATCTCGGCATTCTTGAAACCGGTGTAATTCTGACCGCTCCAGTTGTTGTTCTCGGTCGGGATTTCCTTCGAATGCAGGGTCGTCCGCGGCACGCTTTCCGGCGCTGATATCCAGGCGAACATGGCCATGGCGCTGAACTTCCGCTTCGTCACCGTCTCGCCAAAGAATACGCGCGCCGGTTCGTTGCGGATACGAATGTCGATCCCGGCGGCTTTCCACTGGCTTTGCAGAACCTGTTCGACCAGTTCCCGGGTGCGGTTGCCGGCCGTCGTCATGATTTCGAAGCGCAGTGGCTTGCCCGCGGCATTGGCGCGCATTCCGCCGGCCTTCTTAGTCCACCCGGCGTTGTTCAAAAGCGCGTCGGCCCTGGCGGCATCGAAAGCGTACGTCGGGACGTCTTTGGCAAATACCCAGTCCAGCGGATTGATGCTGGAATGTGCGACGGGTTGCTTGCCGCCGAACAGACGATTCGAGATTGCATCGCGATCGATGGCGTACATCAGCGCCTGGCGGACACGGCGATCCTGCAGGATCGGATTGTCGAGCATCAGATCGATGTGCTCGTAAATCAGTCCGGGCTTGAACAGGATTTTAAATTTTTTACCGTGGCGCTTCTCGAATGCCAGTGCCTGATCGACGTTCAACCCCAGCTCGCCTGAAATCATATCGATACCGCCGGACAGCAGATTCGCTTCAAGCGTTGTGGTGTTTTCGATGACGCGGACCGTGATCTTGTCGAATGCGGGTTTATTGCCCCACCAATTCGGATTGCGTTCGAACACCATATGCGAACCGGTCTTGGCCTGCGTCATCACGTATGGCCCCATGAACAGACCCTTATTCATGGGATCGGTATCGAAAGCTGTTTGCGTTTTGTAGGCTTCCGGATTGGCGAAATTTGCGCGGTCGATATGCGCCGGTAACAGGCTCAATGACGAAATGTCGTTGTAGTCGAACGTGCGCCGGTCGATGTGCAGCGTGAAGGTGCGATCGTCGACCCGGTCAATCGCAAGGATGCGGCGATATCCCTCGGTCGACGAAACACCGGACTTCGGATGCTTGCCGACTTCCCAGGTGAAGATCACGTCGTCGACGGTGATCGGTGTGCCGTCTGCCCATTGGGCCTCATTGATGATCTTGTACGTGACGGCGATGCCGTCCTTGCCGTCCGGTGTCTTTTCAAGCTCCGCGCCGCCGTTTTCCAGGGTCGGCAACGTCTCGCACAACATGCACACAGTTTCCCATTTCGCATTGATCGTGGTAATCGGGCGCCGCGTAAGGCCATTGACGTAGGACTTCGCCAGCATGGAATCTATGTTGGGGTGAAACGTGGAAGGATACTGCGTGATGCCGATCACCAGATCGGACTTAGCCGAAGCCGCCGGAGGTAATAGCGCGGCACATAGTAAAACCAACCCAAAGATCATAAGTTGCGACAGCGCTTTCATGCGACCTCCTTGTCACTCGGCGGTTCTGAGATTATCACGTGTTGATGGGCTGACCAGTCCGGCAATCGCAATCGGAGGCAAGGTATGGGCAACGGTGTGACGGTATTCGGCGAAAGCGTGCTTTTGCAAAGCGGTTGGGCACGCAATGTCGCCATTGCCATCGATGCACGGGGCGACATCACGAATATTACGACCGACGCAACATTCGAGCCGGAATTGATGGCCAGACTTCCAGGACCGGCAATCGCCGGGATGCCGAACCTTCATTCGCATGCGCACCAGCGCGCCATGGCGGGGCTGAGCGAGTACCGTGCATCGGGTGCCGGGGCGGAAGACAGCTTCTGGACGTGGCGCGAGGTCATGCACCGCTTCGCCGAAATGGTGACGCCGGAAATACTCGAAGCCGTTGCGGCGCAGCTTTATGTCGAGATGGTCAAAGCCGGATACACCGCCGTCTGCGAATTTCACTATGTGCATCATGGCCCAGGCGGTGTGCCTTATGATGACCCGGCGGAAATGTCGATGGCGCTGGTGCGCGCCGCAACGCGCGCCGGGATCGGTATCACCTTGCTGCCGGTGTTGTACGAGACGGGCGGGTACAGCGGCAAGGAACCGAACCCCGGCCAGCGTCGCTTTATTTCGGCACCCGATCAGCTCCTCCGCATCATCGAAGGGGTGAAGACGGTCCATGCAAGCGATCCGCAGGTGCATGTCGGATTTGCGCCGCATAGTCCGCGACAGGTGACGAAGGACGGTATGCAGGCCGTGATCGATGGCCTGACGGCGATGGATGCGCATGCCCCGATCCACATTCATGTCGCCGAGCAGGAAAAGGACGTCAGCGAGTCCGTCGAGCAAACGGGCCTTCGTCCGGTCGAGTGGACGATGGAGCATTTCGACGTCGGGCCGCGTTGGTGTTTGATTCATGCGACGCATCTGACCGAGGGCGAAACGGCGAAAATGGCGGCCAGTGGTGCCGTGGCCGGTTTATGCCCGGCGACGGAAGCGAATTTGGGCGACGGCATCTTTCCGTTGCTACCGTATCTCGAAGCGGACGGGCGGTTCGGCATCGGGTCCGACAGCCACATTTCCGTCAGCATGATAGAAGAACTGCGATGGCTCGAATACGGTCAGCGGCTGATCAAGCGGCGGCGAAACCTTGCCGCGGCGGGGCCGGGTGAATCGACCGGTATGCGTCTTTATGACGATGCATTGCGTGGCGGGGCGCAGGCGTCGGGACGCAGGCTTGGCAAGATCGGCGAGGGATGCCGGGCGGATTTTATCGTGCTCGATCCGGCGCATCCGATCCTTGTCGGACGCAGTGGCGACCGGCTGATCGATTCTCTGATCTTCAGCGGCAATGCATCGTCAGTCCAGGAAGTCTGGATCGCCGGCAAGCGTCAGGTCGTCGGTGGCCGTCACATTCGCGAACAGGATACGCTAGATATTTTCGCCAACATTATCCGGGCGCTGGATTTCTGAGCGCACCTATGCCGGTGGGATCAAAAACAACGCATTCACCGTAAAATGGCTCTTTGTAAGTCGCAAGTCTGGCGCTAATACATAGGGCCATATTTGAGAGGACCCACGATACATGACCACGGATGCCCGCTCGGCCCGGTTGTCGCTGATCTTTTCCAGCATCGGCCACACTTACAGCCATCTGTTCCAGCCGCTTTACTACGTGGCGGTGCTGACGCTTGAAGACGAGCTTGGCCTGAGCCATGGCGAGGCGATACAGCTTGCGGTGCTGGGCGGTATGTTGTTCGGGTTCGGCGCCCCGATAGCGGGCTGGCTCGGCGACCGTTACGGTGCGGTGCCGATGATGTCACTGTACTATATAGGCACCGGTGTATCGATGGTTCTGACCGGTTTCGCCGGTGCGCCGTGGCAGATCATGGCGGCGTTGGCGCTGACCGGGCTGTGTGCGTCGATCTATCATCCGGTCGGCATTGCATGGTTGATCCGGAATGCCAAGAACCGGGGAACGGCGCTCGGCATCAATGGTATTTTCGGCGCGCTCGGGCCGACGATCGCGGCGTTGACCGCCGGCACCATAATTACGCTGATGGGCTGGCGCGCCGTGTTTATCATTCCGGGTATATTGATTTTGGTCACCGGCGCATTCTTCATCTTTCTTGTCGCACGCGGCGTCATTATCGAGAACAAGATCGACCGTGCGCCGACGCCGCCGTCAGAGAAAAACGACGCGCTCCGGGTCTTCGCGGTGCTCGCCGTTTCCATGTTGTGCACCGGCGTGATCTATCAGGCGACGCAGGCCGGCTTGCCCAAGACGTTCCAGATGCGTCTTGAAGACCTGTTCGCAAGCGGGGTTTTCGGTATCTCAACTTTGGTCGCGGGCGTGTTCTTCGTCGCCGGGCTGATGCAATTCGCGGGTGGCTGGCTGGCCGACAAGACCTCGCCCAAGCTGGT
>Ga0070726_10002123_pt1 | contig 18400 bp, 16 predicted proteins | sample tdAd471_FD_67275 | JGI IMG/M metagenome (GOLD analysis project Ga0070726, IMG submission 67275) | Marine sediment microbial communities from the Atlantic coast under amendment with organic carbon and nitrate - tdAd47.1 | ecosystem: Environmental > Aquatic > Marine > Coastal > Sediment | place... | reverse complement strand
GCTTGCTGTAATGCACCTACCCAACGGCTTCGATACTGCCTCCGTTCGTTCATATAACGTATTAGTTTATGGAAAATATACTTCCCCCGATCAAAAGATACTAAGGTGTAAAATTCGGCTATCTCTTGATCAGTAGGTGGAGTCGTTTTCCCAAAAATCTCATGAAAGTTTTTCTTTAATTTTTGTTGGTTCAGAAAGGGTGTGAGTAGCAGGCCCAAGGGGCTAATCAATGCTTTTTGAATAGGTCGAGGACGGTGGGTTTCCGGAAAAAGGCCGCCATTTAGCAACACTACACTTTCAATCTCCAATCCTGATGCCTCGCTCTTCTTTCGATCTTGTGTGCGAGCCAGCAACTCTTGCAGAACAGTATCGCCATAATCATGCGCCAGTATATGTACTTTGTCTATCTGTAGATGTTGCAATAGTGCCTCTATCAAATCGGCTTGATCCAAGATAGAATAATCATAAGTGAATGGCTTGGCAGAATAGCCAAACCCGATAAAGTCGGCGGCAATCACACGGTACCGATCACATAAGGGAGCCCAAATCTTGTGCCAGTCCCAAGATGCAGTAGGGAATCCATGTAACAATAGCAGTATCTCTCCTTTTCCTTCCTCCTGGAAAAAAATGGGATATTTTTTTTTGTGAGTAAAATATTGGCCAGTCTTTTTCCAGGTTTTGAAGTCCATATGATTTAGCCTTTTTTAAGATGACGAGTTGATACTATTATTTTGATGTTTTTTGCAACTGAAGCGCCAACTTGACTAGCCCTTGCTTGGCGACTGTCGATAGCTCTCCCTGACTCACCCAAGTGTGGGTATAACCGCCATAATGCATGCCCAAATAATCTGCTGATAGCTCAAAGGGCTTGGCAAAACTGGGGTAGTCCTCCGCATCGCCATTACAACTAACTACACACATTGTTTTTCCTCTGAGCTGCCTTCCCTTTTCCTTATGAATTTTTAGTAAATCAGATAGCCTATCAAAAAAGGTTTTCATCAATGCGCTCATCGTATACCAATAAATGGGTGAGGCAAAGATGAGCGTATCATGTTGCAAAACGCGCTCAATAATGCGGATGAAATCATCTTCTCGATTACGATGTTGATAATCATAATAGGAAAAATTCCAATCATTCAAATCTAGGAGTTCACAATCATGAAGTGTTTTCAAGTACTCGACTGCCTGGCGGGTATTTCCATCACTTCGAGCACTTCCTAGAATGATTAGTGGTTGCATATGTTTATCCATGATTAGTAAACTTTATTCTAGTAGGAAGAAGTTGTTTTGGAATTGATTGGGAAAGAAATTACTTTGGCTATCTACAGCAAGCCAGTAGTTTCAAAATAAACAAAGAGCAGCTGGTATTACATTGCGGAGAAGCTACCTTATTCTTTGTGCCACAAAAAAGACAAGTAATGGTTGAATTCAAGTTGATAAAGGTTCCACTTTTTAGCAGGATACCCTTATCAACTTGACATCTCGCAAGAGATTCTTTACTGACTCATTACGGCTTCCAATAAAATTTTCCCATCCATCTTTTCTTTCGGTTGTAAACCGATTAAGCGAGCCACAGTAGGAGCAAGGTCAACTGTCGCCACTTTTCGATCAATTTTTTGAGCAGGAATTTTTCCACCAAAAAATAGAATCGGTACATGTTGGTCATAAGCGTATGGAGAACCATGTGTTGTTCCACTGCTACTATGCCCTGTTAAGTAATTCTCTTTATAACGCATTTTGATATGATGTCCCCTTTCTGCATAGGAAGACCTGCGGAACAATTCTTGCATTTCTTGTCCATTGGGGTTCGCTAAGGTTTCTAGTGTAAAAACCTCTTCCACCAAATCCAACTCGGCTAAGGCTTCGGCAATCACTTGCCTTACTTCTGCATCTTTGAGGCCTTTTCTACGGGTCAACGAATAGTCGGGTGTAATGCCCGCACTACCCGCCGATTGAAACAAGGAATCGGCGACACCCAGTCGGTTCGCTGCGTCCTTCTCTGCCTTAGTGATCATTGCCAGGAAATCCTTACCTGAAATGCGTTTTGCATCAACATTCCTTTTGCTCAGCTCTTCTGGCATGGGTAGTACTCCATGATCGGCGCTAAGCGCAATCACGTAGTTGGCACGACCGACGGTCTTGTCTAAATAAGCAATAAAGGTCTCCAAATATTCATCCAGCCAGAGGTAGTAGTCTTGAACCTCCTGACTCATCGGACCAAAATGATGTCCAATAGCATCCGCATTTGAGCAACCCACGAATAGAATATCCGTTTTATCATCCACTCCCAGCTTTTCTTCCTGAATGATTTTTTGAGCCATATCAAGGGTATATTTATCGCCAAGTGGTGTCAAACGCATTATAATTGCGTTTTTCATTTCAGGGCGAATAAAGCCCGCCGTTCTTTTTTTGGTATGTGGGAATTCCGGCAGAAATTGGCCATTTTCAAAAATAAAATTGTCTTCTCGCGAAAGTTTATACGCTTCTTCTGGAAGTTTCTTGTGCCAGCCTTTTTCAATTTCATCTGCATATAAATCCAGGGCTTTCATCTCATCTACATAAGCAGGCAGGCTCCTACCATAGTAAGAAGAAGAGATGAATTTCAGGCTACCATTATCAAACCAAAAGGCGTGATTTGGCTTCTTACCTCCAAGGAGAATACTGGTTCGATCTTTAATAGCTACCGAGAATACCTTGCTTTTGGAAGAGGCCTTTTTGAGATGATCTCCGAGTGCGTTCCGTTTTAAGTTTTTAGGAGAGACACCAGGTGCAGCTTGTAACCCGCCAATCAACGAGACCGAAGGGTCAGTAACTGCATAATCACTACGCTTGGTCTTTTGGTTGTAAAAATTATTTCCGATAATTCCGTGGTTCATTGGATAACAGCCTGTGGATAGGGTGGCATGTCCCGGCGCAGTGGCCGTCTTGGCATGTTCGTGATAAGCCTGCGTAAAGACAGTACCCTTCTCAGATAATTCCTTCAACCCGCCCTGGAAAAGGCTCCCAAAGCGTTCTAGGTAATCATAGCGCATTTGATCAACAGAGATCACAACCGCTAACTTGATAGGCTTTTCTGTATTATAATTATCCGGACTTGTGGAGGTGGTATCCTTGGTGATCGGGCCAGTAGTTTTGGGTGTGCAGGACCAGATTACTGTTCCTACCAACAATAAGGCGATGATATTGATTTTCATTAAATGTACTTTTTAGGGATAAGTTAAAAATAAATTCAACATTTATCCTTGCTCTTTTGATCCATAATTTCGTTAAAAATGCTCGCCGTAGCTCTGCTATGTCTGTGCTTTCTGACTCATTCTGAATCAAAATAGCTACGCCTAATTTGTTGACTTTCTTTATACCTCATCCCATAACTTTACAGATCAATGTACAAAATCAGCCTTAATTTTTGCTTTTAATTACGAGAATACCAAGTGAAAGGCCCCTAAGCTTTAGTTATGATTAATCGATGGCTTTGCTGATCTCTCCATTGATATTATAACGGGAAAAGAATTTCCAAATTTCCAGTGAAGCATTGAAGTCTTGATTGGTACCTGGCTTGTTATGAGTAGTACCTGGCCAAGTATGTTTCCCACCTGTTACCGTGTAATGCTCAGCGGTTGCTGTTTTATCTCCTCCTGCATAAACACTGTGGGTTACGGTACTGCCATCAGTAGTATCAGTATCCGCTATATGGGTAACCTCAGCTGTGGTACTGCAATTATTATGGGTTACCCAGTATTTCATTACCTCATCAATGGATTTTGTCCAAGCTGCACCCTTGTAGGGGACCACGCCGTCAGTTGTACCATGTATTTGCATGATTGGGGTGGGATGTTGGGGGTCACAGCTGTTAAAAGTTTGAGGAGTCATGGAGCCGGTGACAGAAGCTACGGCAGCTATTTTATCGCTCAATTGACAGGCCAGTAGAAAGCTCATATATCCACCATTCGACATACCTGTAGCATAAACGCGACTTCTATCAATCTTGTATTCCGCTACTAAGGAATCTAGCAGAGCTGAAGTAAAACCTACATCATCGGTCTTACTAGCTAATGTCCAGCCTCCCACATTCCAATGGGTCTTACCTTTTAGTAATGTTCCTTGAGGGTGAACAAGGATAATCCCAGCCGTATCGGCAATAGGACGAAAATCTCCATATCCCATCTGCTGTTTCGCATTACTGGTATAACCATGAAAATTGAACACTAGGGGTACTTCCGATTCACCCGTATAATTAGCCGGTACATATAAAATGTAGGTCCGTTCTTCTCCATCGTGTACGATGGATTCATGGATCGTTTGTTGTGAAAAACCCAACAGGGGGATTAGTGCGACGGCAAGAATAGTAGCTAAGGTTTTCATGGCAAGTCGATTGATGATTCATTTCTCTGGAAAAAGCCTCCCAGATTTTAAAAGTACATCTCCTTTGGCAAAGCTGAAAGAGATAACTCCTTCTTTTTTGCCAGGGAAGGACCGAACATCGCGATTTACCTAAAAACTTAGTCGGTTAGCGAAAAGAAAGCGCAACTATAATTCAGCCTTGGTAAACATTGGTTAGGAAGCGCTGAAACCTATTAAGGGCCTCTTATAAAGGACATACGACAGGATTGATGCATAAACCTAGCATTGCTGTGGGTAAAAAACACCCACAGCAGCAAAAATTGGCGAGAGAATTCCCTAAAGGCGCTTATTTTGCTTTCATAATTTTGAAGCTTTTGGTTCCTGTTTGTAGGATATATAGGCCATTAGGTAAATGAGATAAGTCGAGCCCTTGATTCTTTTTGGTGAAAATGCCTGATGATAGTGTACGTCCTGTAATAGACATTAATCGATAATCGGTGGGTTGAACATTACTTCTTTCGATGGTGAGTTGAGAACGGGTGGGATTGGGATAAACCTTTATTGATAAATGATCGTCATCCTGTTGAGGAGTAGACGTTACCCCCGACACTCCACTTAGATCATAGCGAGAAAAGAATTTCCATATCTCTAAGGAAGCATCGAAGTCTTGATTAGTGCCCAGTGAATTATTAGCTGTCCCGGGCCAAGTGTGTCCTCCTCCTGTTACCTTATAATGCTCGACCGTAGTGCCATTATCGCCGCCTTCATATAGTTCATGTTTAACGGTACTACCATCCAAAAGACTTGTATTAGGTAGTGCCGTTACCCTTGGGGTATTACTACAGCGATTATAGGCGGTCCAGTAAGCCAGCACATCATCAATAGGTTTTGTCCAAAAAGCGCCAATATAAGGTACTACTCCATCAGCCAATCCATGTACCTGCAGAACAGGAGTAGGGTGTGTAGGGTTACAATTATCAAAAATCTGAGGTGTCATAGAGCCGGTAACCGAGGCAACAGCTGCAATTTTATCTCCCAATTGGCAAGCTAGGAGAAAACTCATATATCCTCCATTGGACATACCTGTAGCATAAACCCGGTTCAAGTCAATATTATACTGCTGCGCGAGGGCATCAATTAGAGTCGAGGTAAAACCAACGTCATCCGTCGTGCTACCTAGCGTCCACCCCCCTACATTCCAATGTGTACTTCCATTCAGCAAAGTTCCTTCTGGGTGTACAATGATAAAACCAGCGGTATCCGCTATAGCTCGAAAATCGCCATACCACATTTGCTCAGTGGCATTGCTGGTGTAACCGTGAAAATTGAGGACTAGTGGAACTCCAGTATCTCCTGTATAATTGGCAGGAAGGTATAAGATGTAAGATCTTTCCTGACCATCGTGCATGATTGATTTAGTGATGGTTTCTTGCGAGAAGAGGAAGATTGGCAGGAGCGCAATAACAGTAACAACTAATAACTTTTTCATATAATCATTTTGAGGATCGGTTGGGATGTAAGCGAATGCTTAAATTTTCATCAATACTTACCGAATTAAGGTAATATTGCCCGAATATACGACAAGCTCTTGATCCAAGAAACGCACTTTGGTGACATAAGTATAAATTCCTCTCTCCTGTATTTTCCCTCTGAAGCTTCCATCCCAGCCTATAGCCGGTTCATTGGGAAGGAAGGCACCTTTTTCAAAAACCAATTCTCCCCAGCGGTCGAAAATCATCAAGGATTCAATTTCCGTTACATTGGGTACTGCACCATAAATAGTAAAATAATCATTGATACCATCCAGGTTGGGAGAGAACGCATTGGGGATAAAGACTTTCCTCACCTTTTTTACAGTCACGGTAATGGAGTCGGCAGCGGTGCAGCCTTTTGTAGAGGTTGCCGTCATATATAAGGTTTGAGAGCGACTGGGTATCCAATCAATAGTTGTACAATTCAACTCACAACCGATTTCATCAGCTGAATCCCACAGGAACTCAGCTACAGGAAGTGAAAAGGAAGGGCTCAATTCTACCGTTTCTCCCAAATCGACAATGATATCGGGGCCAAAATCTATCGTAAAAGGGATGGGTTGCTGAATACTAAGACTCGTTTCAAACTGACAACCATACCTGTCTGTAATGAAGTAATTATAAACGCCTTCAGATAAATTGGAAAGATTACCAGCTGCTGAGCTTGGTTCATCATCGATATATATTGAATAGGGGTCTACGCCATTTGATAGCTCCAACAGTTCAATACTCCCATCCTCTAAATAGGAACAACTAGGATTTCTAATATTAAAGGTCGCTCCTATTTGTTCATCAGGTAAGATCGTCAAATGCAAATCAACAATACTGTCACAGCCAATAGATGTCTTTAGACTATCCGTATAAATCCCAGTGGCATTATACATTTTATCTCCTAATGTAAAACTAAGACCTTCACACAAGGTATCGACAATCGTATAAAACTTGGGGACTACATAAACTACTTTTACGTTGGAGATCACTCGGCATTTCGAATTCAATAGATTAGTAGGATCATTAGCTAACAAGTAACGATAATAATAATACCCCCCAGCTAACTCCACATGCTGATACGTAGAGGAGACAGCACCCGCAATGTTTGTCCAACTCGCCCCTGCATCAAAACTTTGTTGCCATTGAATATTTGGATTATCATACTGGTCTCCTAGAATAGTTGCTTCGAGGGTAATCGGGGATCCATCCTCACAGATATTCGCCACTTCGGCAGGTAAAATCAGGGCTTCGGGACCACAAGGGCGAAAAGAAATATTATCCAAAGCCAGGTCATTTCCACTTCCGCCAGGGGCATTATTTTGTAGGGATAGGGTAACTGCGGTTTGTCCGGCCGTAGTTGTAAAGGTAAAACCATAGGTATTCCAGCGTTCATTCTCAGGCACATCTCCTGATTCATACACGATATTACCATCAATCAGGAAAGAAATATTGGGTCTAGTCCGATCGGAGCCATTGGGTTTGAGGTTATAGACGTCCGCCGAAAAAACATACAATGTATTCTCACACAATCCATCTACCTCTTGCCGATAAAAAAGCCCAGGGTTGAAATTTGCATTGACCACCATCATATAACCATCAGGATCGGGACTATTATCTTCAATCTCCATCCAGACAAAGTTGGACGACCACTGTTTAATATCATTGGTGATCATGTACTCTCCATCGTTTGGAGGAGGCTCGGTCGTATAACTATACCCCGGTGCTATTTGTGGGTTCAACTGGAGAATGTTGGCGGTTCCTTTACCAAAATCCCCTTGTGTGAATATATTTTCACCTAAGTTACCTTCGCAAATTTGGCCAATGGCTACAGTGCCCATAGTCAACAGACTTAGGAGCAGATAAACTTCCTTCCTCATTTTATGTCAGATTCCGTTTCGTTTTGCGCAAATTCAATTTATTCTACAAAATAAGGATCATTCTACGACATCTATCATTTAAATCCGAGAAATTGAGCACGCAAATAGATTACATAGGGAATTGACAAGACACCAACAAAAATGTCTTCTCCAAAGTATAGCACCTTGAAGAAGACATGTGACACGTCAGTTTATTGTTGAATACTGACAATTAATTGACTTTGTGTTACTATTCGTTGGTTACTGGTAACTAGTGCCTAGTCATCAATGAAATGGCGACCAGCCTCCAGTAACCTGCGAAAAGTGTTTAGGGATGACTTTTGGTTGAGCTGAGGGCAAAATGGGCGAGGAACGAATAATTGATCTATCATGGGATTATGAAGATGAAGAGTAAAACTTGAATCTAAATTTTCATTTAGCATTACTTGTTTATTCCGCCACCAATTATTCATTCCTCTTCCTCCCGAGGGCTATATTAAACTCGTTTGCGTGTAGTTTCGAAATGTGCGCTTGCTCCTGGCTTCTGTAGGAGATCGAATAACATTTCTTTCGCTCTGAACAACTGCGCTTTTACTGTACCTAGCGGCATGTTCAATTCAGTGGCTATTTCGTCGTAGCTAAGCTCTTCGAAATAACGCAGTTCAATCATCAGACGATACTTACTGTTGAGTCTATTCACTACCGAACGCATTAGCTTAAGGCGTTGGTTGCGAATCACGATTTCCTCTGGATTCAACACACTTGAGCGCAAGCTAAGCGTGTAATCCTGGTCACTTTCTGGCTCTACTGGATCATCGATTGATAATAGGTGCAAGCGTTTTTTACGAACGTAGTCAATGCAGTTGTTGATGGCGATACGGAATAACCAAGTACTGAAAGCAAAGTTGGGCACGTAACTAGGCAATTTGGTAAAGGCCTTTCCGAATGCTTCCAAGGTTAGGTCATTTGCATCTTCTCTGTCATTGACCATTTTGTACATCAGATGGTAGATTGCGCCTTTGTAACGCTCCATCAATTGCGTGTAGGATCTTTGACATCCTGCCACTGCTTTCTGTACCAATTCGTAATCTTCTGAGGCTTTCTTTGATAAAGCCGATTTGGGTTGTTGTACTGCTACTTCCATTTCCTTTGTTTACTACCGATTAATAATATCGGCGAAAACAGCAGGTAGTAAAAAACTAGTAAAACATCAAGGAAGGGAATCCAAGGGATTAGGATATGTTCATGGAACCGCTTCAGGATGACTGTATACATAATGGAGACTACCACCATTCTCACCGTGTAATTCAAAATTGTGAAAGAGACCCACTCCGGATGTGTCACAAGCAGTAGCCCGCAAACATAGTGCGTAATCAAACTAGCAGGAATACCTGCCAGCAGCAGCACATGTAGTAGCTTGTACTTGCTACCCGTCGTTAAGTGTCTCGATTTTTGGTTATAGTAGCCTCGCCAGCTGCGTTTGGGTGTTGAATATACCCATGCCTCTGGATGTAAAGAGACGGTAGTATTATCACCGTCGGTTGCTTCGTTGATGAATAAATCATCATCACCGGAAGCGATATGTGCGTGTCGATCGAAACCGCCAATGCGCTGGTAAAGCGACTTACGATAGGCTAAATTTCGGCCTACGCCCATATAAGATAATCCCACGAATGAAAAGGAAAGGTAGTGGATAGCGGTATTTAAACTCTCAAAGCGAATTATGGTATTTAGAAGACTTTTTTCTTTGTCATACGGACCGAAACCTAAAACAATTTCTTTTCCTGGTCGAAAAGAAGACTGCATGCGATTGAGCCAGTTGGTGCTAGCGGGTCGACAATCGGCGTCGGTCAGAAGAAGTATGTCAAATTGGGCTGCTTCTATGCCCTTTTTTAATGCTGCCTTTTTACCAGGCAGTATTTTTTTTCCCACATTTACAAGGGCTAATATCTGACATTTATTCTTAAAATCCAAAATTATTTTTTCTGTATCATCGGTAGAAGCATCATTTACGACGATAATTTCGAAGGAACGGTAGTTTTGATTTATGATATGGGGCAGGTTCTTTTTTAGGTTTTCAGCTTCATTTCGTGCGCAGATAATGATGGAGACAGGAGGCTGATAACCAGCGTTATCAGCCATATGATCCTTTTCTTTAAAAAAGGCCAGCCTCGAAAATATAAATACCCAATAGGCCAATTGGACGATTGTCGCTAAGAAAAATAGGACAGCAATAATTTTAATTATCATTCTACTTTTTTTCCGCTCAGCAGCGCTAATAATTTTCTTTTTTCATCTGGCTTGACCAACAATCCATAGATAATAGCTGTGAAAAAAGTAAAGGTTGCGTATACCAGCGCAGGTTTCAATATGTCTTCATTTCCCAATAATGTGCCTCCAATTAGAAAGGCCAGAGATGTGTTTTGAATACCTACCTCTACCCCCAATGTTACTTGGTCCTCTTTGGGTAGTTTCAATAAAAAATAAGCCAAGCTAAAACCTGCAAATAGGTTTAAGGTATTTCCCAATATAGAATAAGGTATAATTTGCCTGACTTCAGCCATGGTAATTCCGGTTCCCCCTGACTCCTCACCAGCCAAAAACTTTATAATAAACAAGATAGCTAGAAAAATGAGTGTAATCCACTTCAGCGGGGATTGGATACGATCGGCAAACTTTGGAAAATAGCGTCGGATAGCTACGCCAAAGAATACAGGTAGTAAGATGATCGTGAAAATTTGCCGGATAGTCGATCCTATAGGGAGTATCATATGCGTAGAAGTCCCATAAAAATGTTGGAGCCCTAGGTTGACAATGAATGGAATCGAAAATAAAGCGATAAAACTATTGGTTACCGTCAGGCAAATAGACAAAGCTGCGTTTGCATTCAAAAGGTAGGTTACAAAATTGGAGGTCGTACCACCAGGACAAGTAGCTAAGACGATGATGCCCATTTTGAAGGCTAAGGGTAGGGGGGCATAGGTCGCAATCAAGAAAGCAAAAGAGGGTAATACCAACAATTGTAGAAATAAACCGCTTAAGTAAGCTTTGGGCCTAGCAAAAGTATCCCTGAAGTCCTTCCAACTTAAAGACATACCTACACTAAGCATGATAAAAGCTAAAATACCTCCTATGAGTAAGTCTATTGCATTCATCCGTTAATCGATAAGGTGAGTTTTAAGGAAAGGCCAAAAGTGAATCTTTTTGTACGCAACGGCTAATTTTCTGCCAAAAGAAGGGGCTCAAATAAATGCAAAATGACAAAATGTCATTTAAAACTCAACAAACAAGACAAAGTGTCAGCAAAACCACTGCTTTTATAAAATGGTATGCCTATTGATCTATGCTGAGTGTACATTAAATAAAAAACTTAAAAAACAATAAAGCATGAGTTTAGTAAGATTCAAACCAGCAGCAACTTGGCCCACTTTTGATCGTATGTTTGATGATTTTTTCAAAGATATTACCACTACCGTCGGTAATGATAGTTTGGTAAAATCACGCCCAGCAGTCAACATTATAGAAACCAAAGATGGCTTCTCCTTAGAAGTAGCCGCTCCTGGTTTAAACAAAGAAGACTTCAACATTAGCGTAGAAAAGAATACGCTTACGATTAATGCCAACAAAGAGGCAAAAAACATCGAAGAAGGAAACAAATTCAGAAGAAGGGAGTTCAATTACCTTTCCTTCCAACGCACCTTCCATTTGCCTGATACCATTGATGCGAATGCGATAACCGCGAAATATGAAAATGGGATTTTGCAATTAAGCTTATCTAAAAAAGAAGAAGCCAAAGAAAAGCCTGCTCGAAATATCGAAATAGGCTAATAGATAACACAATGGATGCTCTAGTATTTTGGGATTGGAATTTTGGCAACAAGTACCCATTACGAGGAAGAAGAAAGACTGAATTATCAGGCTAAAGAGAAGCGCAGTGCTTCGCTAAAAGACCATCCCAAAACACTATTTAACAAGCCCAAATTACCAGAGAAAGAAAATGACATTTAAATGACCTTTTAGTTCCTTTTTGAATGAACAAAAGTGCCGCTAAAATGGTCTTATAAGTAAAGAAACAAGCATTATATTAGGTACATGATTTAACATCGATGTACTTCATAATAAGATAGTTAATAGGGTTTTAGGTGTTTAATTGTGAGGCTGTAGCGACTCTGCTGCAGCCTTTTTCATTTTGAGTCTCCCCAAAAAAAGGGAGCCTGGACAGTCCCCACCGCCAGGCTTCCGAAATCCAACTTCAAAAGGAGTGAATTCTTATATATCTTTATAGGGTATATTATTCGTTTGATTGGATCAGTACCACTAGTACGTACATTTCTTTACCCCAGCTATAACCACCCATTACTCTAGCTACCTTCATGATTAACTATAGGCACTAAAGCCTTCCCTAGGATCATATCACGCTAGAAGACGAAATTAACAGGTCTTGACGCTCCATTTTTGGAGTGCACAGCTTAAATAAGCACTTAGTGAAGGCTTATCACAAACCATCGCATGGTACTGAATGAGGTACTAAGTACTGCAAGGAGGACAGTCTTTCCCAAAATGTAAGTTGCTATTGTTCCGGAGATGTAAAATTCTTCGGTTTGGGAGTGACTTTGTAAGGGTATGCGTTTAGGAAGTGTTTTATTTAGCAATACAAATGTAAGTAAGATTTTGATTTGAGCCAAATTTTACAAAGTTTTTTACTTTGTCCTACTGCCTGAGACCCAAGTAGGTAGGTCTATTCCTCTTCCTCTCTCAGCACATATTTTGCAATCATATCGAGTTCTTCATAGAAGTCTTCACCGTATTTTCTCACCAAGGCTTCTTTGACAAAGCGATAGACCGGCACCTGTTCTTTTTTCCCTAATTGACAAGCAGCAGAGCAAATGTCCCACTCATCATAGTTGAGGGCTTCAAAGCCCGTTTTTTCATCGGCATTTACTCTAATGGGATAAAGGTGGCAAGAAATGGGCTTCTTAAAATCTGTTGCTCCGGCCAGGTAAGCCTGCTCAATGCCACATTTTGCCATCCCCAATTCGTCATAAGTCATATAAACACAAGCGCCGTTTTTCAACAATGGTGTTCCGTACTCTTGGGGCTCTTCATAATAAGTAAACAGCCCCTCTTCTTTGATCACCGCCTTTCCTTCCTCACTCAGATATGGAGCGACATGCTCATAGATTTGTTCTAAGATTTTGAGCTCTGCCCTTTCAAGCGGTGCCCCCCAGTCTCCTTCCCAGCAACAAGCGCCTTTACAGGCTTTCAAATTGCAGATAAATTGTTCTTCAACAATTTCATCACTGACCAGTATATCTTTTACAATCAACATTTTTGTATTCCGTTTTACTTCAACGACAATTATCAAGATGCAAGCTAAATAAAATACGTAAAAAGTGTAAATTAGCGTTTCAGTTAGGCTAGTTTTTGCTGATTGACCAAAAAATCGTCCATGAAAAAATTACTTTTTTGCGCCTTCACGTTCTGTTTTTTTGTAATGGGTAATGCCCAAAACAGTGACCATTTCAATAAAGTGTCCTTGGCAACGGCTGAATTGACCGCCCAGTACAATCTTACCCATGTACAGCAAAGAGAAGTGCGAAAAGTAGTCGAAGTTCAGCAAGAAAACCTAGAACAGATTGCTAGCCTTGCCAACACTGCTCCACAAGCTTATTTGGCTAAAAAACGATCGATCAGAGAATACCTAGAAGGAAAACTTTCTCGAATTCTTACTGGTCCCCAATTAAGCCTCTTAAAGAAAAAGCAAACAGATCGACAACTCGCCGAACGGCAAATCCGCAAAAAAATGAAAGGCGCTAGTAAAGAAGAACTCCAATTGGCGCTTTTGGAAATGGAGAAATGATTTCGCCCAGCTGCTATAAATCTTCCAAAATATCCAACCTAAGCCAGAATTAGGGGAAAATTTCTACCTACCACTCCTGAATTGGCCGAATATTGACCATTAAATAGCACAAAGATTTCTTTTACTATCTTTTAGCTAGTTGAAATTTGGTATATTTAGGCCCCTTTCAAAGGGAAAATCCCTAATCAATTATTGCCGTACAGAACAATTATGGTTTTTCAGTTATTCTATCTTTAGAACAACTAACTGAAGAACGGTTGGATTTTTTCAAACACAAAAAATAATAGAATACTGTTGATGGATCCCTTAAAGCAAAAGTTTATTGAAAAATCGAGTGCCCTCAAGACTGAAATGAGGGCTTTGTTAAAAGAACATGGTTCTAAGAAAGTAGATGAAGTAATACTAAGTCAGGTGTTTGGCGGAGCGCGAGGCATAAAGATGATGGTATGGGAAACTTCTCAACTTGATCCGATCGAGGGAATTCGGTTTAGAGGATATTCCATCCCTGAGTTAAAAGATTTACTCCCCAAAGGATCAGGGGGTAAAGAGCCACTACCTGAAGGTTTGTTTTGGTTGATGCTTGTCGGTGAAGTACCTACTAAAGAGCAAGTAGAATGGGTTACTGAACAATGGAGACATCGCAGTAATGTGCCCGAGCATACTTTCAAAACCATTGACAGCCTCCCACCTGAGACGCACCCGATGACACAGTTCACCGTAGCAGTGGCGTCGATGCAAACAGAAAGTTGCTTTACTAGACGATATGGTGAAGGCATCAAAAAATCGGAATACTGGGATCCCACCTATGAAGATGCAATGAACCTCATTGCACGCTTACCGAGAGTTGCAGCTTACATCTATCGACGTACCTATCATAATGGCGATCATATTGCCCCTGACTTTTCATTGGACTGGGCGGCTAACTATGCACACATGTTGGGTGTTTCGGACCACGATGACTTCAAGAGTCTAATGCGCTTGTACCTAACCATCCATGCTGATCATGAAGGTGGAAATGCATCTGCACATACGACTCACTTGGTAGGCTCTACCTTGAGTGATCCCTATTTGGCTTTTGGAGCAGGTATGAATGCCTTAGCCGGCCCTTTACATGGCTTAGCCAATCAGGAGGTAATCAAGTTTATCTTCAAAATGCTAGATGCCTTGGGTACCACGAAGCCCACTAATACGCAGATTGCAGAGTACGTTAATAGTACACTAGCAGCAGGGCAAGTTATTCCAGGTTACGGCCATGCTGTACTCCGCCAACCAGATCCTCGCTTTATTGCACAAAAAGAATTTGCGGAAGCCTACCTGCCAGATAGTGATATCGTACAAGTAGTATGGAAACTCTTTGAGGTGGTGCCAGGAATACTTGAAGGTTTAGGGAAAGTCAAAAACCCATGGCCAAATGTAGATGCCCATTCTGGCGCTATATTAGTACATTATGGCTTGAAAGAATATAGTTACTACACCGTACTGTTTGGTGTATCCAGAGCACTAGGTGTGTTATCTGCACAATGCTGGTCAAGAGCATTAGGCATGCCACTAGAGCGTCCTAAGTCTGTGACGAGCAATTGGGTCAAAGAATGGGTGGCCAAATCAGTAACTGAAGCTTAGATAAAGCTATTTGTTTTTAACAAACTTTGGCTATTTTTGAGCAGACTTAATGAAGTTGTTTTATTTTCTTCGGATATAAAGCAACTTCATTTTTATTATTCAAGTAAACCAAATTATTCTCAAAATGGAGTTTCCTAGTAATTTAAGATATACCTCGGAACACGAATGGGTCAGGGTAGAAGATAACATCGTTTTTGTTGGTATTACCGATTTTGCCCAATCAGAATTAGGCGAATTGGTATATGTCGAAGTTGAAACCGTCGATGAGACCTTAGCCAAGGACGAGATTTTCGGCACCGTAGAGGCAGTCAAAACCACTTCTGACCTCTATATGCCAGTATCCGGTAAGATTATCGCTTTTAATCCAAAATTAAATGAGGATGACGGGGATGAACCTACTTTGATCAATGAATCTCCTTATGAGGAGGGTTGGATTATCCAGATTGAACTGTCTGATCCGACTGAATTAGAAGGCTTAATGGATGCAGCTGCTTACCAAGAAGAAATAAAAAATTAATTTTTTATAAAAAAACGGCTGCTCGCCCACCAAAATAAAATCCTTTAGCATCATATAATTATACCACAGTGTGAAACTATTTATACCAGCTTTACTTTGGGGAAGTATTATTACCTGGCTATCTGTGATGCCCAAGCAAAGTTTCCCCAAAATTGAATTGGATTTAATGTCACCAGATAAGCTGGCTCATGCATTGGTATATTTGATATTGGTGGTTGCTATTTATTGGGGACTTTCCAAAAGTGGAAACCTCAACAAGAAAACCATCATTTTATCTATTTGTATCGGTTCTTTTTATGGGATTTTAATGGAAGTTGCTCAGTATCTGTTTTTTCCAGGCCGATATTTTGAATTCCTTGACATTATTGCTAATATTATCGGCTCAATAGCGAGCCTATTGTTTTTATATTTTTTTAAGTAAAACCCTATCAGTATGTTAGTGCTTGACGTGACAGTTACAGGTGGTCAATTAGGGGCTTTTACTGGAGCAATTCTCGTGGGGATCATAGCTTTGGTCTTCGTTATGCGATCAATTTACTCTGGTAGATCTTCTAGTGGGCTAGCTGAACAATACGAGAGTAAGCCTGGCAGCTCGCCTTTAGAGGGCAGAAACAAGTATCCAGGAGCGGATGTATTCAAGCTCAGTGGTACTTTTTTCAACCTTGGTTTGGTAGTTGCCGTAGGTCTAACGGTATTGGCATTTGGGTGGACTCAGTTCGAAAAATCAATTGATGTGAGCCAATATATGGACACATTGGAGGAAGACATTGAAATAGAACCTCCTAGAACTGCTGAACCGCCACCGCCGCCGCCACCTCCACCACCACCTGTCATCCAGGAGGTACCCGAGGAAGAGCTTATTGACGAAGAAGAGCCTGAATTCGTGGATCAAAGTTTGGATGAAGAAACGGAAGTAGAACGTCCAGACCCCGTTGTTGAGGCTCCTCCACCGCCACCACCTCCTCCACCACCGCCACCAGAGCCTGAAGTGGAAGAAATTTTCAAAGTGGTTGAGCAAATGCCTCGATTCCCGGGTTGTGAAAACGAATCAGGAGGAGATGCAGCAAAAAAACAATGTGCAGATAAAAAGATGTTGGAGTTTATCTACAAAAACATCAAATACCCTGCTATTGCTCGTGAGAATGGCGTAGAAGGAACCTGTGTAATTCAATTCGTTGTGGAAAAAGACGGTACTGTAACCGATGCCAAAGTCGTTCGCGATATTGGTGCACAGTGCGGTGGAGAAGCCCTTCGAGTTGTAAACTTGATGAACTCTAAAGGTATCAAGTGGACACCAGGTAAACAACGCGGTCGTTCTGTACGTGTGCAGTTCAACTTGCCTGTTCGATTCAAACTCGAGTAAGCGCAAATGGCGCAAAGCCAAAAAGGGCTAAGTTCTTCGGAGCTTAGCCCTTTTTTCATGCCTTTCCCCTCCCTTTGGGAAGCTCAAATCGCCATTTCGCCTACCAGCAGGCAGAATTAGCAGTATTGGACTATTGAGAATAAGCAACTTTTAGGCTATACTGACGTTTTTATTCTAATGCAAGCTAAGACTTTTGTATTCATTCCTTATCTTGCTAAATCTCTGGTTGAGCAGCATTGCCTAGCTCAAATTATGCTTCGCTGACAATTCTTGCTATTTTTCAGAACTAGGTAACAATCATAAATGGGGCCAATATGAGTGCCCTTCATTTCTATTTTTACCCTACTTGAATTGTTTGGTGAAAAAAACGCTTAAAAGATTTGGCTTATGAATATGCGGAGAATTTTGCCCCTCTTGTTATTCTCTTTCCTAACGGTCTCTATTTTTGCTCAAGAAGCACAATTGGCCCAACAGTACTTTCGAGATGGAGAATACGAAAAAGCGGCTGTCCTTTATGAAAAACTATATGAGCGAAACAGCAGGAATGACTTCTTCTTTGATCGCTACGTAGAGTGCTTACTGGCCATGGAGGATTTTAAGGAAGGTGAAAGTGTCATCAAAAAACAGCTCAAAAAGACACCCGGCAAGGTTAATCTCTATGTGACTTATGGGAAATTGATGGAAAGGCAATTTAAAGATGATGAGGCGAAAAAACTGTATGCAGAAGCCATCGAAAACTTACCCAAGGAACAGTATCAAATCACTCGACTCGCCAATTCCTTTCTATCGCTTACAAAATACGAAGAAGCCATAGCTACCTATGAAAAAGGAGCACAATTGCTAAGGAACAAACGTATCTTTTCCTATAACCTAGGAGACCTTTATCGGCGTAAGGGGGATACGCCCAAAATGATCACCAACTACCTCAATAGCTTGGAGGATCGGCCAGAACGTCTCAATAATATGAAGACGATCTTTCAACGCTATCTATTGGAAGAGGATTATGCCGAATTACAGAAGCAACTGTACGAGCGGCTACAAAAGGCAGAGAATGCCATCCATTATAGTGAAATGCTTACCTGGGTTTTCATTCAACGAAAAGATTACAAGAATGCCTTTCGGCAAGTCAAGGCTCTTGATCGACGGTTTAAAGAAAACGGCGGTCGGATTTTTCGATTGGCCAGGATTGCAGCCAACGATAACGATTATGATGCCGCAATTACAGCTTATGAATATATTGTAGAAAGTAAAGGCATGGCTTCTACCTTCTATATCGATGCCAAGCGAGAAGCCCTGAGATGTCGCCGTAATAAACTGGTG
>Ga0070726_10002122_pt1 | contig 18408 bp, 10 predicted proteins | sample tdAd471_FD_67275 | JGI IMG/M metagenome (GOLD analysis project Ga0070726, IMG submission 67275) | Marine sediment microbial communities from the Atlantic coast under amendment with organic carbon and nitrate - tdAd47.1 | ecosystem: Environmental > Aquatic > Marine > Coastal > Sediment | place... | reverse complement strand
TGGCTGGACGAACGACGTGCCGGAGCCCAGCGAATCGTGGAACGAACCCGCGTTCGCGTTCTTCGACATGCCGAATCTGTACTCGGAGCGTGGCGTCCAGATCGACCGTCCGAACCCGCTGATTCTGCGAACCCGGAGCCTGGTCACACTGCCCGCCGGTAAGCATCGACTGCTGCTCCGCACGCTGCGTTATGGCCGACTCTTTGTCGATGGCCAGTTGGTTCTTGAAACCCCGGTCCGCGGACATCGCGGCGGCGCTCACGGCGGAATGTACGACCTGGCGAGTAAGCTCGCGCCAGGATCTCGCCAGCTTTATCCGGGCGCGGAAGAGCGCGCTGCCGTGTTCGAATCCGACGGCAAGGAACACGAATTCCGGCTCGAAATTCATGTCGGAGGCCAGAAGCGGCGACTGGAACTCGGCGAAACCAGCCTCAGCGTCGCAGCGGTTACTGAGTCGCCATCCGACGGCAGCGCTGCCAAAACAGCATTTCGCGTGCTCAGCCCCGGCGGACTCGACATCCCGCTGACCGACAACGGCTGGGAAGCTTACGAGCGGCAGCGCCGCAACGAGTACGTTACCATCAACCAGCAGCGGCGACGCGAGTACGGAGCGAGCGAGGATCTCTACTGGCAGAAACGTCACCAGATCGCGCAACAGATCGTCAACGCTCGGCCGCCTGTCTCGATCCCCACTCCACAGAACCTGAAACTCGTTTCCACACCCGTTGACAACTTTGTTATCGCAAAGCTTGAGGCCGCAAAGCTCGAACCGGCACCGCAGATCAACGACTGGACCTTTCTGCGACGCGTTTCGCTCGACCTGATCGGCACGCCACCGACGCCGGAAATGGTCAAAGAATTCTTTGCTGACCAGTCCGCCGATCGCCGCGTTCGATTCATCGACCGCCTGCTTGAACATCCCGGCTGGGCCGATGCCTGGGTTGGCTACTGGCAGGACGTGCTGGCCGAGAACCCGAACGTCGTCAACCCGACGCTGAACAACACCGGGCCGTTTCGCTGGTGGATTCACGAGTCGTTTCTCGACAACAAGCCGATGGACCGGTTTGCCACCGAGCTGATCGAAATGCGGGGCAGTTCGCACTTCGGCGGTCCCGCCGGATTCGAACTCGCCACTCAGAACGACGTCCCCTACGCGGCGAAGGCACACATCGTCGGCCAGGCATTTCTGGCTTACGAGATGAAGTGCGCCCGCTGCCACGACGCTCCGTATCACGACTTCAATCAGTCTGACCTGTTTTCCCTGGCGGGAATGCTCAAACGCGGCGCGCAGTCTGTGCCGAAGACAAGTTCCATTCCGTCCGGCGAGTCCAACTCGGAACTCGTCCAGGTCTCGATGAAGCCCGGCGACGCCGCACCGGCTGCCTGGCCGTTTGCCGAGCGAATCAATGGAACGATTCCCGCCGGCGTCCTGCGAGCCCCCGGCGATCCCCGCGAAGAACTCGCCGCACGAATCACATCACCCCACAACGAACGCTTCGCTCAGGTCATCGCGAACCGGTTGTGGAGGCGGTACCTCGGTCGTGGCATCAACAATCCGGTCGACGACTGGGAACATGCCGACCCGACTCATCCGGATCTCCTTGAGTACCTCGGCCGTGAGCTGATCACCAGCGGCTACGACCTGAAGCATCTGGCGAGGCTGATCCTCAACTCGCAGACCTATCAGCGATCAGTCGCCGTTCCGGAAACGGCGGACCACGGCGCCCTTTACGCGGTGGCCGCGCGACGTCGGCTCTCCGCTGAGCAGCTGGTCGACTCACTGTTCGACATTTCGGGCAAGCACTTCCGCGCCGGCGATATGAACATCGACGTCGACGGCAGCCGCAGTTTTCAGTCGTCACTGAATCTCGGCATTCCCCGGCGTGCCTGGATGTTTTCGTCGCTGTCGAACGAGCGTGACCGACCGAGCCTCGCGCTGCCCTACGCGCAGCCGTTCGTCACGCTTCTGGAAACCTTCGGGTGGCAGGAGTCTCGACAAAGCCCGGTGAGCGTGCGCGAAGAAGCAGCAACCGTCCTGCAGCCGGCGATCATCGCCAACGGCACGCTGGGACGCCGCTTCACACGCCTGTCCGACGACAGCGACTTCACGGCAATGGCGTTGCAGAATCGCCCGGTCAGCGAGCTGGTCGACGCCGTTTATCAGCGCGTGCTGACTCGCAAGCCAAGCAGCGAGGAACGCGCCGTTTTTGTTGAACTGCTTACCGATGGCTATGCGGCGCGAATCAACAAGGATCAACTCGACGCTCCAGCGCCGCGCCAGCCAGGCGCTCGCACCGGTGTCGGCTGGTCGAACCATCTCGACCCGGCAGCCAATACACTGCAGATCGACACCCAGGAGGTCGTCCGTCTCGGCGATATCCCGACGAAGAAGCTGAAGGCGGACTGGCGGGAACGTTTCGAAGACGGCCTCTGGGCTCTGCTGAACTCACCCGAGTTCATCTTTGTGCCGTAATCGTCATGCCAGGGATGCAGGGTGGGTCGAGCGACTCGAGACCCACCAGCAGCCTGAGAGTCGGTGGGCCTCGCGTTGCTCGACCCACCCTGCGAATTTCTCAGGCGAACGCGACTCGTCGTCGTTACGAAACCTGTCCCGCGGCGTTGACGACTTCCTCGCCGCGAACAGTTGGTGGTACCCACTCTTCGTGGACGACCGGCTGCCAGCGGCTGTTGCCCAGCGAATCGTACGCCGCCTCGATCACCTCCACCGATGCCAGCGCGTCTTCAGGCGTGACCAGCATCTTGTCCTCGCCGCGAATCGCGCGGCTGAAGTTCTCGATCTGCCCACGGAACGCCTGAAACTTGTTGTAGCCCTCGCCGAAGGAGATCCAGTCGGCATCGCTCGAACGGCGATACTTCGACTCCTTCCAGCCGACCAGCACCGTGCCCTGCGAACCGTAAATGCTCAGGTAGTAGGGCTGCTCCTTGTTCATGCTCCACGACAGGTCGATGCTGCCCATGATGCCCGTATCCGTGCGGACGAACATGCGGACGGTATCTTCGACGTCGAGATCCTGAATCCGGCGGCCTTCGACAACCTGCAGCTCGGCGACCGGCCCCAGGAAGTACCGCAGGATGTCGACCGAGTGCGTGCCATTGTCGATCAGCACGCCGCCGCCGCTGATCTCTGGCTTCGAGTTCCAGCGTTGCGACATGTCGACTCGCCCGGTGAAGACGTTTTCAAACAGGATGATGTCGCCAAGAATTCCCGAGCTGACCAGTGACTTCGCGCGGATCACGTCGGCGGCATAACGGAATTTCGTCGCCATCGTCAGCTTGACGCCACATTCCGCCGCGACGTCGTACATGCGTCGGGCCTCGACCGAGTTCACGGCGAGCGGTTTCTCGCACAGAACGTTCAGTTCGCGGCGAGCCATCTCGCAGGCGATATCCGGATGCGACACCGGAGGCGTGCAGATCACAACGGCGTCGAGCTGTTCGGAGTCCGCCATCTCCTCGTGATTTGAGTAAGCGTTGCAGCCGAGTGACTGAGCGATCGCTTCGGCCGCTTCCTGACGCACATCGGCGACAGCGACCAGGTCGGCGATGTCCGAATCGCGAAACGCCTGGGCGTACGCCTGAGCAATTCCGCCGGCACCGATCAGTCCGAATCGAGTCGTCGCTTTCGCAATCATGTCTGGTTCCTGTTCATTAAGTGGAAAGTTTGTGGTCGAGAAGTGTTTGGGAATCCTGCGAGGGTTTCTGAATCTTCCGGCGAGCTACGTCGCGCCAAGCTCAAGAATCGCCTGGCCGTTTGGTTCAAGCTTTCGTCGAAAGATGCGAGTCAACTGCGTGCCGCGGTGATGCCAGCGCCAGAAGCTTCGCACGAAAGCCGGCATGCGCCGGGCGGACGTCGTACGTTCGTAACCGACGGCGAGCATCTGCTCGGCGGCACATGCTTCGATGCGCTGCAGGTCTCGCGGCGAAAACGCCTGTGCCCACTTACCACTGTTCGACCGCAGCGGATTGGCCTCGGTTTCAGCGACGTAGGCCTGCAGGAGCGTTTCGTCGATCGCGCCATGCACAAACTGCATGAGTGCCCCCATCGTTTCGCGCGGCGTCTGCAGCAGGTCTTCGTAACGCAGCTCGTGATAGCGTTCCGGTCCGAGTTCGCGGCCAAGGTCGCGCGTCTGTCTGACTTTGCGATTCCAGTCGTCAGCGGCGACGGTTGGATTGTTCGCGCCCCACGGGAACTTCAGGATCGACAGGGCAACATCGCGCGGATCGCGGATGATCTGCACGAGCCGGCAGTCGGGAAACACGCGCAGCGTTTTTGACAGGTCGTCGATGATCAGCGGATCTTCGTGGCCGAGACCGGGACGTTCGAGATACTCGGCCGTCACCTGCAGCACCGCGCGACCGATCGATTCAATCGACCGTTCCGTCACATGCGGTCGCAGCCGGGAAACAATGCCGCTCGTCGAAACGGTGCCGCGAAATACCAGCGTGAAGTACTGATGCTCGGCCAGTTCCTGCAGCACGCGTTCGAAGACGACATCATTCTGCAGTTCCCGGTCGTCGCTTACCGAGTCAGCCAGCCACAGCTCGAATGGCCCCTCGTTCGCACAGCCGATATTCAGATACCGGTTTGCCAGGTCGCCGAGCATCGTCGTTCCGGATCGTGGAACTCCGGTGAAAACTGTCACGGGGCGAAGCGTCATCGGTGATTGGTTCCAGGTGATTCAGGAATGAGAACGTGCAGACAGAGCGGTCGTTGGTGTGTGGTCAGGCCGTGAGAGCAGTCTCACTGGAAGAACCTATCCCACGACCAGACGCAGGCTGGCGCTGGCGAATCGCTGCCGCGGTTTCTCAGCAGAGAGTGCAAAAACCTGCCCGGCTGCAGCGATCCGTCACGGTCTGCTGGTTCTTCGCTCTGAGATCAGGTTGTCAGCTTCTGCGGACAGCCCTCTGATTTTCAGCACATGGATGACGGGCAACGGTTGTTCGCCCGCCCATTTCGCAAACGCTTCCGAAACGTAGATCAGGTCGCCGTGACGGCAGGCGTTTCTCAGGTCGTGATGCTCGCGCTGCGCGACTGACCAGGGAAACGGCATCCGGATGACTGACCGATCGCCACGCTGCAGCGCTTCGAGACTGTAGATCCACATCGCGGCTTCGTACGGACCGGACACGTACCCCTTGCTGTCCTGCGGTTCGTCGAGTCCCGTCAGCTTCCGGTAGTCAGCGCCGGTCCCGTAATAATCAAACCCCTTGCCTTGCCTGCCGAAGAACAGCAATCGGTCACCGACGGCAACGACACCGCCAACGTTGCAGCCGCCCATCCAGCCAGCGACTCCGCCTCGGTAGGCGGGCAGTCCTCGGTGCTGCGGATTGTGAAGGTCAATTCGAGGCTGTTCCCGCCCGACCTGATAGCGAAGCAGCTCGTCCGGTCTTAGAGCGACGCGAGGTCGCGCGTCATCCGGATTCACCAGAATCGCGCACGGTCCGGGACTGCTGCCGCTGCGCCAGGTCAGACTGCCACCGGTCAGCAACCAGCGACCGTCACGCACGTAGCGCTCGGGCAAGCGAGTCATGTAGTAACCGGTTGTCTGGCCAAGATGGCCTTCGACCCGCCACCAGCCGTCAAACTGCGGGGCATCGAGATCCGGCTTGAAGGACGCGTGCGTTTCGACGGTGACGTTGCTGACGTTGTACCACTTCTCACCGCTCAAGTAGACGCGGCCGCGGTCGTACAGCAGCGCCTGCAGATTGATCTGCCCGTACTTCGCGATCTGCCGCTCCAGGCTGCCCTGCGTCACGTCGACGAAGTCATGCAGCAGCTTCGCCTGGCCGCCGGGACCGGGATTCGAGATCTCCGCGAACAACTGCGCGTACGGGTGCCCGATCAGCAGGAACGAGTCACGCTCCGGCACGTAGCAGAAGGCGCCTCGCGAATACCCGAAGTGTCGACCGGCTTCGTAGGCCTGCTGGTCCCAGGGGATCTGTGGAACATCGATATGGCCGAGATACTCGACCGACAACTCGTCGGCCGCGAGCCGCCCACACGACGCAGCCAGCATCGTCGCGAAAAGCCCTGACACGAATGCGGCTTTGATGGCAGTCATGGCAGAAGTCACTCTCTCAAGACGGACTCAAGCAGAACAATCGCGCGTAGCTGGATTCGCAGGAATTCAGACCCACTGGAAACAACTGAATTCTTGCGAATCCAGCTACGCGCAACGTTCCAGCATCGCCAAGCGGCGGCAGAAGGAAATCCCGTCTGCCGCCTTCGCGGCTGGGGCCATCGAGTTCGCCGGAGTCGCGCCGAAACTCTTCGCGAGTTTCGCTACGACGACCGATAATTGCGATTGCCCAACCTACCTCGCCTCGACGGCCTGCGCCTGACGGCTCAGCTCAGTGGCGGCTTCTCGCACAGCCGTCGCGATATAGTCGACGTGCTCCTGCGTGTATTTCTCGTTCCAGGGCAGGACGAGCACGTGCTGCAGAGCGTCGAACGTGCCGGGGAACAGCGACTCGTCGTAGTTCACAGCTTCCGGCTGGGCGAGCGTGAACGGCCAGCGACTGTCGCCGAACGTGACCTGATCACGGAACACCTGGCAGCGGAAGGCCGGCTTCTGAATGTATCGCGGAGCACAGGCAATGCCCTGCTCGCGAAGCTTGCTGCCGAGGCCGACCGCGCCGCCTTCGATCACGTTCTCATCAACACGCAGGCAGTACTTCCAGTAAGTGTGAACGGCGCCGTCGGTAACTCGCGGAGTTTCGACTCCGGCGACACCGCGCAGAGCACTCGTCAGCGACTCCGCCGTGCGAACACGGTTCTCGACCACGCCTTCCAGCTTCGGCAACTGGGCCAGAGCGACCGCACCCTGAAGTTCGCTCATGCGGTAGTTCGGTGCCAGGAAGTAGTGATCCGGATTGGAATCGCCGTAACCCCAGGCCTTATTGATGAAGAGGAACATGCGGCGGGCGAGCTGTTCATCATCGGTGACGACAACGCCGCCTTCGCCCGTCGTGATGTGCTTGCCCTGCTGCAAACTGAAGCAGCCGATCGAGCCCAGCGTGCCGACATAGCGATCGCAATAGCTGGTTAGAAACGATTGAGCGCAGTCTTCGATGACCGGCAGGTTGCGGGATTTGGCGAGTTCCATGATCTCGCCCATCGCACACGGATTGCCAAACAGATGCGTAACAACGATCGCCTTCGTCTTCTCGCTGAGCCGTGCTTCAATCGTCTTCGCCGTCACGTTGTACGTGTGCGGGTCGACATCGGCGAAGACAGGGATCGCTCCCTGATAGACAATCGGCGTCAGACCGCCCATGTCGGTGATCGGCGTCGTGATAATCTCGTCGCCCGGCTGCGGATCGATCGCCGCGATGGCCGTGTGAATCGCCGCCGTACCGCTCGAACAGGCATAGCCGAACCGCGAACCAAGCAGCGACGCAAACTGCTGCTCAAAATCTTTTGTGTAGTTGCCCTTGGTGCTCGTCAAGGTTCCGCTGCGAAGCGCGGCGGCGACGTTTTCGAGTTCTTCCGGACCGAATGTGCGTCCGGTGGAATCCTGGTCGGAAGGCAGCGGCAGCACGTTGTCATGGACGTTCGACATGTTGAGTTCCCGTGGAAAGAGGTTGATGATCAACAGAGTTCCGACTCGATCGCCGGTTACGCAGCAGCCGCGTGATCAGTCGTAGATGACCAGCGATCGTGCGGCACGTTTTCATTTTCGATTCGCCGAAGATGCGGACTTCCAGAGTCGCCGGATGCTCAATAATCCGACCACCGGCCTGGCTGAGGCGCCCGACCAGTTCCGCCGTTCCCAGAAACCCGTTCTCCTGCAGTGGCAGGTCCTTGACGGCCGACTTGCGATACACCCGGAAGCAGCTCGTCCAGGTGTGCAGCTTCTGCGGCAGCACAAAGCGGTAGAGTGTCGAAAGCCCTCTCGAGAGCAGCAGCCGCCAGCCCGGCACATTCTTCACCTGGCCCTGCGGGTGGTACGGAGAGGCCGTCACCAGATCGACGCCGTCGGCCAGCAGCGGGATCATCCGCGTCAGCTCCAGCGGGTCGTAGGAGCAGTCACAGTCCATTGAGCAGACAATCTCATGGTCGGCGTTCGCGATGCCGGTCCGAATCGCCGCCGAGACTCCCGCATTCTGTTCGTGCTGCACGAGACGCACGTTGCTCCGCTCGCCAAAGACCGCGTGCATCGTGTCCCACGTCGCGTCAGAACTGCGGTCGTCGACGAACACGAACTGTGGCTGATAACCGACGCCCTGCAGTTCAAACTCCAGCCGCTCAAGCGTCCGGGCGAGGTACGGCAGCGTCGACTCCTCGTTGAAGCACGGGATGACAATGCTGACGGGCGTCGCTGGGACTGAGGATCGAGAGCTTCGTGACGAGGGCCGATCGACGACCTTCGAAGGATACGCCGACGTCTCCAGAGTGACTCGGCCTGAGCGTCCAACCGGCTCTGAGAGATCGATGCGCTCAATCTCCAGTCCGAGCGACTCGGCAACCGTGCCGAAGCGATAGCGCGAAAGATGGTCGGCGAGCACCCAGCGCATCTTGTCGAGATTGCGGTAATGTCGGACGCGGTTCAAACGGTCGACCGCACTGACACGCGGCTGTTCGGGGTCGAGTTCCCAAGTGTGAAAGTACGTCACCAGCGGGTGCTTGCAGCTGGCGTCCCACCGGCGGACGAACTGCTTGAGCAGTGTGTGCGGGATCTGTCGCATCCAGTTGCCGCCGCAGATCGGCAGGTTGCAACCGGCCATGCGAACGCTCGACGGCGGCACTTCCTGCAGAACTCCGACCGGCGTCTCGTGAGCGTGAATAAATCGCCGCCACGGTTCACGACGAAAGCGAAGGCCCAACGGCAGAATGCTCGAATCGTACGCGTAGCCTTCCTCGGCCAGGACGTCGAGCGCCCACAGGTCGTCGGGCCGCAGCCACCCGTCGGCGAGCCGGTAGCCGAGAACCTGCCGTCCCGTTGCAGCCACCAGAGCGTCCTGAGTCCGCAGCAGGTCCTCGCGGAATTCTTCACGCGTCAGATCGCGAATGCTGCGATGAAAGAAACCGCGACTCGCAATCTCGTGACCGCGACTGGCGACTTCGGCAACCAGCTCGGGCAACTCCTGAGCGACCCAGCCGAGCACGAAAAACGTGGCCTTCGTGTCGTAGTGGTCGAGCAGGTCGAGCGTTGCGCGTGTGCTGCGTTCGAGCCGCGTCTCAAACCGGTACCAGTGCTCAGGCCGAATGAGCTGCTGAAACGCCCCGACCTGAAACCAGTCTTCCAGCCCGACCGTCAGAATGTGCTGCCGCTGAGAGCGCGGGCTCGCCGAGACAGACGAAGCATGTGACGGCAGCCCGACGCCGCTCGCGGGACAGCTCGGCCTGCGCGCCGTATCAGTTGTCGACAGAACGTCTGCGACCATGAGACCAACACAGTTTCAGAGCAATTCGATGAGCGCGGGACCGGGCCGCGCCGTCCGAGAATGAAGCTCTGAAACATAGGTCGCGAATGAGCACCCTGCGGGGAAAGCCCGCACAGGAGTGGCAAACCTGTCTGACCAGTCCGATCGCGCCGACAGTGACGGCTGCGCTGGCCGACCGGTGGGAAGGCTGATTCGGCATCGCCGAGTGACGCGATGCCGATGTCGTGCCGAAGAAACCAGTCGTCGAACTGGGGCGCAAGGCGGCTTGCAGCGTGCCGAAAACGTGTGCCACTGGCTTTGCCAGTGCATTGAACCGGGACGCCGCTGTGGGAACGCGGAGAAGATTCGCACTGGCAGAGCCAGTGGCACACGGCAACGCAAGCCGTTCGGTTCGCCGTTCGACGTGCGCTCAGCGAACTGCCATTAAACCGTCGGCAGAGTCCACGGCTCGCGGTAATCGCGAGTGAGCAGCGCATCGGCTGCCGAATCGCCGACGAACGTCTCGCTGCTGGCGTCGAACCGGATCTCGCGGCCGAGCTGCCAGGCGATGTTGCCGAGGTGGCACAGCGTCGTGCTGGCGTGCCCGATCTCGATATCGGCGTTCGGCTTCTGTCGGGTGCGGACGCAGTCGATGAAGTTGCGAACGTGGCTGCCGAGCAGTTCGCTGGCGTCGGCGTTCAGCCGCTCCTTGCAGTCATAAACCTTCCAGCCACTGCGATCGACAACCAGCGTCCCCCGCTCACCGTGAAACGCGACGCCGGAACCTCGACCTTCCAGACCGTGATTGCTCCACAGCCGGTGCTCCCAGGTAATCGTGTGTTCGGGATAATGGAACGTCGCCGCCAGCGTGTCGGGAAACTCCTCACCACGATCGAACACGTAGTTGCCGCCGGATGCAGAAACCCGATCCGGAAGCCCGAGTTCCAATCCCCACCGGGCGACATCGAGCAGATGCACGCCCCAGTTGCCGAGTTCGCCGGTGCCGTAATCACGGAACCAGTGCCAGTGATAATGGAAGCGGTTCGAGTTGAAGTCCCGCTCGGTCGCCGGTCCGAGCCACAGATCGTAATCGACGCTGGCTGGAACGGCTTCGTCGTGTCGGCGCTGCAGTGGCTTGCGAGCATTCGCCAGCCAGGCCTTCGCGAATCGAACCGTTCCGAGCTTTCCACTCCGAACCAGTTCGACCGCCGATTGAAAATGAGCGCCACTGCGCTGCTGCAGTCCGACCTGCATCACGCGGTCATTCGCCCGAGCGGCCTCGACCAGCCGCCGGCCTTCTTCGATCGTGAGGGAAACCGGCTTCTCGAGATAAACATCTTTGCCCGCCTGACAGGCCATGACGCCCATGATCGCATGCCAGTGATCCGGAGTGGCGATCGCGACTGCGTCGATCTGCGGATCATCGAGCAGCCGCCGAAAGTCAGACTCCCAGCGAGGCTCGTCCGTCTGATGCTCCGTGACCGCCTTGACCGCCGCCGACTTCAGCGACTCGTCAACGTCGCACAGAGCCGCGACGGTCACGTTCGGCTGAGCGGCAAACTTCGTCGCGAGCGCCTTGCCCTGAGTCCGAACGCCAATCACGCCGACTCGAACCGGCGAGCTGCGATCCGCACGAGCAACCGACGACGACAGCCCGACCATCCCCGCCGCCACACCAGCAGCATTCTGCGCACTGCGTCCCAGAAACTGACGACGGCTGAGATCGCGGCGACGAAACTCGTCGGTATTCATCAGGCAGGCTCTTCATTGAAAGGCGAACAGGCAGGAGTCAGCGAGAGAAACGCGGGTCGACAGAATACTCGCGAGAGCAGGCGATAGATACGGAAGAGACTGCCCCTGGCGAAAATGACAGACCGAAACGCTGCCGTCTTCATCGGGAGATTGCTGGGCCAGCGTCGGAGAGTGTGCAAACGTTGCCAGAAAATACAGCGAAGCCGTTGAACCCCAAAGCCAGGGGTCAGCTCAACGGCGCAGCCGTGAAGCGCCACACCTGGCTTTTGGGTGAAACGGCTTCGCCGTACTGCAACGTCGGCTGCAGAGCGTCTCCACTCCTCACTGCAAACTCACCCCGCCAGCACTTCCTCAATCACATCCGCGCCATGATCGGCCAGCGGGATCGGGCGGCCGATGTTCGACATGTTCTGCGCTTCCGGATCGAGACCGACAGCCTTACAGACAGTCGCGATCAGGTTCGGCGTATTGATCGGTCGGTCGGCAACGGTCATGCCGTCCGGGCTCGACGCTCCGATGACCTGCCCGCCACGAATGCCGCCGCCGCAGAGGACGGTCGACCAGGCAGCCGGGAAATGGTCGCGACCGTTGTTCTCATTGATCTTCGGCGTCCGACCGAACTCGCCCATCCAGACGATCGTCGTCGAGTCCAGCAGACCGCGATCTTTCAGGTCGTCGATCAGCGTCGACCAGGCCGGGTCGAGCACTCCGCACAGCGACTTGACGCTCTCAAAATTGTTCTGGTGCGTGTCCCAGCCGAGCACGTTCTGATCGGGCACGGCGTTGAGCGTCACCTCGACGAACGGCACGCCGCATTCGACCAGCCGCCGGGCGAGCAGGCAGCCCTGGCCAAACTGCGTGTTCCCGTACTTCGTCCGCAGTTCATCCGATTCGTCGGCAAGGTCAAACGCCTTCGCCGCCGACCCGCGCATCATGCGCACCGCCTGCTCGTACGCCTTGCGATGGCTGGTCACCGTGATGTCCGGCCGCGCCGCCTGAAAGTCATCTTCGAGCAAGTTCAGCAGACTCAGCCGCGCGTCCGTCTGGCCACTGGCGAGCCCTTCCCGCTCCGACAGATTCCGCACCTGCAGCGACGCCGCAGCGTTCATCTCGCCGTCCGGTCCGGCTCCTGGGGCACCGCCTTCTCCAACAACCAGTGGAGCGTAAGCGGGGCCGAGGAACCCCGGCCCGAACGCTCGCGGATTGACAAAGCGATTTGGCGCCACGCTGACAAAGTTCGGCAGCTCGCCACCGTCAGCACCGAGTTCCCGGCTGAGCACCGAGCCCAGCGTCGGATACTGAATCGGCCCCTGCGGCAGATAGCCGGTCCGCATGAGGTACGTCGCTCGCGAGTGGTCGCCCTCTTTCGTTGCCATCGACCGAATGATCGCCAGGTCGCCGGCTCGCTTCGCCAGCTCAGGCAGATGCTCGCCAATCTGAATGCCCGGCACGCTGGTCTGGATCGTCGAGAACTCGCCGCCGTTTTCGTGCTCAGGCTTCGGATCGAACGTGTCCGTCTGAGCTGGTCCTCCGCTCATCCAGAGCAGGATGCAGGAGCGTTTCGGCTTTTCGTTGCCGGACGTTTCAGCCGCGTGGGCGAGCGACTTCAGCCAGCCGGACGACGAAACTCCCAGCGAAGCAAACGTCGAAAGCCGCAGCAGATCACGGCGTGACAGTCGGTTGAACGAGCGCATGTTCGTCTCCCACGCGGGACGATTGATCCGAGCCGGCAGCCAGATCGAGCCCCGTTTCTACCGCGACGGGTCGTCAACTGCCAGACAAGGTCGGATCAAGAACGACTCGTAGCGAAAGTCGCGCAGACTTTCGGCACGGTCAGGTCACCGAAACTCTGCGCGAGTTTCGCTACAAATCAGGCTGCGCTTCGCGCGGATGGCGCCTCGCGAACTACGGTGCCAGCTCGATCGGCGTCAGGTTGCCCTCGAGGTCGAGTTCAAACACGCGAGGCCCTTCGGCTCGCGGGTCGGTCACGATCAGCTTGTCGCCAGACAGCGACAGGCCAACCGGATTGCTCAGCGGCCCGCCTTCAAACAGCTTGACCGGCTTCAGGTCCGCGCCGATCTTCCACACGCACTTTCCGTAACCGTCGGTGACGAACATCGTGCCGTCATTCGTGATGACAATGTTGTGCGGGAAGTTGAACGGCCGACCGGGTACGAGCACCGAGACCTTGCCGTCGCTGTCGACCTTCAGAATCTGATCCTTCGTCGTTGACAGGACGATCAGATTTCCATCCGGATCGAACGCCAGTCCGCGAGGTGCTTCGACAGCGGCGACGATCTCCGGCTTCCCGTCCGTCCGGCCTTCGTGCGGCACCTTGAAGATGCGGTGCAGTTCGAGATCGGCGATGTAAATCGTCCCGTCCTTTGCAACGGCGATCGCCATCGGCATCCCGATGCCCGGCTTGAAGCCCGTGACCTTGCCATCGTCATCAGTGATCGGCCCCGCCCCGGTCAGCGGTTCCGGCTTGCCGGCCTCTTTGAACCGATAAACCTCGCGCGTCGACGTGTCGCCAGCCAGCACGTTGCCGTCCTTGTCGAACGCGATACAGCGAGCGGCATTGAGCGGCGTCCGGAACTTCGGCGAGCCCTCAAAGTAAGCCGACAGCTTGCCGTCGGTCGCCTTCCAGACACCGTGCATCTTCAGATCGACGATGAACAGCTCACCGGCATCATTCCGCACGGAGCCGAGCGGGTACTGCATCCCGTCGGCGCCAACCGACGAGTTGGCAAACACCGAAACTACGAACAGAAACGTGAGCACACGAAAGCCAGGCAGCATGACGGCCATCCACAGAATCTCGGATCGAAGGGGCAGAACAGGCCGCAAATACTAACCGCAGACCAATCGGACGCGAACTCGCCAGACTGGAAACCTGACGATTCAGGCCGCACCGACAATCTGAGGAACGCCCTGGAATTATCTGTCGTAGTGGAATTCGCCAGAATTCCCCAGTCGACTATCTGCCGCAGTGGAACTCGCCAGAAGTCCCCGGTCGACCACCGATAAGCGACTTCTGGCGAAGTCCACTTCGGGATGCGCGACCATAACGTCCAGAACGATCCGGAGCCGTCTCGTCACTAGCCGTCCGCTCATACAGCGTTTCGACGGCAGCGGTCATTGCGGCTGGGGTCAGTTGCGATGCGTATGTTTCACAAGCTCGTTCGCCAAGTCGCCGGCCAAGCTCCTCATCAGACAGCAACCGGTTCAGTGCGGTCGACAGTGACTCAGGAGCTTCTGCATCAACCACCAGACCGGAGCGTTCGTGTTCGACGAATTCGGTAATGCCGCCGACCGAGGTCACGACGCTCGGTTTCGCGAGGGCCATCGCCTCGATGACGACCAGCGGCAGCGAATCGAAACGTGAGGGGTGGGCGAAGACGTCGAACACCTGCCAGACGTCGCCGATCGAGCCAGGCCAGCCGAGCAGCAGGAAGCGGTCGGCCAGGCCGAGTTCGGCGATGCGGTTCTTCAATCGCGTTTCGTACTCGGTGTGCCCGCGGCTGAAGCCGACGCACAGAAAGGTCACGTCGGGATGTTCGGCGAGCACTCGCGGGGCGGCTTCAAGCAGGTCGAGGTGGCCTTTGAATTCGAGCAGTCCGCTGACCTGGCCGACGATCCGACACCCGCCCACTGGCGGCAGGCCGAGTTCGCTGCGAACGTGCTCGGCGGAAATGGTCGGCACAGGTTCGGAAATGCCGGTCGGGATGACGTGAATCGGGACGTCCTCTCGGCGAATCCACTGCCGAATCTCGTCCGCTCGAAACCGCGAGTCCGTGACGATCGCCGCCGCGTTCGAGAGCGTCTGCCGGCCCGGCCAGTGCAAACCCGGTCGCCGCCAGACTCCCGTGTGATAGGCCGTCTGAATGACCGGCACGCCGGTAATGCGTCCCGCGACGCCGGCGGCGAGCATCGCCACGGTGTGATGCGCATCGAGAAGCTGAATGTCGAACTCGCGGATGTAACGCACGAGCCGCCGGACTGCTGTCGCAAACCTTGCGGGCGCGATCAACCGTCCCGACCAGCCGCCGCTGATTGGATCGAGTCCCAGGTCGTCGACCTCAATCCCCGCCGCCGCGTAGTCCGGCCGGAGTGAGCCCGCTGCCCGCTGCTCTTCTTCCGTGCGTCCCGGATCGCGCGTCAACGTCACGATGCGATGCTCAAACTGCTCGCGATCAAGCGACTGCGCGAGCGTCAGCAGGCGGTTCTCATGACCGCCTCGGTACAGCTTATTGAGAACAGACAGCGAGCGAATCCGTGCAGCCATCGGGTGTTCTTGAGAGTTGGGAAGTGACGTTGTTCCGGTGCTTTGCGTGCGAACGAGCGGCTGCAACCCTCAATTCAACTCTCCCTCTGGGAGAGTCGCCGTCTCAGCCGCGGAGAGGGGACGCGCTGGTCCGTGCTTTCCGCCATCGACCAGGCAGTGCCCTCCCCGGCCGCTCGTTCCTCGCATCCGACCCTCCCAGAGGGCGGGTGAGGCGAATGAGCGTTCTGCGGAGAAGTACCAAATCGCTAACGAGACGCACGGTACCGCCTTTGCCGACATCTACTCCAGACGATTCTGCCCGGCATTCTCATCCTGATGCAGCGTGACCGGCCAGCCGGGGAACTGGTTGTCTGCCTTGCCGTCGGTCGCGTCGATCAGAAAACGGAACGACTCGATGTGGTACGTCTTCGAGTCAGTATCGATCGTCACGAGACCGAAGCCGCTGCCCTTTTCGTGCGCCTTGCGGTAGCGGTTCCTGTCCTTGCCGACGACCGGGTTGCCGACCGCGTAGACATACGCCTTGTTGCCCAGCCCGTCGAGAAACTCGCCGGTGTTCGCCAGGCCGTGCTGCGGTCGGTTTTCATGTGCCATGCCGACTTCGTCCGGGCGCCACCAGCGGGGGTAGCCTGCCGCGATCGCCGGCGTGCAGAATGACCAGTTGCTGTCGCGCTGCTCCTTGACGCCGTACTGAGTCAGCGTGGTCAGGTGCTGGTCGCCGTTGATGTGCAGTGCCTTCGACTTGCGGAGAATTTCGATCGCCCGGTTGCGAGCCGTCTGCGGCCATCCGCCGGAATCGAGGTCGGCCTTCAGGTACCCGTCATAGCCGCCGTGATGCGTGGCGACTGCGGCAAAGACGGTCTGGCTCAGCAGCACCTTCATCGAATGCCCGCGCCAGTCCGAGCCCCAGTGTTCGAGGAACTTCTCCTGTCGCTCGCCCAGCAGAACAAGGCCCGGTTTGTCGAGCGTCGAGACATCGTAGTTCGGATCTTTGACGTGGTCCGCGCGACTGCTGCCGCTGTCGACATGCTCTGGCCCGCTCTTCCACTGACGGTCGCCGAGGATCGCGAAGCTGACGCCGCCGTAAACCATGTCGCCGTAGTAGACGCTGATGTCCTGCAGGCACGGCGTCGGATCGAAGTAGTCTGGATGATGCCCGGCACAGGTTTTGTGGACGACGTTGACCATGCGAGCGGGCTCGCGATAGCCGCCCTTCGACGACGTGCTGCCCTCGCCCATCGCCTTGCCGCCTTCGCCCCAGATGTTGCCCTGAAACACGTCGTGATCGTCGGGAATGCAGACAGTCGGAGCGTCCTTCAACGCGTCGCGAAACGACATTCCGAACTGATAGAACTTCCGCAGATAGTTGAGGATTGCCGGCCCGGCGGGGTCGCGGATCAGCCCATAGCCGCCGTGCCCCTCGTAAAGCTGGTCGCCGGAGAAGTAGAGCATGTCCGGGTCGAGTCGCAGCAGATTCTCGACGACGGGCTCGTACGGAAACCCGTAATCGTTCTGGCAGGTGAGCGCTCCCAGCCGCAGCGGTCGGCCACTCGGGTTCGCTTTGATCTTCCCCGACCAGCTCGATTCGACCGTCGAGCCGTCCGTCTGCTTTTCCTGATAAACGACGCGGTACGCCGCCGCGTGTTTCTCGTCCCAGTTCGGAATGCGGAATGTCGCGGTCCACGCGTCGGTATCGAGCTGTGTCGTGCCGAGCGACTTCCATTCGCCGCCCTTCTCAACCTGCAGCTCAACATCTTTGCTGTCGTCCTCGCCAAGCGGCCCGGTCAGAGCACTGAGCTTCATGACGAAGCCCTCGTCGCCGCGCGAATCGCTGAGCGTGTACATCGTCCAGAGCAGTGGCCCGAACGCGCGCGATTCGTCAACAGTGACCGCGTCACCGCCGACCCGCCAGTCGCTGAAGCGGTACCGAGCCCCCTGGCCTTTCTTAATTGTCGGCTCGAAGTTACTGACGACGGCCACGTTGCCAAGAACAAAGTCAGCCGGCACCTGAGCGGTCAGTGTTCCGAGCTCCTCGCCGGACGTTGCATTCTTCGCGGTCAGAGTGAGCTGAACCTGATCGCCTGCCGGGCTGCCGCTCAAAACAAAGACGACGTCTGACGTGTCGGCACCGTCTGCCAGCGGCTGCGTTCTTCGCGCGAGAACGAGCTTGCCGTCGATGATTCCCGCTTTGACTCCGCCTTTGGAGAACAGGTTGCTCCGGTATTCGTTGAGTTCGCTCTTAATGCCGATCCGGAAACCGGCTCCGCCGTCGATCCTGCGGGACTCGACGCGCCCGACGCGGACCGACATCGCGAACGGCTTGCCGGCATCCGTGAGCTGGCGCGTGATCAGGTGAATGTTGCGGTCGCCGCCCGTCGTCTGACACTCGGCCGCACCGTCAACGATGCGCCAGTCCTCCATCGGATTCGCCCAGAACTCGCCGCCCAGGAAGACGCGATTGTGCGTCGTCTTCCAGTGCCCGACGGGCTGCAGTTCGAGCGATTCGGCCTGAGCAGCCTGCGCCTGTCCGGCAGGCAGCGCGGTACTGGCGGCAAGAAGTTTCAAAGCGGATCGGCGGGAAAGCGAAGACATCGGCGATAACTCCAGAGGCCACAGAGTCAGTGAAACAGGTTGTGATCGTGCGGACGCCCGAGCGGCAGATCGAACACCCCGGCGAGACACAGTAACTGGCCACCGTGACGAGAGAAACGCACTCGACACCAGCACGCGCTCGCCGATCACAGCATCGGCATCGCTCGCCGGAAAGCCGAGGAGCGGCGCCGCGAACGCGGAGGGAACACGCCCGAGACCGACGTCGACAGTCCGGCGCGCCGGACTGTCGGTCGCGCGGCAGCGCGGAGGTCGCGCGGCAGCGCGGAGGGCGCACGGCAGCGCGGAGGGCGCACGGCAGCGCGGAGGGCGCACGGCAGCGCGGAGGGCGCACGGCAGCGCGGAGGGCGCACGGCAGCGCGGAGGGCGCACGGCAG
>Ga0070726_10002121_pt1 | contig 18410 bp, 23 predicted proteins | sample tdAd471_FD_67275 | JGI IMG/M metagenome (GOLD analysis project Ga0070726, IMG submission 67275) | Marine sediment microbial communities from the Atlantic coast under amendment with organic carbon and nitrate - tdAd47.1 | ecosystem: Environmental > Aquatic > Marine > Coastal > Sediment | place... | reverse complement strand
CGATACGAGATCATGATCGACGCCGGAGCTCAGCCAATACGTGCGGCACCTTTCGACTACTTGCTCGCTCGTCAGATCGCTCACGTGTCACTCCCTTCGACAACCTTGCTCACGCCCCCACTGAGGGCTGACCATTCTTCTTTCCAAACCTTCAACGTCTTCGCACCCTCTGGCGCAAGGCGGTAGTACTTACGAGGAGGGCCAGAGCCGTCTGCCTCCACAAAATACCCCTCGATGAGGTCCGATCGCTGCATGCGCGACAGGGTGGGGTAGATCGAACCCTCGCTCACAAGATCGAGACCGCGCTCAGACAGCTTTCTCGCCATTTCGTACCCATAGGACGGCTCCTCGCTGATGATTGACAGCAAGCACATGTCGAGCACTCCTTTGAGTAGCTGCGATCGATGATCCATTCGTGGCATATCATGCGTTCCTCGATACCTTGTTTATACAGATATCAGGGAATCGACGTTATGTCAAGATATTTCAAGTCGATTTCGACAGACGCCGTGGACCTTGGCGTCTGTGTTCCGCGAGAATCTGAATCACCCGACGCTGGCTCAGGGGCAGGTGGGTCGCCATTCAGTGTCGCCGAACACGGAGCGTGCAATGTCGAACAATGTTGGGTCATACGTCCGAAGCTCTTCTCTGGTGTCGACCTGATTGTGCGATGAGTTGGGCGGTCGATCGTCTGGTTCCTCGAGGTTCACATCGAAGAAGGTCTGAACGCCCTCTGCCCAATACTCGTCTGAGTTGATCTCAGCGAGAGTGTTGACCCACAGCCCCTGGGCAATTGCGGTGCCATACGCCTGCTCAATTCGTGCAGATGTTGCCGAGTCAACAGCGAACATGCCGAATCGGCGGATGGCCAACGCCATATCGCGGATAAACGGATCCTCTCCCGCATATCGATTCGGTTCGAGGCATAGGAGGCTCTCCTCAGCCCCGGCGACCAGCGGAATCAAGTCCGTTCCAGGGAACGAGCGAGCGGCACGATTCCAATCCGTTCCCGGATAGAGGTCGTACAAATCCCCGAACTCTGGAAGACTCGGGAGTCGTTGATCCGTTCCGATGACCCGTGCGTTGACGCCAGCCTCAACCATGGCCTCATTCAGATCGCTCCGCTCCACAAGCATGTTGTAGATGCGGTCTGCTTCCTGTGTGATTGCCTCTGGATCGACATCAGAGCCGGCGAGAATCTCGAAACCGAGGACGTCGCACCCTTGGGTGTAGCCCTCAACGGCGGTCCGCGGCCCAACAACGCAGTCGTTCGTTGGCTTCGCAGGCTGTGTCGTCGTTGTGACGGGCATGGTCGTCACCGTTGTGGTCGTCTGTGGGGCGAGGGTCGTGAGTGGCGTTGCTGGTGTGGTCGACGTTGTCGTCGATGGGTCGGACGCATTGCTTGTGCAGGATGCGGCGAGTACCGCGATACCGACGAGGGGGAGGAGGCGTTTCATCATCGGGTGGGAGGATACGCAGGAGAGGAGCTTGCCGGTGAATTCGTCGTCGCGGCTGCATTTGGCGCGCCGGATGCGCTCGACGGGATAGGGTTGCGTCGGCCGACACGACAGGTGCGCTGCATGGAACATGATGACCAACCCAACGATCAGCCAAGGGGTGTCGGCTGGATCGTCGTGCAGGCTGGTCTCTTCGTGTTCTTTGTCGCTGCGTTGTTGTCAGGCGAGACGTTCGACGATTTTGACGGGCTCATCTATCTACGATCCGCTGGTCTGCTGCTGGCCTTGTTCGGTTCGTTCGTGTCGATCTGGTCGGTGATGCAGTTTGGCTCGGCGCTCTCTCCATTCCCAAAGCCTGTGGAAGGAGCAACGCTGATCGAATCGGGTCCCTATCGGTTCGTTCGACACCCGATGTATTCAGGAATCATCCTCTTCACCCTCGGGTGCGGCCTTGCGTATGCCAATCTTGCTGCTGCACTCGCTGGCCCGATGTTCTTCATCTTCTTTCTCGCGAAGACAGGGAGGGAGGAGGAGATGCTCGTCGAGTCGGTTCCTGGATACGGGCGGTATCGGTCCCATGTTGTGTGGCGGCTGATTCCGAGGATCGTGTAACGCGTCGCGGGAATGGGTCTGTACGCACCGCCGTTGCATAGGACACAAGACTTTGAAGGGAATTCGATGACACAAGCAAAGTGGAACGGCGTCGTACTCGCCGAAAGCGACGACACAATCGTCGTCGAGGGAAACCATTATTTCCCGCGTGACGCTCTCAAAGCCGAGTTCTTCGAGGACTCGTCGAACTCCTCGGTCTGCCATTGGAAGGGTACGGCCGCCTACTTTGATGTGGTCGTCGATGGCAAGGTGAACAAGGGGGCGGCGTGGTACTACCCGTCGCCGAAGCCCGCGGCCTCCGATATCAAGGACTACGTGGCCTTCTGGAGGGGCGTTTCGGTCCGCTGACGTTTCACAACCCTTCCGAACTGTGGCGTGATTACGATTGCGCGCATGCTTCCAATCACTCTTGTAGAAACTGATCGTGACGACTTCGAAGGTCCGATTGTCGAACTGTGGCGCGGAGAGTCCTTCATCGGCATGGTGTTCCATGACGGCACTGACTCGATCGTCCAGATATATCCGGACGGTGACGGCGATGTGCACGATGTGGCTGTTGCCGAATTGCAGGCCCTCTTGGATACAGCCGTGCGAATCGTCGACCCTGATGCAATGGAGGATGAACTCGCTGCACTTCGGGAGGCTGCTGGCGGTCCGAACTCCGACGAGGGCGACGATTGGGACTCCGTCCATCCGGCAACAGCGTCGCTGCTCAGTGAATTCGATGCCAGAGCGGTCCACCGGACCGAAGATGGCGAAGGCTTCTTTCCACGCAGCCTTGGTCAATCGTTCATCGCGCGATGTGAGGAACTGGACCTCGCCGTAGTCGAGATGGAGGGCTTCGAGTTTCGTGGTGGAGAGTTGTCAGCTGACTCATCCATGGACTTGGCCGTCACCCCGCAAGCGATGATGTCTTGGCCCGAGTTCCGAACATATGCCAACACCACTGCAGCATCGGCGTTGTCCGATTGGCAGGATCGCGAGTCGGTCGTCATCGCTTTCGTGTTCCAGCAACCTGACACGGAACTCATCGTCGCCTGAGCGACTCTCTCACGGCTTCGGTTGATGCGACTGTCTACGCCGTCATCACTCTCGCAAGCCCGATACCTATGTAGAGAGCACCGACGAGGAGAGGCATGTTCGTGATGATGGTCTCGGTTCCCCTGGGTGTCTCCCACTGCGCACCGTTCCGGGCCAAGTCGATGAACGATCCAGCAATAGGACCGAGCAAGATGGTCACGATGCCAAGGACGATGGTCGTGTAGCCAAACCCAGTGGCGTACTTCGATGGGGTGCATGCCGATGAGCTGACCGCATCGTCGCAGAAGCTCGGCCACCACGGGACAAGGATCAGACTGACGAGATACGCTGCTCCGAGCCCAGCGAAGAACAGGATGACTGTCCTCGGTCCACGTTGATGCATCGGATTCTGCATGGAGCAAGGGTAAACGGTTGGCGAGCCCCGTCTGGAGGTTGCCGCATCCGGTATCCTTGGGAACCCGTACTTTGTAGACAAGGACGCCCGTGACGCCCGTGCCGAGATACCGATCCGATCTTCAGTCCATTCCCACCTATGTTCCAGGGAAACCCGTTGATGAGGTAGCGCGGGAACTCGGGCTCAATCACATTTCGAAGCTCGCGTCGAACGAATGCCCTACCGAACCGTTCCCTGAGGTCGTCGACGCGATCGCCACAGCGGCTAAGAGTGCGAACCGGTACCCAGATTCTGGTGCGTACGCGCTGCGACATGCAATCGGCGTGCGAAACAATGTCGACCCCGAGGCTGTGTGGGTTGGATCTGGATCGAGCGATCTTCTTCGATCCGTATCCCTTGCGGTTGGAGGTCCTGGGACTTCGGCTGTGTTCGCAGATCCTTCTTTCATTATGTACCCAATCGCCACCAGGATCTGCGGCTCTGAACCGATACCGGTCCCACTGAAGTCTGGCTATGCCCACGATCTCGATGCGATGGCAGCTGCAATTCGACCCGATACGACGGTTGTGTACCTCTGCAGTCCCAACAATCCGACGGGTGGGCACATCCCTGGAGATGCTGTCAGGGATTTCATAGACGGTGCACCGACATCGGTGCTGATCGTTGTGGACGAGGCGTATGCCGAATACGCAACTGCTCCGGACTACCGGTCGATGGTCGATGTTGCTTCCGAACTCCCGAATGTCCTTGCGCTTCGGACGTTTTCAAAGGTGTATGGGCTCGCAGGGCTCAGAGTCGGCTACGGGATTGGGTCTCCCGATCTTCTTTCGAATCTCCGCCGCACGCAGGCACCGTTTTCTGTAGCGACCGTCGCACAGCAGGCAGCTCTCGTCTCGCTCGAGATGTCCGACCGGTTGGCTGTGCGCGTCAAGGAGAACGACGACGGCCGCACGTACCTGATTGAAGCACTTGCGGCGCGCGGCGCTGGACCGGCGCCGTCACAGGCGAACTTCGTGTACTTCGTTCCCAACCGGCCGGCGGCCGAGGTCGCTGCTGACTTCATGGCTCAGGGCGTCATTGTGCGGCCCCTCGGACCGGCGATCCGTGTCTCCGTTGGCACTCGATCAGAGAACCAAGAGTTCATCGACGTGTATGACCGGATTGGTTCACGATGACGTACCTTCCTCAAGATGTCGACTGGGATGGGCTCGACGAAATTATTGACGCGAGCGGGTCTGCTGGAGCAACGCCCGATTGGTTTGATCGGGACATTGCCGTGTCGTTGTACAAGGACATGGTCCGAATGAGGGTGTTCGACCGTAGAGCCACGGCAGCCCAGAGGCAAGGCCGTCTCGGCACATATGCGATTGCTGAGGGACACGAAGCGGTCCAGATTGGGACGGCTCGAGCTCTTGCCGATCATGACTTCATCTATCCCGGGTACAGGGAGCATGGCGTTCATTTGGCTTTGGGGATGCCGCTCACCACCGTTCTGTCGTATTGGCGTGGCCTTCCAAACACAACCTGGGATCCCGTTGCGTACCGGCAGATGGTCGTGACCGTGCCAATCGGGAGCCATCTGCCGCACGCCGTTGGTCATGCCTATGCGGAACGGATGAAGGGAAACGACACCGTCACCGTTGCATACATTGGTGACGGAGGCACGTCCGAGAACGATTTCCACTCCGGTCTCAACTTCGCCGGCGTTTGGAAGACGCCGACCGTGTTTGTGGTCTCGAACAACCACTACGCCATATCGGTGCCATTTGAGAAGCAGACGGCGGCGGAGACAATCGCTGACAAGGCAATCGGATATGGCATTCCTGCCGAGCGAGTCAATGGTTTCGACGTCGTAGCCGTCCACGACGCCATGCTTCGAGCGTTGGCAAGAGCACGTTCTGGAGGTGGTCCAACCTTGATTGAGGCGGTGTGCTACCGGTATGGACCGCATGCGACTGCAGACGATCCGGCGCTATATCGAACGGCTGACGAGGAGTCGGCATGGCGCGACCTTGACCCTGTCGACCGAATGCGAAACTACCTGTCGTCCGAAGGATGGTGGACCGATGAGGACGAGGCGAAACTCGTCGAAGCATCACGAGCTGACTTCGATCTCGCGCTGGACGAAGTCTCAGCAATTGAGCTTCCACCTCGCGCTGACATCATCGAACATGCCTTCGAACGGGTGCCGAAGTCGATGATCGAGGAACTTCACCGAATCGAACGGAACGCCGGAGAACCGCTCTCGGATATCCCAGCGTCGAAGCAGTGGCATGTCGGAATGGACGACCTTCCGAGCGGCCCACGTTCGACGATCACGATGGCAGAGGCCATCAACGCGGCGTTGCATCAGGAGATGGCCGCCGACCCAACCACGATCCTCCTCGGCCAAGACGTTGGTGTCGCCGGCGGTGTCTTCAGAATCTCTGAGGGGCTGCTTGATGCCTTCGGTGCGTCTCGGGTCATCGATGCCCCGATTAACGAATCCGGGATCGTCGGAGCTGCGATCGGGATGGCGATGGCTGGAACTCGTCCGATTGCCGAGATTCAGTTTGAGGGGTTCTCCTATCCGGCTTTTGATCAGATCGCCTCTCACCTTGGTCGCATCAGGTTCAGAGCAAGGGGTAACACCAACTTGCCGATGGTCATCAGGATGCCGAACGGAGCAGGCATCGGAGCTCATGAGCACCACTGTGACTCGCCTGAGGCCTTGTTCGCTCACATCCCAGGGGTGGTTGTGGTCGTGCCCTCGTCCCCGCGAGATGCCAAGGGACTTCTTGCCGCAGCCATTCGCTCTCAGGACCCTGTGATATTCCTCGAACCGAAGGTTCTGTACCGAGCCGGTCGCGAGGAGGTGCCTGACCAGCCCTACGAGCTACCTCTTGGCAGGGCAAAGGTGTGTCGTTCCGGCAGCGACGTGACGCTCGTCACATACGGGGGAATGGTGCCGGTGTCGGTGAAGGCTGCGGAGGCGGTTGCCGGCGAGATTTCTGTTGAGGTCATTGACCTCCGAACCATCTACCCGTGGGACATCGAAACGGTTAGCGCCTCAGTCGGCAAGACGGGCCGTCTCCTCTTTGTGCAGGAGCCCCAGAGAACGGGCGGCATCGGTGCAGAGGTGGTGGCTGAGATCGCCGAGCGCAATGGCTACGATCTAACGGCGCCACCACGACGCCTGACAGGGACCGACGCACCGTGGCCACAATTCGCGATTGAGCGGCATGCCTTGTTGACATCAACAATGGTGGAAGCCGAGCTGCGATCACTCATCGAGTCCTAGGACCGAGCTCAGGGTGAAATCGGTTGGTACTCGATTTGGATATCCGGCGCTTCCGAACTCGTCAGGTCGTCCCAGACGCCACCGATCCCACCTTCATGCGTCGAGTTGAGATACAGCAGACCGATGATGATCCCAGCTGCGATAAGTAGCACAAGCACTCTCATACACAGACGCTAGCTACTCATTCTCGTTGTGTGGGAGAGTTCTTCTCACGTCTGGCAGGTTTCGTCTGCTCACGCCGTAGCGCAACACCCTGGCTGAGGACGAGAATCCTCGCCTTCGCTCAGAGTCCTCGAGGAGGCGTCTGAGTCTGGAGACTTGGCCGGAGAGTCTGGTGTTCTCGCTCTGGAGCGCAAGGATCCGCTTTATGCCTTCGAGGTTGACACCGGCACTGGATAGTTCCTGGATGAGGAGAAGCCTCTCGACGTCGACGATTGAGTAGCGACGGGTCCCCCCAGGCGTCCTGAACGGTTCAATGAGTCCCTTGTTCTCGTATGTCCTGAGCGTTTGTGGATGCATGCCGACAATCTCCGCCGCGACCGAGATGATGTAGACGGCGTCGTCACGGTCGGTCATGTTCCTGCTCCCAATCGTGCACGGGGGTTCCACTCGCCCTCGGCAACGAGCAGCGCCTCGAGCGCGTTGCGCTCGGCGGGCCCAGGGTCAGGATTCACGGCGATGGTGAATGTCACAATGAGATCTCCCTTGCCTCGTGGCGTTTCGACTCCCTTGCCTGAGAGCTTCAGCTTGGAACCGGTTCTTGTTCGAGGGGGAACCTTGATCTTCGTTGGGGTATCAAGTGTTGGTACGGTGATCGTCGCCCCGAGTGTGGCTTCTGGGTAGGTCACGGGTACTTCGAGCGTGAGGTCCTTCTTGCCGGAACGACCAAACAGGGGGTGTTCACCGACTCCGACCTCGACATAGAGATCACCAGCGGGGCCCCCGTTGGTCCCCTGGCCACCTTTTCCTGCGACTCTGACTCTTGCCCCTGGGGAGATGCCCTTCGGGATCTTGACCTTGACACGCTTCCCATCAAAGGTGAGTTCTCGCATCGCACCCTGCAGTGCTTCGTGAAAGGTCAGTGTGACCGAACCAGAGGCATCGGGCCCCTTGTGTGGTTGCGCCCTCCCTCCCGTGAACAGATCCTGGAAGCCACCAAAGAAGTCCTGTGCTCCGCCTGTGCCGGAACCTTGACGACCGAAAACATCTTCGGCTCGAACTCTCTGGGCACCCCGTCCCGACTGGTCCCCTACGAAGTAGCCGACATCCCTTGCATGGTCGTATTCCTTGCGGGTTTCGTCGTCACCGACAGTGTCGTACGCCTCGTTGATTTCCTTGAATCGCGCCTCAGCAGCCGCATCGCCGTGGTTGTTGTCAGGGTGCGATTCTCGCGCGAGTTGACGGAACGCCTTCTTGATGTCCTTCTGGGAGGCGTCCTTTGCTACGCCGAGCGTGGCGTAGTAGTCCTTCTCGAGCCATTCCTTACGCATGTCCCACGATGACAAGGCTCGGTCGAATGACCCTTCCCTGCATCACATAGCCCTTTCTGAGTTCTTGGTCGACGACTTGGTCGCCGTCTCCCGGTATGACGGATACAGCTTCGTGAATCGCGGGATCGAAGGCCTGACCGATGGCATCGATTGGGGAGAGACCGTCGCGAGCGAACGCCTCTAGTAGGAGAGTCCGCGTCCCTTCCATGCCGGCGAGCATGCGGCTCTCATTCTCTGTGTCGGCCTCGATTGCAAGGGCGGCGTCCAAGCTGTCGAGTACAGGCAACAGCGACTCGATCACCCGCTGGCTCGCTCGCTTGACGTTCTCGAGCTGGTCCCTCTCAGTCCTCTTCCGATAGTTGTCGAATTCAGCTGCGATCCGCTGGAGGTTGTCGAGGAGATCGCCGGTTTCCTGGCGAGATTCCGCGAGTTCCCTCAACAGGATGTTCTGGGCGCTTTCGGGATCCGCTGGAAGCATGAGGCCAAGCGACTCGGCGGTTGGCACTCCGCTCGAGGGCTCCACCCCTCGATCTGGGGTGGTGCCCACCGCTGTCATGTCATCAGTGGGATCGTCGGCCTTGGTGTCGTTGATGGTGTGATCGGTCATGTTGCATCCATCCTCCGGTCGACGACCGGATCGTAGGATGAGGGGGCTTACGCCTCCTCATCCTCCACGACCTCGGCCTCAACGACGTCATCGTTGTCTTCCCCACCGCCAGCGCCATCACCAGCAGCAGCTTCGGCAGCTTGCTGTTCGGCGTAGATCTTCTCGCCGATTGTCATGGAGCTCTCGATGAGTTCGGTTGTCGCCGTCTTCAGCGCCTCCGGAGTGGCGTTGCTTGAATCGAGCAACTTCTTGAGAGCATCAAGCTTCTCCTGGATGGGGGCCTTCTCGTCTTCCTCTAGCTTGTCCCCGTGTTCAGCGAGTTGCTTGCCAACGGTGTGGACAGCGTGGTCCGCCGAGTTGCGAGCCTCTGCCGCCTCTTTTCGCTCGGCATCCTCTGCGGCGTAGGCCTCTGCGTCCTTGATCATGCCTTCGATGTCATCCTTCTCAAGAGCTGAACCGCCTGTGATCGTGACGTGCTGCGTCCGTCCTGTCCCGAGGTCCTTTGCGGACACCGAAACGATGCCGTTGGTGTCGATGTCGAAGGTGACTTCGATCTGGGGGACCCCAGAGGGTGCGGGAGCGATACCGTCGAGCTTGAACTGCCCGAGGCTGTTGTTGTCGTTTGCCATCGCACGTTCACCCTGGACGACATGGATGTCGACCTCCGGTTGGCCGTCGGCGGCCGTCGTGAAGATCTCTGAGCGCTTTGTCGGGATGGTGGTGTTCCGCTCGATCATCTTTGTTGCAACGCCGCCCTTGGTTTCTATTCCGAGGGTCAACGGTGTCACGTCAAGCAGGAGGATTCCAGAAACGTCACCGGACAGAACGCCAGCCTGGATGGCTGCGCCGAGTCCGACGACCTCGTCGGGGTTGACGCCCTTGTTTGGCTCCTTGCCTGCGAGTTCCTTCACGAGGGACTGCACCGCAGGAATCCGAGTTGATCCACCGACGAGGATCACGTGGTCGATCTCGGCGACGGTGACTCCAGCGTCCTTCACAGCCCGCTGGAAAGGCTCACGCGTTCTTTCAACGAGATCGGCCGTCATCCTTTCGAACTCCGCACGTGACAGACTCTTGAGCAGGTGGATCGGACCGTCAGCGTTCGCTGTGATGAACGGAAGATTGATCTCAGTCTGCTGGACGGAGGACAGTTCGATCTTGGCCTTCTCTGCCGCTTCCTTCAGTCGAGTCATGGCCATCGCATCTTTCGAAAGGTCGATTCCGTTCTCTTTGCCGAATGAATCAACGAGCCAATCCATCACGATCTCGTCCCAGTCATCGCCACCGAGTTGTGTGTCGCCGGCCGTGGACTTGACCTCAAACACGCCTTCGCCGATTTCGAGGACCGAGACATCAAACGTTCCGCCACCGAGGTCATACACAAGAATGGTCTCGTCAGAGCCTGCTTTGTCAAGCCCATAGGCGAGCGAGGCGGCTGTCGGCTCGTTGACGATTCGTTCAACCTCGAGACCCGCGATCTGGCCAGCTTCCTTGGTCGCTTGACGCTGGGCATCTCCGAAGTATGCAGGCACGGTGATGACCGCCTTCGTCACTGGCTCTCCGAGATACGCCTCGGCGTCAGCCTTCAGCTTCTGAAGGATGCGCGCTGAGATCTCCTGGGATGAGTACGACTTTCCGTCGATGTCGATGCTCCAGTCAGTTCCCATGTGCCGCTTCACAGACCGAATCGTGCGGTCGGGGTTGGTGATTGCCTGGCGCTTGGCCTGATCTCCGACCAGTACTTCGCCGTTTTTTGCAAACGCAACGACGGACGGAGTCGTCCGGGTGCCTTCTGCGTTTGCGACGACGACAGGTTCTCCGCCCTCAAGCACTGAGATGACTGAGTTGGTTGTTCCGAGGTCGATTCCGACAGCTCGTCCCATGGTGTTGCTCCTTGTTTCATGTGCATGCACCGACCGGTGATGCAGTTCTAAGTCGATGACATGAGTATAACTTGAGTCGACTCGTATCAATTCCGAGATTGTTTGCACAGGGCCTGGAGGTGTTGCCTTGCGACAAACGACAAACACCGGCGGGAAACCCCACCGGTGTAGCTGTCGCTCCGCCCGCTCCGACCGACCTTATGGGGTCAATCGGGCGATCTTGATCCGTTCCTTGATCCCGCCGGTCCTGCGCTGATAGAACGTCGCAGGTCCGCCGGAAGGCTCGGGTACAGGTGGTGTATCGGATGGCACGGGGGTCAACTTCACCGATCTCTGTGGTTGTAATTCCCCACTGGCTTCGATCGCGTTGAGGTCGATGACATCAGCCTCGGCCATCGTGGTGTGTGCAAGTTCGGCGGCCGATGCCTGCAGGTTCGCTACTGCCGCTCTCAGGTCATTGATCTGCTCTGCCAGGCGCTCGCTCTCGCGTTCTGCGGCATCGACAATGGCCGATGCCCGAGTATGCGATGTAGCGATGGTGCGTTTGCTCTGCTCCTGGGATTCGCGGATGCGCCACGCTGCAATCATCGACGAGGTCCTAGACCGCAGTGCTGCCTCGGTCGCAACGGCATCTGCCGACCGCGTAGCCTCAGCGACGATGTCCGCCGCGAGTTCGCTGGCAGCGACGTGTTGCCTGGCAGTGGCGAGTTCGCACTCGGCAATCATGTCGTCTGCCTCTTGATACGCCTGGGACAGAATCGAGTCGCGGGTTGCAGATACCTCTGCTCCGAGAGCCGCTGCAAGGACGGCAATTTCCTCGGCCTCGTCTCGAGCGTCGGCTCTCAGGCCGTCGGCCTCACTCTGTGCGTCAGCGAGAATCTCCGAAGACGTTGTCTCGACGGCTGCGAGTGTTCTCGATATCGCCGTGGCTGACACCTGTGATTCATTGAGCTTCCGCTCAAGATCAATCGCACGCTCCTCCTTCAACGACAAATCGTCAAGCAAGCGTCCGACGACGGCATCAACCTCCGCAGGGTCGTAGCCGTTCTTCTTGACCCGTCCGAATCGGTGGGTCCCAGCAATAGATGCGCTGATCATATTCTTGTCACCTTCCCGGACCGACGCCCGCAGTGGCCCCTTCGACCCTCGCGTTCCGACCGGGTGGTCGTGACTTCAAGCTCGGTGAACATACGGTCGCTTTTCGCGGATAGCAAGAGGTTTCTTCCAGGTCTGGAATGAATAGGTCGACTGCCCTACGCTGAGCGTATGGACCGAATCACCGTCGATCTCGACAAACCTTGGCTCACCGTCGCCGACATCTGTGAGTACATGGACGTCTCCACGTTTGTCGTCACGTCATTGCTGCGGTCGGGTGAGCTGCCGGCGGTCAAATTCGGCAGAGAATGGCGCGTCGCTCGGATCGACTTCGAAGACTGGATCAACGACCAACGCACATCCGAGCGAGCGGATGTGCCTGTCGAGTCTGCATGACGGCGCCGGCCCCAGTCCAGGTTCCGACGGACAAGGAGCACCTCAAGGCAGACCTTCCGTGGGTTGTGATCGTGTGGGACGACCCTGTCAACCTGATGGACTACGTAGTGTTCGTCTTTCGAGACGTCTTTAGTCTTGACGTAGGCAAGGCGACACAGCTGATGCTGCTGGTGCACAACGAAGGCAAGGCTGTCGTGTTCAGCGGCATGCGTGAACCGGCGGAGCTCGCGGTGTACAGACTCCATCGGTACGGTCTCTGGGCGACGATGGAGCAGGGATGAGCGCGATGTTCGTAGCAGATGGCGATCGCATCGCCGTCCAACTGAGCGTCGAGGACAAGGCTCTGTTGGCACAGATCCCAGAGTTGCTTGCATCGGTCGGTCAGGGAAGAGGTGACCTCGCATATCCAGTGCTCAATCGGATCGCCTATGTCACCGACCTCGATGCGGAGATCGAATTCACCGAACTGGTTCGACCTCAGCTCGAGCGGGATCGCCAGAGCGACCTCGAGTCGCTGCTGTTGCTGGTTGAGCCTTCTCCGACGATCTCGTCTGACGAGGCGATGGCCGTTCTCCGGGCCATGAACGCTGCCCGCTTAACGCTGGCGGCACGATCCAACGCCTTCGGCGACGACGTTGGGTGGGAAGCGAGAATCTCGCAGGACTCGGCTTTGGCGGCCGTTGCTTGGCTCGGATATCTCCAGAGCGACCTGCTTGCGGTCTTCATAGGAGATGGCGAGAAGGAGACTGAGTCCGACCGGTAGCCGAAGAGCGTCAGGTACCGTGCGGGCACAGCTGCATCGTCCCTGTTCGGAGTCCTATGTCCACGGTTGCCATCATCCTCGCCACTGACGAGGGCGAAGACTTCGAGGGGTCAAAGTATCTCGCGGATGTCGCCGGAGCCCCGCTGATAGCGAATGTCGTTGCTGCATCGATGGAGTGGGATGTCCTCGATCGAGTCGTTGTGCTCGGATCGGACGGCGAAAAGGTGGCTGAAGCCATTGCCGACTACGACGTCACGACGCTCATCGACCCGGAATGGGGCGAGGGTGCTGCAGCGTCGATGCGTGCGGCGCTTGACTTTGTTTCACGGAACCGTTCTGTTGATCGATGTCTTGTCGTGCGCGCTGATCAGATAGACCTACCGTCGAGCGTCGTATCCGAGCTCTTGGATCGAGCGGAGGCGACAGGAGCTGACGCAGTTGTGCCGAAGTATCGGTACGCCAGGGGCTGGCCGATTGTGATCGGAAGCAGCCTCTTCCCACGCTTGCTCGGCTCAGAGGGTGACCTCGATCTTCACAACCTGGTGTCGATGCACGCCAATGCCATCGAGGAATGCTGGTTTGACCAGCTGGCACCTCCGCTGATCACTTCTGCGGAGGATCTTCCTCGCCGTCGAACGTAGCGGGATGCACGAGACCCCCCGACTTGGGTAGTCTCGCCCAAAGCCGACCGAGGTCGATATGGAGGAACCCCGATGGCTTCAATTTCTGCGATACGGTCAATCGGGCAACGCGAGGCCACAAAGCTCCGCAAGGGCAAGGTCCGAACGACGGAGGCTCTCCTTGAACAGGCGTCCACACGCCGGGGGAGAGCAGAGGTGTCCGGTAGGACAGGAATCGCAACGACGGACCTTCTCAAGTGGGCTCACCAGGCTGATCTCATGAGAGTGACCGGCATTGGGGCCGAGTATGCAGATCTCCTCTCAGCCTCCGGGGTCGACACACTGAAGGCGTTGCGTCGTCGAAACGCCCAAAACCTTATGGTCGCACTCACGCAGATGAACTCAAAGCGGCGCCGCGTGCAACGACTTCCCACCGTCGAGATGGTTCAAGGGTGGATCGACATCGCGAACAGCCTCGAGCCAATCGTTTCGTCCTAGGCGGAGCCAGTCCTGGGTCGATCCGGCTTTGCATTCAACACGAAGAAGAGCCCGCCACGATGGCGGGCTCTTCTCGATGAAGTGGCTTTGTGCTACTTCTTGGCTGCAGGCTTTGCTGCTGCCTTCTTAGCTGCAGGCTTTGCCGTTGCCTTGGTGGTCGTAGCCTTCTTGGCTGCAGGCTTTGCCGTTGCCTTGGTGGTCGTAGCCTTCTTGGCTGCAGGCTTTGCCGTTGCCTTGGTGGTCGTAGCCTTCTTGGCTGCAGGCTTTGCCGTTGTCTTGGCCTTCGGTGCCTCAACGTCGTCTTTCACATCGTCCTGTGATGGGCGGAAGGATTCCTTCCAGGTTCCGAGGACCGACTCAATCTGCTCGCGAAGCTTTGCAACCTGCTCGGTGATCTGGTCGACATCCACGGCAGACTGGACCGAACCGACCGTAGCGTCGACGTGCTCGCCTACGTTCTTGTCGCCGAGCTTGACGGCTGTCACCTTGTCGAGGCCGGTGCCTGCGAATTCCTTGGTAAGAGCCAGAAGCTCTTTCGCCTTGTCTGTGGCAGTTGTTGCGGCATCGGTCGAAAGGTCGACGGCCTTCGTGCTTGCGGTCTTCGTTCCATCGACAACCGTCTTGGCTGCCTTCGTAACGTTTTCTTTCTGGGTTTCGAGATTGATCATGATTCCTCCTGATCGATGCTGGAGAAGCTCAGATAGATCTCCTTCAGCGCTTGTTTCTGGGTCTTGGTGAGGTTCGCGTCTCCGTCAATCGCACCTACCACGTCGGGGCCCTCGTGCTCGTCGAGCAATCCTGCCTTTTCGTAGAGGGTCTCCGTCCGGATGGACAGAGCATCTGCAATCGACCTGAGGATCTCGGCCGACGGCGTTCGTACACCTCGCTCAATCTGGCTGAGGTAGGGATTCGATACCCCCGTCAACTCGGCGAGCTTGCGGATCGAAAGGGAACTCCGTTCCCTTTGTTCCTTGATGAACGCTCCGACATCGGGGAGCTGTGGTTTCCTCATGATTGCATGATACAGCGAAACGCTTGCAATTGTTAGCACTTTGACTGCAGGAGCTAGAAGGCCGTCTTGCGTGTTGCAAGCATGTCGTCAAGTGCATGCTGGATGGATTGACGGATGTCTTCGCTTCGTTCCAACAGCTCGAGAGCATCAGGTGGCCTGCCGTCAGAGGACGGCGCAACGGGTGGAAGGAAGCGAATCTTCCACCTAATCGGAAGGGGAATCGGATTGAGTGCGACTGCGATCTCATCGACGCGTTGGTCAGGGAAGAACAAACGAACCAACCTCGCGAGACGCTTCGACACCATGACCGCAGGATGGACTTCTTCAGACCCGACGATGGCCACAGGAACAATGGGGACACTGGCCTCAGCCGCGATCTCGGCGAAACCCCCGCGCCCAAGTCTGCCAACGCGGTAGGCCTCCCACACCGGCTTCATGAAACCTCGCTCGCCCTCAGGAAAGACACCGAGCAGGTGGTTCCGTCGGAGCAACTCGCGGGCGTCGTCGCGTGTTGCGTACGCGGCGCCGACCTTCCGATACAAGTGGGACACCGTAGGAAGCATGTTGAAGATCTCGGTACCGATGACACGTACCCGTCGGGGGCTCGGAGCCTCGTTCAGCACCGCGAGCCCGAGCATCGCTGCGTCGTATGGCAGAGCTGCGCCACCATGATTCGCAGCGAGGACGGCTCCGCCGGACATGGGGACATGTTCGATGCCCTCGACCTCAACTCGGAAGTAGTCGTAGTAGAGGCCATTGAGAATGTGCCATGCCATCTCGGCGACGACCGGGTCGAGCCCGAATGAGTCGATGTCGTAGGTGGCCAGGCTGAGGTGGCGCCACAGTGTCGGCCAAGTCGAGAACCCGAGGTGGCCGGCGAGCGGGATCGCCATGTCCTCGATGACACCCGGCGTATGAAGGCCGCATCGGTCCGATCCGACGAGCACCGGCAGTCCGCATGGATGACCCTCGATGCTTGTCCACGGGCAGTGACGGTCGCCATCGATGAGTGCCGCGAGCCTGTCGGTGAGTTCGTCCCTTCGAATGCGTGCCCTCGCACGGTCCGTAGGAGAGATTCCTGGGATGTTGATCGGTGGAAGACCATCGACCACTTCGGTCGCCGAAGCTGCATCGTCAGAATCGTTATCGCCGCCGGACGAATCTGTGGCGAGGGCGTCGATGAGTTGCGCCTTGCTCATCGAGGACCGCCCCGCAATGTTGCGCTGCCGAGCCATGCTCAAGAGCTCTGCCTTCGTGAGCCCGGACATCGCCTCGTGGTTCATGCGTCGACGTCCTTGGTGAGGCTGTAAGCACTCAGCACCGTTTGGCGGCATGAATGTGTTGGCTCGAATCCAAACTCCGCCCGCATGAGCGACGTGTCTGTGACTCTTCCGTGCTTCAGAATCGCCTGGATATGGGACGGAACGACAATGTTGGCTCTGGCAAGGCTCTTGATCGCCGTTTCGAAGAGCCGTTTTGGTAGTGGTTGGGGAATACGGCGTCCGAGACGAAGGATCCTCGAAAGGTACAGTTGGCCGTCTGCCGCGATGTTGAAGGTGCCTTGCGTCTCGTGATCGAGGGCATGCTCGAGAGCGGCAACCGCATCACGTTCGTGGGTGACCTGGAGGCGTGGGTCGAATCCGAGCAGGGTCGGCACGACCGGCAGATTCAGATATCTGCTGAACGGGTTTGCGACTTTCGGTCCGAAGATCGGTGCGAACCGCAAGATCGTGTACCGAATGTGGTCGTGGCGATTGGCAGCCTCGGTGACAAATCGCTCCATTTCGGTCAGGTCCCGCTGATAGCGGGATGGTGTTCCTTGCGGACGCGTTGTCTCGGACATGATCGAAGGATTGCGAGGGCTTGCGCCGTAGAACGCCGTGTCGGATTTGACGATGACAGAGCGGACGGTATCGAGACGTTCAATGGCTCCGAACAGTGCGAGCGCCCCGACGATGCGTTCCTCTCCGTCAGTGTTTCGACCTTCTTCCGCCGTTCGGTGAACGGATTGAAGGTGTATCACGGAGTCAGGCTCGACCTCGAGCATGTATCTGGCGAGGGAGAGACGTTCAAGAGACAGTTTCTCGAAGGGTGACTTGAACGACACCCTTGGGGCGGTGTCGTCAACGGCGAATACCCGCAGGTCTGGACGAGCCTCGAGACGTCGTATCAGTTGCCCGCCGGTCCACGACGCCGCACCGGTGACAAATACCTTTCGCATCTACAAAGGGTAGGACCAGCGCCCACCCCACGCAGAGTCGACCCGACTCAGTCTGGGAACCCTGGGTTCTGTAGCGGGTCTGATAAGACTGGTGACCCACAGAATGGGGAGGACACCCCAGAGATACCGAGTCCTGGTTCCGTCCTAGCCTGCCAGCCATGACAATGACCGAAGAGGAGAACCGCCGAATGCCTATGGCGGGCGTCATCGGCGTCGGGTTGATTGGCGGCTCGATAGCGGCTGGTCTTCGACGCGCCGGGTGGGATGTAGTCGGGTACGACGCAGATTCTGATGTAGCGAAGGTTGCCGTCGCAAGAGACCTTCTCGAATCGGTCGAACGCTCCATAGATGATCTACTCGCTCGTAGCCTCGACGTCCTCGTGGTCGCGGTTCCTCCCACGGCGACCGTTCAGGTCCTGTCTCAACTCCGAACAGACGTACCTGTGTTGGATGTCGCAGGCGTCAAGGTTCCGATTCTCGCCGCTTCGGAGCATCTTCCACGGTTTGTCGGAACTCATCCAATGGCAGGGCGCGAGACATCCGGTCCGATGGCTGCGAGCGCTGCCTTGTTCCGCGGTGCTTCATGGGTTGTGATCGATGGCGCCGATCCGGAGGCCGATGCAATGGCCATTGAGGTGATTACTGCGCTCGGCGCTCGACCCGTTCGCATGTCGGCAGCTGACCACGACGCCGCTGTGGCGAGGATCAGCCATCTCCCGCAGCTTGTGGCAGGAGCGCTTCTTGCCTCCGCGACTGAGTCGGACGGCGCCCTTGATCTCGCGGCAGGAAGTTTTCGGGACCTCACTCGGGTCGCTGCATCGCTTCCAATCCCGTGGGTTGAATTGTTGAAGGCCAACAACGCACCGGTCCTTGACGCGATCGGTGCTTTGACTTCTCAACTTGCGTTGATCAAGGCCGCAATTCTGTCTGAGGATGACACGTTGCTGACCATCCTCGCAACGGCTCGGTCCACCCGGCGGGACCTCGGTGCTCCGGTCGCGGCGGTCCGTGTTGCACTCGCCGACCAGCCTGGTGAGATCG
>Ga0070726_10002120_pt1 | contig 18414 bp, 18 predicted proteins | sample tdAd471_FD_67275 | JGI IMG/M metagenome (GOLD analysis project Ga0070726, IMG submission 67275) | Marine sediment microbial communities from the Atlantic coast under amendment with organic carbon and nitrate - tdAd47.1 | ecosystem: Environmental > Aquatic > Marine > Coastal > Sediment | place... | reverse complement strand
CAGTAAAACTTTTTCTGATTATCGGTTTAATGTCATAATGGGTGTATTGGTGTCATGTTGAACTTGTTTCAACATCTCATTCTGCTGAATAGAAGCATCTTCATGTGACCCTTAATCAAGTTCAGGGTGACGTTAGTGATATTATGACACATTACGGATATCCAAAACTTTTTACAACTCTTTGTAAACCCAGTAAAAGAAGCTTTAAAAGGATAGTTGGTTTATTGGCTTTACTTTTGAAAATGCAGTACATGTCCTTCTTTTTTGAAACAGAAACAAAGGCCAAGCTGTTTGTTAGTTGGCTATGATCAAGTCTTGTTTCTTTTAGCGAAGCGGTCTATGGTCTTAATCGTTTTTATTTTAAAGCCCCTTTACCTGCACATTGTGGAAGGAATCGGCCTGAAGGCGCAGCAATTCTTCTGCTTTTTCCTTTTTGTAGCGATAAAGTTCCTCTTCGTTTTTAATGTCGGCATAGATTTGCTTGTTGATTTCAGCATCGGTGGACAATAATAATTTACGCTGTTCCACTTTTTGGGTCACCCAAGTGGCGACAACACTTTCCTGTTCTTCAAACTTGTAATCGTACTCGCCTTTGGGCGCCAATAACTTGGCAATGATAGGTGCCGTTTCAATGGCCAAAAACAATAAAAAGATAAAAAAGGATGGAAACCAAGGTAATTTGCCCAAGGCGTTGATACGCGCCATCAACCCATCAAAACCATCAATAATAGGCTGGGAATTACTGACTGCGTTGGTATAATCGGTTTGGAGGGCCGCAATCTGGGCCTCGATGTTCTCAATTTTCGTGGCATTGGTCTCTTTTAAGGTATTGAGTTCGGCAAGGGCAGCATCGTGCTTTTCGCGTTTTTCCTTGTAAACAGGGCCTTTTCCTAACAGACCCGTTCCAGCGGTGCCTTCGGCCTCGGAAATATAGGTGTCGTAGAGTGCGTTGGTTTCCGCCTCTTTGGTCGCAATTTCATTTTTGAGGTTGGCAATGTCCTGATTAAGACTTTCTATTTTTGGAGTGTACTGGAGCGCCAATTGTTCCTTATTTTCAAGGGTCATGGCATTCTTTTCTTCCAATAAGACCTGATCGATTTCCTTTTCAAAAATCTTCATCTCCAGCGGTTTGGAAATCACCACGGCGATAATCAGGGCCAACACAATCCGAGGAGCGGCCTGTAGTAATTCCCCCTTGAAATTGTCCCTCTTCTTGATGGTGGAAACAATATATCGGTCCAAATTGAAAATGAGCAAGCCCCAAATCAGTCCAAAGAAAATGGAAGTATATACATTATCAAAAACGGTGTAAAGGGCATAGCCAGAGGCAATAAAAGCCATTACTGCGGTAAAGAATACCGTGGCACCGATGCCAGCGTATTTGTTGCGTTCCCCGTTGGAACAAGTTTCTAAAATGTGGGTATCCGCTCCTGAGCAGAAGATGAAAAAGCGTTGTAACATATCGTGTTCTCTTTGATTGATAGGATATTAGAACGTGATTTTGGGTGATTTGTTACATCAAAAGCCCCAAAATAGGGGCTTTTAACAATTTTTATAACACTAACTTAGTTATCGATGACTTTGGGTTCCGTGGATAGTTTTACAACAGGGTTGGCTCCATTGGCTTCCATGGTAAGCATGGATATAAATTGTTTTTTTTGAACCACTTCAAGGGCTTTTTTACCAGATATTTCTTTTCCGTTCAAGGTGAAGGTTGCTCCTTTGGCCGCCATTTTTTTGATATGCTCTACTGGTTTTGGTGGTGCAGGAGGTGCTGGTGGACCAGGTGGTGCCACAGGTTTTGTTTCTTTTATATTTTTAACGGCTGAAGGCGGCATTGGAGGTTTTGTGGCTCCGGGCGCTGGTGGTGCGGGCGGAGGAGATGGGAAATCCGGAAAGGGTTCTGCGTCTGCCCGTTGCTTTTTGGACATTTTCCCATAGATTTCCTTTAATCGCATCACCTCTTTCTTTTGGATGACCATGTGGTCACGGTCCATGTCGTTGTACTTTTTGGCCAGGGCATTGTATTCCTTCATTTCTTCCCGGGTGGCACTTTGTTGTGATCGTACTTCATTCCCAACTAACGTCATTTGGTTGGCATTTAATAGAGTCGTTTTTGAGGTAATCGGAATGTTTTCTTCGAACTGAGCTTCATCCATCACCACCTCCTCTGCAAATATTTCAATGGCATCAATGCCCGTTGTTCTTATGGCTTGGGAAATATTTGTGATCGTGTTGTAATGTACGGGTCGAAGCGAATTAATTTCAACCTTTATCTCCCGGGCATCATAGTTTTGGAGAAAGTTTTGGTGTAGCATTTTTGGGATTTCATTAAATTGAAAATGTTTGTTCCCCAACGCTACCTTGCCGTTTTCAAGAAGGTCCATTTCAATGATTTGGTCAAAAGAACTTTCCCTTTCAATTTGACGATGTTCACTAAACCCAAATAACAAAAGGGCCGTAAGTGGCAGAAGCAAAAAGCTTCTCAATACAAATGATTTTTTTGATGTGTTTGTTTTCATGACTGTAAAACGTTTTTTGATTGATGAATAATTAATGGCATTTGCGATGCCGACCGACTGATATGTTTCGTTGGATAAGTACGACAGAATGGTATTTTGATACTGTGAATGATCTTGCTCCTTTTTGATGACGGCATTATCCGCCAAAAATTCATGGTTCAACTTTATGGACGATTTAAAAAAGTAGATTAATGGATTGAACCACATGACCACTTGAACGAGCTCGATGAAAATGATATCCAGACTGTGCCGTTGCTTGGCATGGGTTTCCTCATGGAGCAATACTTGTTGTGGGATACTGTTTTCTTCGTATTGTTTTTGGTTTAAAAAGATGTAGTTCAAAAATGTATGCGGTGGAAGGGATTGACTCAAAAGCACCTTGGTCACAAAGTTGTCCTTGAACTTGGGGTGTTTTTTGATGCGAATACGAATTCGTGAAAGATTTGCAAGAAAACGCAGTCCGAATCCAACAACACCCAATACATAGATCATCCAAAACAATAATTGCCAATCAAAAACGGAGTGTTGTGGAACTGGCTGTTCAATGAGTCCGTCCATATTTGGAGATAAAGAACTCATCGTTGGCCCAACGGTATCAATGTACTCGACAAACACTAAGTTGGGAATAACAAAAGAGACAACAAGAGCTGCTAAAAGAAAGTATCGCTTAAAATGGTGAACGCTTTCCCTTTCCAGCATCAATTTATAAAATACCAGAAAAATGGTAAGGCATGCCGTAGATTTTAAAAGAAAGATGAGCATTATTATTTCTTTTTGATTTCGTTGTCTATCAATTTTTTCAATTCTTCCAACTCGGTTTTGCTCAAGTTGGTCTCTTTGGTAAAGAAGGACGCAAACTGACTTGCACTATCATTGAAGAAGTTTTTGATGAGCCCGTTCACCTGCTTCGAAAAATAGTCCTTTTTCATAACCAAGGGGTAGTACTCTCGGCTACGACCTATGCTGTTGTAGGCTATAAAACCTTTGTCCGCTATACGTTTTAAAAGCGTGGCCACGGTCGTGGTCGCTGGTTTGGGTTCGGGGTAGGCATCCAATATGTCTTTCATGTAGGCCTTCTTTAGTTTCCAAACGATGTTCATTAACTCTTCTTCGGATTTTGATAGCTGCATTTCTTACTATATTTGACTGTTGTTCTACAAACATAGAATAAATATTTACATTCTACAAATGTAGAGTAATTTTTGTTGCGGTATTTATGGTTGTTGTGTGCCTTAAGTTACTGACCAAGAGAGATTAGGGTGGTACATTTATAGTATTAAATCCAACAATCATGAAAACCACAGTAGTCATTGGCGGAAATTTTGCAGGAATGACCGCCGCTTTGGAAATCAAAAGAAAAGGGAAAAAGGACCATAAGGTATTGGTCATCGACAAATCTCCGTTATTCCTGTTTGTTCCCTCGTTAATCTGGGTGCCCTTTGGAAGACGGGAAATCAAAGACATTTCGTTTAGAAAGGATACCATTCTTGAAAAGAAAGGGGTAGATTTTGTGCAAGCCGAAGCGCTACACGTAGACCCAGAGGCCCAAGTGGTGCATACCAGCAAGGGTGACTTTGCCTATGATCATTTGGTGATTGCCACGGGCCCCAAGGTAAAGTACGATGTTGCTCCGGGCGTTCAGGAACACGCACACTATATTGGCACGCCCAATGGCGCCATGAAAACTAGACAGGCGTTGGAGGAATTCAAGAAAAACCCTGGCCCCATCGTTATTGGTGCCACTCAAAATGCAGGATGTATGGGAGCCGCCTACGAATTTTTGTTCAATGTGGAAAAATGGTTAAGAGAACAGAAAATCAGAAAAAAGGTCGATCTATACTGGATTACTCCAGAAACTTTTTTGGGCCACTTTGGTATCGATGGAATTACTGGTGGAGAGACCATGCTTAAATCCTTCATGAAAATGTTCCACATTCATTACAGGACGGAAGTAGGGGTAAAGGAGGTTACCGAAGATAGTGTTATGCTCACCTCGGATGAGGTTTTGCCCAGCAAGTTTACCATGTTGATGCCCCCATTCGTAGGGGTCGACTTTGTAGTCAATTCCCCAAAATTGGAAGCAACGCCTGCAGGATATCTGCCCGTAGGAGAGGATTACCGACACCTGAAATATCCGAATGTTTGGTCTGCAGGAATAGCTGTGGATGTAAAATTGCCCTTTAAACCCGGAAAAGTGCCCTTTTCTGGTCCCAAAACCGGATACCCATCGGATGAAACGGGTAAAATCGTTGCCGAGAACATCATCAGGGTCACCAAAGGCAAGGATAAGTTAAAGAAGAAAGCATGGGGCAAAATACCTGGGATATGTGTGATGGATGCCGGTAAAAAGGAAGTAATCATTATTAGTGATCACCTGTTCAAGCCACGTAACTTTGCCATCATGATTCCCAACATATTTTATGACTTCAATAAGGTGTTGTTCGAGAAGTATTTCCTTTGGAAAACCAAGCATGGATATTCGCAATTACCTTAAAAAGTAGACATTCACTAAGCCTAGAGGCTGCCTAAAAAGTTGTACTATTTGAACTTTGTCAGGTTGAGCGCAGTCGGAACCCATTGATTATCAATGCGTCTTAAGTTCTCGACTGCGCTCGAACTGACAGGTAAACTGCTTTTTAGAGCCTCTTTTACTAGTGGACGTTCAAAAATCCTTAAACAGAAAAGTTCTAAGTTTGCAGCGATTATAAAATTAACAACCATGTCGGTATTGGAACAATTACAAGAGCGAAGCGGAAATACCTGCGAACTATGTGGGTCAACAGAAAATTTAATGGTGTATGAAGTCCCTCCAGTGTCCACTGGTGGTGTTGATGGAAGCCTTTTGGGCTGTACCACCTGTATTGATCAGATAGAAAATCCCGATAATGTTGATTCCAACCACTGGCGATGCCTTAACGATAGTATGTGGAGCGAACACGATGCCGTAAAAGTAGTGGCATGGCGAATGCTCAACCGTTTAAAACCGGAAGGATGGCCACAAGACTTGTTGGATATGATGTATTTGGATGATGAAACTTTGGAGTGGGCCAAAGCGACTGGAGAAGGAGAAGAAGAAAGTGAAAAAATTATCCACCGAGATGTAAATGGCAATATTTTGGAAAACGGGGATAGCGTTGTGCTGGTAAAGGACCTAAAAGTGAAAGGTTCTAGCATGGTCGCAAAACAGGGAACCGCCGTTAGACGAATTTCCCTGGATCACGAAAATGCGGAATATATTGAAGGCAAGGTAGATGGTCAACAAATTGTGATCATCACCAAATATGTGAAAAAGATTTAAGCCTTCATCTCTGTGTAATATTTATAAAAGTAAGGGATGGTCTCAATGCCCTTTAAAAAGTTCCAAACCCCAAAATGTTCGTTAGGGGAGTGGATGGCATCACTGTCCAACCCAAAGCCCAAAAGAATGGTTTTGCTGTCAAAAACGTTCTCAAATAATGCCACAATGGGAATGCTTCCACCAGTTCGTTGTGGGACCGGGGTTTTACCAAAGGTAGTTTCCATGGCTTTGGAAGCCGCTTGGTAGCCATCGCTGTCGATTGGGGTCACGTAAGCCTGACCGCCATGGTGCGGAGAAACTTTTACCTTCACACTTTTTGGTGCGATGGATTCAAAATACTTGGTGAACAATTCCGTGATTTCGTGCCAATCTTGATTGGGCACCAAGCGCATGGAGATTTTAGCATAGGCCTTGCTGGCGATTACGGTCTTGGCACCTTCTCCGGTATACCCTCCCCAGATTCCGTTGACATCCAAAGTAGGTCTGATTCCAAAACGTTCCCCTGTGGAGTAGCCCTTTTCACCATGAACATCAGCGATGTCCAAAGACTTTTTGTAGGCTTCCAGGTCAAATGGGGCTTTTGCCATTTCGGCACGTTCTTCATCTGAAATGACTTCTACCTTATCATAAAAGCCGGGAATGGTGATATGGTTATTTTCATCATGTAGCTCAGCAATCATTTTTGCCAAAATATTGATGGGATTGGGCGCGGCACCCCCGTAAATCCCAGAATGGAGATCACGATTGGCCCCGGTTACCTCCACTTCCACATAACTTAGTCCACGCAGTCCGGTGGTTATGGAAGGTGTGTCGTTGCCGATCATACCGGTATCGGAGATTAGGATAATGTCGTTTTTAAGTTTTTCACTGTTTTCCTTTAGGAAATCCTCTAAACTATCGCTGCCCACTTCCTCTTCACCTTCGATCATAAACTTTACGTTGCAGGGCAAGGTGTCGTTTTTGATCATGTACTCTACAGCCTTTACGTGCATAAAGAACTGACCTTTGTCGTCGCAGGCCCCACGTGCAAAAATGGCTCCATCGGGGTGCAATTCTGTTTTTTTGATGACGGGCTCAAAAGGAGGAGAATCCCATAAGCCCATTGGGTCCGGCGGTTGCACATCGTAATGGCCGTAAACCAATACGGTGGGAAGGTTGGGGTCTATAATCTTATCGCCATACACTACGGGATATCCCTTTGTCTCGCAAATTTCGGTGTTCTCGCAACCAGCATCTTCCAATGACTTTTTCACGGCTTTTGCCGCTTCCAAAACATCCTTGGCATATGCCTTATCGGCACTGATGGAGGGGATTTTTAAAAGCTCGATCAACTCGTTGATAAATCTGTCCTTGTTGGTGTTGATGTAATTATTGATGTCTTTCATATATAATTTAAAAAGGACCCTAAAAGTACAAAAAACAAGTTTTTAAAGGGTGCTCGTTTGCAAATCGGAAAATTGATTTATATTTGCACTCCAATTCGCGGGTGTGGTGGAATTGGTAGACACGCCAGACTTAGGATCTGGTGCCGCAAGGCGTGGGGGTTCGACTCCCTTCACCCGCACAAAGATGTAAACGCAATCAACTAATATTTAGAAGGTTGCGTTTTTTTTATTATTCATTTTCCCAACTATTTCCCAACATAGTGCCAATAACTTTGATTTTTTAGTTAATAAATCTTGATAATCCGGTTTGCTAATCGGGTGTAATCTTACCTAATTTTACAGCTATGACAAGATTCATAGTTTTTACGATAGTTTTTTTTACGGGGTTAGGGGTTCATTCTCAAAAATTTGGACAAAAGCGAATCGACAGGTTAAAAAACACTGTTGTACGGGTATTCATCGATGGTAAACAACAAGGTACGGGTTTTGTCATCAGCCAAAATGGCTTAATTGCCACTTGCTATCATGTAATAGAACCGGCTATAAAGAGAGATGAAGAAACAAAAGAAGCAATTTCAATAAGTGATAGTATATATGTTCAATTTGAGAATGATGATAAAGTCAATGTATCATTGATAGAACAATTCGTCTATGATGATGAATGGGCGGAAGATGGTATTACTGAAGATTATGCTTTTTTGGCTCCAATAGAAAATCCAGTTAGAGAATTTCAATATCTAGAACTTGGAACTTGGGATGATGTTAATGAAGGTGATGAAATTTATATTTCAGGATTTCCGCTTAGTGCATCACACATTATAACGGCTCGGGGCATGGTTTCAACTAAATTTAAAAGAAAGGTGAATCCTGAAAATATTAATGGAAACAAAGTATATGAAATTGATGCAGCGTTTATTGATGTAACAGCGAATAATGGAAATTCAGGAGGTCCCGTAATCAAATTGGAAAGAAATTACAGAAGGGATAAAGTTGTTGGTCTAGTTAGTTTTAAACTTATTCGTAATGCTCGAGCATATACCTACAATTCTGAATACTATCTAAATAGGTATAAAAAAACCAAGAATAAGGACGTTAGAAACATAGAAATGTCTTTAGGGTTACTTTTCAATGCTGTGGTAACCTCATCCTTCGGAGTGGGTGGAGCGGTATCTATTGACGGTTCCGTTGAGAAACTTGGGCAATTGAATCATTAGAAATTACCATCCTAGTCATAGGGGATACCTTTGACTTATCAAAGTTTGATTTTGTAACAACGGAGTATTTCACTTGATTAGCCGTTTTACTGGTTGAGCAACTCGCTAAAAATCCTAAGGCAAGGACAACTATTAGGGTAGCTAATCTTTTCATGGTGGTTTGTTTTATTCCGGCGTGAATGTACGCACTAAGTTTAATAAGTTACCAAAAAATGTTGTGAAAGTCTTTGGTTTGTATGTTAAAATCGATGTAATGAGACAGATGGGGACACTATATCCCTAGACTTTTATCCAACTCTGCATAGAATTCATCGCATTCCATTTGTGAATAAACGTCAGATTCGGAAGTGTTATTTAATTGAGCGGTTCCCGATGGCCCCCCATCACCATAAAATTCATTCAATAATTTGTCTTGATAGGATTCATAAGAATCATTGGTGTGAAGAATCCCATCGCGCATTTCCCATTTTGAAATCAAGTTGTTTTCAAATGCAGTGGTCCATGAATTTATCCGCTCCCTTTCTTGTATTACCAATGCTTCCGGGTTGATCAAAACCACCCCTAAATCATTTAGAGATTGAATGGATTGGGTGTCAAGGTATTTACTTTGTTTTTCGGCTAACTCGCCAATATTGGTGTTGCTCATAATATTGTTTTTTGTTTAAAATGCCCCTTGGGTTTTATTTATAACCAAGGGTATTCCTTCGGTCCGATCATTGGTTGATTTTACAAGCTTACCAGGGTCACTCAAATTAATATCAAGGGAGCCGGACATCATTGATTGTTTTAACGCTTGGTCACTTTGAAGTTGGTGTTGTTCCGGTCCATCCAAGGGCTTTTCTTGATTGATTGTAACACCAGTATCACCGGTAAGTTCTTTTACCTTATCCAGTGCAACGGTGGCCATTTTACCTATTTTACCCGGTAGATTGGAAGCAAGTGAAAGTAATTGTTTCATTGGCCATAACATGAACTTTAGAATGCTTTCGCCAATACTTTTGAAGAATGCTTTGAAATCGAAATCTTGGAACCATTTGACCACACCATCCCAAAGGTTACTTATCCAGGATGTGAATGTTTTCCATTGTTTCGAAAACCACTTTGTAATATCATCCCAATAGTAAAACACTGCAATGACAGCGGCAACGGCTGCTATAATGGCTAGTATAGGCCACGTGGCCGCCAATGTTGCGCCGGCAAAAAGAGTTTGGGCAGCGGTGGCAATATTGGTGACCAAAACAAACAGTTTCATAGTGGCAATAACCCCGGCAAAAGCCCCAGCGGTAACAATCACTTTGTCCATATTGGCAGCAACCCAATCCATGGAAGCTCCAATTTTTGCCATTGCTTCATTGTTGGAGTTGGTCGCGGTTGTGGTATTCAAAAATGAATTCTTTATTGCTTTGATGCGTTCAGCAAATGAACTCGCATTTTTTGCGGCTTGCGCTTCGGCCATTCCAATTTTATTCACATTATCCAACATTGTTTGAAATCCACCAGCATTGTTCAATACTGCTTGCGCCAAAGCTGCGTTTTCGGTTCCAAACACCTTCATTACAGCATTGGTGTTGCCCGCAATCTTTGACATTTCCAATAACCTGGTGTTTAATGGCAAGGATGAATTGGTCACTTTATCAATATCCACCCCCATATTTTTCAAAATCTTCTGTTGATCAGCCGGCAATATTTTAGCCCCAGCAATTTTGCCTAGAATGTTTCTCAACTTGGTACCCGCTTCCGCTCCTTTTTCAAATGGGCTGGCTAATTGTATCAGGGCTATTGATTCATTCAATTTTGTTCCGGTGGCGGCCGCAATGGTACCAAATTTTGACAAAGCTTCTGAAGTCTGCGGGATTTTGGATGCACCATAAACGGAACCTGCAGCAAGTGCATTGATAGCCATCAAAGATTTATCGGCACCAAGGTTGAATTGGTTCAATGAAGTGGTCAAACTTTCTGCGGATGTCGCTAAATCAAGCCTTGAAGCCTTGGAAAGAATGATTGCATTTTTTGTGATTTCGGACAGCGCCTTGGGTGTTTTCAGTAATTCGGGCTTTGCCGAAGCAATATCTTCCATACCCCTCAATACATCTTTGCCCATCATCTTGGTTGCCTTGGCCACATCCATTGCGTGACCTTCCAAAATAGCCAAGTCGTTGCCAACGGCACCCGTGATTGATGACATCGACATCAGGGATTCGTTATAAGCAATATTGTTTTGAATGCCGGCGCTGAATATTGCACCAGCACTTAGCCCAACGGCCATTTGAGAAATTCTTGACATGCTTCTAAATGTCGTGTTGAATTTTTGGTTCATCCTTTGCATGTAGGTAATACCACTTTTTGAAAAGTTACCTACCCCCATGGTCATTTTTTTAACCACGTGGCTAAACCTATCTACTGCTTTAAACTCTGCTGGGATTTGGACAGTTGCGGGCATAACTTCGAATTTTATTCAAAGATTAATCTTAAAGATTGCCGATTGTCGGTAAATTTTACCGATAGATGGTTGAAAACGGCACCTAGTGTCACAAAGTGTCACACAAAACCTGATATTTTTAGTGATTTTGTGACAATCGGTGTGACACTTTTTCAAATCAGTGTCAAGTACGTGGAGTTGGCGGAGCGCAACGTATCGCGTGGGTTTTCATATTTTTTTACAGTACCTTTTTATTTATCATTGACCAAAGCTCACCTGAATAGATGTAAATGCTATTTCCTTGAAGCACTCTACTTTGATTTATTTTTTTGAAAAGTAGAAAAACATTGACCTCAACGTTTTTTTTAATGCACTGTTCAATTACATTCAAGAATTGCAAATAGAACAACATTGGATTCTTGTACTCATTTACGATTAATTTTCTTATCGCTTTGTGAAAACCATCGTGGCGATTGGGCTTGATGCCCAACTCTCTTAAATAAATCAATGCAATATTATTCGAGTGTTGTAACTTGGCAATACTGAATGCCTTTCTTTCTTCATTTGTGAATGCGGAATCAACAACCCCCTGACTGGCCACTCTTTTTTTTCGGTTTACCCATGCCTTTTTTAGATTCTTAATTGATTTCTCACTGTGTTTTTTGCCTGTGTTTTTCATTTTCAACTATGATTTAACCCAAGGTTTAACCATTGGTTAACCTAATGGTTGTTTTAATTTCTTTCGTTTTGCATTGTAGTGCCTATTGCGGATTTGCTTTGCTAGGTGTTGAATCTCTGATTTTTCGAACTTTGGCCTTTTGGCCTTATTAGGAATAAATTCTTCAACCAATTCCATATAACCATCAGGGTCATGTTCCCGGATATGCCTTAATGATTTTGTCCTGATATATTTTGGAAATTGATCAGGGTTGGTAAACGGACCCTCATTCTTCAAACTCATACCGGTCACCTGGCAGTTTGTATTCGGAAATATGAGAAATGGTGGTTTTCCACTTATACTATTGTGGAATTCATACATGTTTCGTTTTTGGAAGCTTTGATTGCTAGGTGTGGAATTCATACATTTTTCATCCACTTCTTTTAGGGATAATTTTTCAAGTTTTTTAACCAGTTCATTGGTAAAGTCATTATGAACATCAAGGTCATTTCGCTTCAATAGCCCTAAATACCTCTTTTTTTGTTCCCAAAAACCATTTCCCTTGGCTACACCGACTTTGTACCAATTGAATGGGTTAAGATACTTTTTGAGTTGATTGGCCTCTCTTATGTCAAGTTTGGAGGTATCTATCGTTTGATCCAAAAACAATAAGTGTTTGGATGCATTGACCAATTCATTTTTAAGGTTTGAATACACTTCAACATTCAGTAGGTCAAGGAAGGATTCAACACCCAGCGTTTTGATGTATTTATATTGCTTAGATTTAATTTCAAATCTAATGGTGTTCTTGTTGCAAAACTGTGGGAATTGGACACCCTTGGAGTAGAGTTTAATGATTTTAAAGTTGTTTGTCCGGCCGTTCAAGTTCGGTGAACTATTGCGTTTAAAATAGGCCATATCATCAAGGTTCTGTAATAGTGTTTTTTTCCAGTAACAGGCGTACTGTACCAGTTCCTTCCCATAGTTTGCCAAAACCAAATTGGCACCAAACTCAATGTTTACTATTTTATATTGTTCCGGGGCTTTGATTTCAAGGTCCCTCATTAGCGATTGCAATAATTGAATACAGTCCGCTATCCCGAAATCATTGGCGTTATGAAGATTGTGATTAAATTGGTAATGCGGTCGAAGTAGTATTTCCAATTTGGTTTCAAACTTGCAGAAAAGAATGCCCTGGTATTGCTTTGTGGATTTGGTGGTCAATGTTTCAAAATCGAAATGGCTTAACCGTTCCTTGTAATCATGAAATACAAGTTCGTCACGCGCCCATAGACGTTCAATCTCATTGGTATCATTGATTTGTATTTTAAGAAAATCAATCATACCAAATTTTCGTATTTTTGGGGCGTACAGGGGTGCATGACACTCTTTGTCAAATGATTCTAAACAATTCAGAAAGGCACCTTCGGGTGTCTTTTTGTGTATAAAAAAGCCCAGCTGTGTATATAGCAACCGGGCTTTAATCAAAACAAATCCGAAGTTTTTATTCTTTTAGGTTAACGATGTGGCGATAGTTGGGAACTACAGTGTCTTTTTCTATGCTTAGGTATAAATCAAACTCTCGAATGCGTTCGTTTTTAGTTCGCCCGGACAAAAGACTTGGGGAACAATAAATAATGTCTTTGTCAAAAACGTAGTTGAAGGCATCCGCCAAAACTTTTAGGTCGTTGTACCTCTCAATTTGTTTAGCGGTTGAAGCAAATACTTTCCCATGTTCATTTATATCTTGGAGTGTTTTTATTGTTGTCGTAACCTTCCCTTTCTTTAGAGTGAACTCATCGGACCTGTGGGTCACGAAGGATTTTATTTGTGGGGTAACGGCTTTTTTTGCAGTTTCATAAAGGGATTCTATTCCCAACAACTTCAAAGTGGTTTCCAAATCACCTTTTTCGAATCCAGCGGTTTTTCTTATTTCATTTTCTAAACCGTTTTTTATTATGGATATCGCTTCTTCATCGGTTAGTTTTCTCGGAAACAGTTTCTTCACTTCCCAAATTGCCTGTTCCAAGGCTTTGTTTTTTTCTTCTTGGTCCTTTAATCTACTTTCTACCCAATCGGTATGTTGATGTATCAATATTGGTTCGTTTTTTTTACTCCTTGCCATAATTGGTTTTTGTTTTATAGCCATTCACTAGCTGTTTAATTGAATAATTGCTTTTTCTATTTCGGTTCTTTTGAAGTACACAATACGGTCGAGGCCATACGATTTAAGTATGCCGCGATTTATGTAGTTGTTGATTGTGGCAGTGGTTACCTTTAGCATTTTGGCAACCTCTTTTTTCGTAAGGTATTCTTCGGGCGGGGCTGGTTTGAATTCTTCAGCAAAAGCGGATAACCGGCTATCTAGCCTCTTGTCAACTTCATTAAGCAATTTTTCTGGGGTGGTGTTGAGAAATTGAATTGTACCGGACATAACTTGTTGTTTTTTAAATCCAGTAACAAAAATGCATGTAGTTTTATGCCGATTGTCGGTAAATTTTACCGATATGTAGTAAGTGAGTGAAAACTAGATGAATTAATAAATTAATCAGGAAAATAAAGGTCATAAAGAGTGTCATATCTTTCTTTTCGTGAGGCAATAGGCTCTTTAGAATCCAAGGGATTTTTTTCATCGGACATGAATACATGGATATAACTTTCTTCGGTTATGAAATTGTTTTCTTTTAACCAGTCTATATGATGTTTTTTTGATTTAGCGGGCACCAGCAAACCATCCCTTTCCATAAAACGCCAAAGACATGTATGGCATTTGCGTTCATCATCACCTTTGGACTTTTCAATAAATGCCCTCATAAAATCTTCTGCTTTCTTGGAAATAAGTCGACCTTTATGGTACCTGTTTTTATCGGAATCGAATAATTTCCTCGATGAACTTTCTGGGGGCTTTTTGTTGACAATGAAGTTCTGAATTTCTAGGTAGTTGGGAAGTAATTCACCCCAATCAAATACATTTTCATCAACAAGAGTGTAGAAAGTTTTGGCTTCTTTTAAGTCTGTATGTAATGTTTCCTTTTTTTGGCCATACTTTTCGACTAGTTCGTTTATCAAAATGGCACATTGTTCATCAAGAGTTTTATATAGATTAGCCATATGGGTTAAATCATCTTGATCCAATGGGGTGCGCGTTGAATACTTGATAATGTTTTTCAAATCAAACTTGATATCCTGCAGGGCTATTTGCCTGGCATCAACTTGATTTTGCTTAGATTGATTATCAAATTGACCAATATACTCCTGAATTGCAGATAATTTTCCATCAATATCACGTGCCCACGTTGGTATGCTACCCATAGTTGGTATTGTGTTAGTGTTTTTCTAATATCTTGTATTCTTCAATTGTCAATTCAACACCCAATTGTGCTTTTGTGAGCATTAAATCAACCGTATGCGCCTTTTCTTGGCTCATTTGGTTCAACTGTTTGTAGATATTACTTTCTTGAACTGTGGCGTCCAATTCTTCCATGATGTAACGAATGTTTTCTTCAAATACATTTTTTTGATTTTCACACATTCCATAAGTTTTGGCACTCATTAGGTGTTGAATTTTTTCTTCCATTATTTCGAATTTGATTTTACAATTGATAACCGGGCTTCTTTGTTATTCTTACGTTTCATTTTTTCCATAAATTCACGTGCTTCCTTGGCATAATCATAATTGGACTTTCCTATGTACCCTAAAAGACTTTTTTCGCTGCTGTGGCCGGTAATACGCATTAGAAGATGTAAAGGAATCTTGCCATAATAATTCGTTGCAAAAGAACGCCTGCAAATATGCGATGTAACCAACAGATGTTTGGCGTGTTTGCCCAGTACATTACGTTTTGACTTCTTATCAAATTTGTAACCTTCAATTTCTTGATCAATTTCCGCGGATGCGCATACTTTTTTTATGTATTCATTGAATTTTTGAGTGGATATTTTTCTCGGAAATCCATGATCTAGTATTTCTTGCGCTTCATCAAATATGGGTATGGTTACGTGCTTTTTAGTTTTTTGCTGAATTAGTTGAATGAAGGGTACCCCATCGATGGTTATGATGTTTTCGGAAGTTAGACTTAACAGGTCGCCGCCACGTTGGCCAATATAGCATCCCAACAATAGCCATCTGCGTGCATTTTCAAGGTGGGGGGGCAGTACCTTGATTTTTTTAATTTTTTTAAGTTCCCAGGGCGTTAAGTAGATGATAAACTCATTTTTAACCTTACCACCTTTTATTTTTTGAAGTTGTTTAGAAACCTCAACGCCATTAAAAGCGGCATCATAGCAGACGGTTTTCAAGTTGCCTATTATCCTTCTTGAATACCCTTTGGAGTATTTTTTTTTGTTGACCAAATAATCTAGAAATCCGGTAGCTGTTGGTCCGTCTATTTCTGAAACCTTGATTTTCTTTTTTCCTTGGAACCCTTTAAATATGTTCAGTAAAGCTTTGTAATCATTCACACGACTTTGGGACAGCCCCATATTTCCCGATTGATTTTGACGTATGTTGGCCGTGTCAATGATGTGTTGAATTGAATCAACTACAAACTCACTTTGTTTAGTTGGGGCTATTTTTTTTAAGTGTACGCCTATACGGTGTTCTAGCCACTCAAAATTGATTTGTTCGCCATTTCCAATAGTAGTATTTACTTCATCAAGTATAAACGTACTCAATGACCGAAGGTTGTTGGCCAGCTTCTTTTCAGCTGCCATAGTCTGTTTGGGCATACCTTTAGAAGCACTCCATTTGATATGGTTGATTTGATAATCAGTTTTCTTTTCGAATATCTGACCTCTACCTAATGAAAGTTTCAGGTATATGGATGCGTTTGCGGATTTGGATTTTATCCGGTACTTGATGGATGCCATAAAATGATTCTAAACATCCCAAAGTTAACTAATTTTCCCAACCATTTCCCAACCAAACCTTATAATTGTTTTATTTTGTTTTATGTTATTTTTCACAACCCTTTGTTCGTATCGAACATAAAACATTGAAAACTAGATAAGTATTGTTTGGTTTGAGGCGTTTTCAGAAAATTAAATAGAAAAGGGTTCAACTCCCTTCACCCGCACAAAAGCTCTTCAGAAACTGAGGGGCTTTTTTATTTTTAAGAAGTACAAGTGCAGTAAGGTCGTTTCGGGTTGAATAGGAGTTTCAATAATTGATAAAAAAAAATTCAAAAAGGCACATTGTTCACAAGAAATAAAAATGATTATTGATTTTTTGTTAAATCTAAAGAATAATCCTAAATTTAGATCAAGCAGATAAGTTAAAAGGGGGGGCATAAATTTTTAGATGTATTAATGTTTTAAACCCTGTTGTTTTTATTGTTGGATTTTTTTTACAATAAAATACACTTATTTGTAGTTCTAACAATTGTAGAATATTGATATTTGTCAATTTTTACGATTGTAAAACCAAACTTAAACTAACTTAATTTAAAGGCCAACAACGCTATGTACAAGGAAATATACTTGGTCGATGATGAAGACCTCGTGAATACCGTCAACGCTATTCACTTTAGAAGAATGGGTATGGAGGATAGGGTTAAGAGCTTTACCAATCCTGAATTGGCTCTGGATGATCTCAGATTTAGAAATGACCCAAAAACAAAAACATTGATTTTACTGGACATCAATATGCCCGAAATGAGCGGTTTTGAATTTTTGGAGTTTATGATGCTAGAGGACTTTCCCGAATCCAATGAGGTATTGTTGGTGACTTCTTCAGAATCGGATGCGGACAAAGAAGAGGCGGAAAAGTATGAGAAATATGTTAAAGAATTCATTACAAAGCCCTTACGGATTGAGCATTTAGAGGATTATTTGCAAAGTGCCAATAAATAATGGCCAATATCACTTAACCTAATTTAACTTCCTTAATTTTATTCTGAATAAATATTACCCCTGTGAAACGGAAACAAGTCTTTATTCAGAATGAAATTGAAATTGTAGAGGATAGGGCGGACCTTGTTTGGGCCATGGATAAGCATTATCGGCTCACCGCTTTTAACACGTCCTTTAAAACGCGCCTTAAACAAAATGGTTTAGGAGAAGCGGAAAGGGGCATGGACCTTATAGAAGTCTATCAATCCGATTTCTTCTTCGATCCTTGCGAGCAGGGTTGCGAAAGGGCGCTCAACCGTTATGCAACAACATCAAAACATACATTTGTTGAGGATGGGAATACTGTGGTGCATGAATTTTCGTTTCAACCTTTCATGAACAGTTCCGGCGATGTCGTTGGATGTTGCGTTTGGCAAAAGGAAATTACCCAAGAAGTGGACAACAACCATCGGTTGCTCGATAGTGAGCAAAAGTATCGAGAAGCCCAAGAAGTTGCCAATGTTGGGCATTGGAACTGGGACATTGTCGAAAATGAAATTACCTGGTCCGACCAGCTTTATAAAATATTTAATCAAGATTCACAAACCTTTAATGCGAACTACGAATCTCTGGTCGAGATTATACATCCCGAAGACAGGAAGGCTTTTAACGAAGATGTGACCAAATGTATCAAGGAAAATACCCTTCATGATATTGTTCATAGGATTGTAGTAGGCAATGGAGAGCATAGGTATGTGCATCAAAAAGGAAGGGCGTATTACAATGAGGAAGGCCAAGCTTATCGAATGAGCGGTACAACCCAAGATGTTACCAAGGATGTTTTGGTCAACCAACAAATAGTGGAGCAAAACCACGAACTTCAAAATTTTGTTCGGATCATATCCCACAACCTCAGGGGGCCTATTTCAAATCTTTTAATGCTATCCAAAATATACGAATGGGGCAAGGACGAAGTGAACGATGATATTGTGAAAAAGATTGAGCATACTACAGAAGCTCTCGACCAGACGATAAAAGATCTTCATTTATCCCTATCCTTAAAATCGGCCGATAAAGAAAAGTTTAGGG
>Ga0070726_10002118_pt1 | contig 18423 bp, 11 predicted proteins | sample tdAd471_FD_67275 | JGI IMG/M metagenome (GOLD analysis project Ga0070726, IMG submission 67275) | Marine sediment microbial communities from the Atlantic coast under amendment with organic carbon and nitrate - tdAd47.1 | ecosystem: Environmental > Aquatic > Marine > Coastal > Sediment | place... | reverse complement strand
CTTCAAAACTGTGCCATCACGGCGGCCTGCCACTGTGCTCCGCCGGACAACAAGCCGACGAACGAGGAACTCGCGAATTGCCGCGAGTGGTTCGACGGGACGTTTGATGCGCTGCCCGTGAAAGTGATCGTCGCTCTGGGGCAGATCGGCTGGCGCGCGGTCATCGATCTGGCTCGCGATCGAGGCTGGTACGAAGGCCGTCTGCCGAAATTTGCCCACGGTGCCGAGCTCGAACTGGCCGACGGTCGACGCGTCATCGGCAGTTTCCATCCCAGTCAGCAGAACACGTTTACGAAACGGCTCACCGAACCGATGCTCGACGCGGTGTTCGAGCGGGCTTGGGAACATGTTCGATCCTGGTCGTAGCTGCCGTCGCCAGACGGCGGGACTCCACGCTCTGGCGAGCGTAGCAGCGGTGTCCGCAAACGCCGTTTAATCCGTTTCCTGCGACTCTTCTGATTCGCCAGCGGCATCGTCCACTGGTTCGGAGTCTTGAGGTGCTGTGACCGTAGCTGCCGTCGCCAGACGGCGGGGCTCCACGCTCTGGCGAGCGTAGCTACGGCGTCCACAAACGCCGTCTAATCCGTTTCCTGCGACTCTTCTGATTCGCCAGCAGCATCGTCCACTGGTTCGGAGTCTTGAGATGCATCAGCCGGCTGTTCTGCTGACGCTTCAGCGGCGGCAGGAACTTCCGGCTCGTCTTCGATGATCTCGCCAGGAATTCGGGCCATCGACGCGAGGGCGTCGTCATCGTCCAATCGGATGATACGGACGCCCTGTGTGTTGCGACCGACGACGCTGATGTCGGTGACGCGGAGCCGTTGAATCTTGCCACCGGTCGTGACCATCAGCACTTCGTCACCGTCTTCGACCGCGAGAATGTCGACGACTCGGCCATTGCGTGCGGTGGTCCGAATATCGCGGAGCCCCTTGCCGCCTCGGTTCTGCGAGCGGTATGAGAAGTTGCTGCGTTCGCTGCCTTCTTCGCTGTCGCCCTCGTCAGCTTCCGCTTCAACGGCGTCCGCACTTGCGTCGTCGACATCGCTGTCACTGACGTCGTCGGTTTCCGGAACCGAGCCGCCGAGTCCAAACGGCGTCCGTTTGCCGTAGCCATGTTCGCAGGCAGACAGCAGCTGCATGTCCGGCTTGGCGACAACGATCCCGACCAGCTCGTCCCCCTTGGTCAGTTTGACGCCGCGAACGCCCGCAGCCGCTCGGCCCATCGCGCGAGCCTTCGTGTGCGGAAAGCGAATGGCCATACCGGTCGCCGTGGCAAGCAGGACGTCGTCGCCGGGGCCGACAATAACGACGTCGACCAGTTCATCGCCTTCTTTCAGCTTGATCGCAATCAGGCCGCCGGTTCTGGGTCGGCTGTATTCCGAAAGCGCGGTTTTCTTGACGATCCCGTTCCGCGTTGCCATCACGAGGAAGTAGTCATCGCCAAACTCCCGCGCGGCAATGCAGTTCTCGACTTCTTCGCCTTCGTCGAGGCTCAGCAGATTGACGAGAGCCCGGCCCTTCGCCGTGCGGCTCTGCAGCGGCAGATCGTAGACTTTCTGCCAGTAGACCTTGCCCTGATTCGTGAAGAACAGCAGGTAGTCGTGAGTGCTGGCGACGAACAGGTGCTGCATCGCATCCTCTTCGTCACTCGTCTTCGCCCCGGTGATGCCTTTGCCGCCGCGATTCTGAGCCTGATACGTCGCGAGCTGCATTCGCTTCACGTAACCGCGAGTCGACAGCGTGACGACCATGTTCTCTTCAGCGATCAGATCATCCTTGTCGACGTTCGTCAGTTCTTCTTCGCTGATTTCGGTGCGACGCTGGTCGCCATATTTCTTCTTCAGTTCCAGCATGTCATCGCGGACAACGGCCAGAATGTGAGCGTCGTCCGAGAGCAGATGCAGGAAGCTGGCGATGTCTTCGAGCAGCTTGTGATACTCGCCCTGCAGCTTTTCGCGTTCGAGGTTCGCCAGCGATCCGAGCTGCATCGAGACGATCGCTTCGGCCTGATTGTTCGAAAGTGAGTAGGCGTCCTTGTTGCCGTGCTCGTCTGAAAAGTTGCGGAAGCCCTCTTCGCCAAGAGCCCGCGCAACGAGTTCAGCCGGAACCGCAATCTCCTGCAAAGCGTCCTTGGCAGCCGCTCGACTGGCCGAATTCCGGATCGTCGCGATGACTTCGTCGATATTGGACTGCGCAATGATCAGCCCTTCGACAGTGTGCTTGCGTTTCCGGGCTTCGGACAGCAGGAACTCGGTCCGGCGGCGGATGACGTCGACACGGTGCCGGATGAACTCCTGCAGCAGTTCCTTGATGTTGAGCAACTGCGGTCGATTGCCGACCAGGGCCAGCAGGATGACGCTGACCGTCGTCTGCAGCGGAGAAAACTGGTAAAGCTGGTTGAGGACGACTTCGGGGTCCTCGCCCTTCTTCAGCACGATGTGCAGCCGGACCTGCCACGTTGGCGTCTTGCGGTCCGTCAGGTCGACGATTCGCGAAATGCCTTTGATCTTCTCATCGCGAACCAGCAGTTCGAGCTTCTCGCGAATCCGGTCTCGCGTGTCGAGATACGGGATCTCGGTCACAACAATGACGTCGCTGTTCTTCTCTTTCTCGAAGTGCGTTTTCGCTCGGAGCGTCAGAGTCGAGCGTCCGGTCAGATAGCCCTGTCGAATGCCATACCGACCGCAAATGATGCCGCCCGTCGGGAAGTCCGGTCCCGGCATGACGTCGATGATCTGATCGATCGGTGCTTCCGGATCATCGATCAGCGTGACGACGGCGTCGGCCACTTCGCCCAGATTGTGCGGCGGAATGCTCGTCGCCATACCGACGGCAATCCCCGTCGAACCATTGACCAGCAGGTTCGGAAACTTCGCCGGAAGGACAACGGGTTCGGTCCGGCTCTGATCATAGGTCGCAACGTAGTCGACCGTGTCGTACTGCAGGTCGGCCAGCATGTCGTTGGCCGCTGCCGAGAGTCGCGCCTCGGTGTATCGCATGGCGGCAGCGGGCAGGCCGGCGAGTGACCCGAAGTTGCCCTGCTTGTCGACGAGTGTCTGGCGCATGACCCAGTCCTGGGCCAGACGAACCAGCGTCGGATAGACCGATCCTTCGCCGTGAGGGTGATAGTTACCGCTGGTGTCACCGCAGATCTTGGCGCATTTCACGCGGCTCGTGCTGGGGCCGAGGTTCAAGTCACCCATCGCGACGAGGATGCGGCGCTGCGAGGGCTTCAAGCCGTCACGGGCATCCGGGAGCGCTCGGGAGATGATGACGGACATCGCGTACGTGAGGTACGAGTCCTGCATCTCCTTCAGGATATCGTGCTGCTGGATCCGCTCCTGCGGAACTGAAAGGTCACCAGATTCACCGTTTCCGACGGACAACGCAGCGTCTCCTGACTCGTCACCTGAGGGCAGTCTCCGACTCGCTTTAAGAAGCACAGATTTTAGTGGTCTGGCGAGGGCCTCACAACGAACCCCAAACTTCCCATTTCAGACAGACATCTCAGAAAGTTCTCGTTTGCCGGGCCGGTCCTGAGATAAGCACTGGCCGGGGCGACGTCAGGTTCTGCTTGAGAATGTCGAGCGGGTCGATGGCCTCGGGGCGATGGCCTGTTACGCGGCGGTGACGAGGGGTGTCATCAGGACTGGCTGGGCGCCGGTTTCGTCCCAGGTGAGGTTGTTGACTCGGAGTTTGCCGCTCACGAGGGGCGGTCGGATCGCCTGCTCGGCACGCCTGTTGGTGGTGTCGACGGCTGGAGCGAGGATGAACGTGAACAGGTCGTCGAGGTGTCGCTCGTTCGTGGCATGCGATTCGACGGGCTCGACCAGGCGACGCAAGTTGACGTGCACCCGCCAGCCAGCACGCACAGGCCGTGGGCCGTCAGTTCGTCCGTCCGGAAGCGACCGCACGCCGTCAGAGCAGACCGGAACACCTCCAGCACGGCGTGCGAGACTCGCACCGCTCCGGCGACGGCGGTTTCGATTAACTCGTGGCAGTGGCGCGCGAGGCGGGCCAGACACTGCTGATGACTGGCCAGAGTGAATCGGTCGCCGGGGCTGACGTCGTGTTTCGCCTTCCTGCTCGTCGGGGAGGGACAGTAGCCGTACAACACCGATGGCACGGATCGGTCTTTTCGGTGGCGGTGTTCGTCCCGGGAGCAAATAATCCCGCAGTCGCAGTGACTGACGGAGAGCGTTATCCGGCTCTGCCCATCGACTGAAATCGCGAAACCGCCCGCGGATCTTCCTGGCCCGCTGGCCGGATTGATGCGGAAACCGTGGGAAGCCGGAACGTGGCTTCTCCGGTTTTGCCTTCCTGGTCGCCATGCGTTAGCCTCGCCGCCGCGTGCCGGAGCGGGCGTCGCCACCGCATGAATCAGCCTTCTCAGCGAAACGTTTGTGCCCTTATTTCAAGGGCTTTGCCCCCGTAGCTCAGTAGGATAGAGCGACGGTTTCCTAAACCGTAGGTCACAGGTTCGAATCCTGTCGGGGGTGCTTGGGACATAAGTGGTTACGTCGAGTCGTCGCACTCGCTGACCTGATCCGATGCTGAGTCGACTTCTTATGCAGCAATGAATCCCGCTTCTGAGTTCGACCGTCACTTGTTTGTCCAGAGGTTGGAAATCGAACAGAGTTTCGGCCAACTGACGAGTTGGATCGCGGGAATCTGACGTGCGTACCACGCGAGGTGGCCGGGTCAGCACGGGCCTGGTGTCGCAGTCAAGGGTGACTCACGGCCTGGTCGATTTCATGGCCAGCGCCGACAGGTACCATCAACCCACATCAATAACCATCCTGTCGCTTCGCGACCGGCCTTCATGCAGCCGAGTCTCCCTGCTGACTCGTCGTCGAGTACTGATCCGCCAGGGAGTATCCCGCCGTCAGGCAATCCGTCATGCCCGCAACCGCAAGGACTACTGGCACATGGCGAAGACCATTGCCAGCGGCGTCGGGATGACGAACAAGTGGCTGGAGAAGCAGGGCCTGATCCGCCCGAAGCAACTGTGGAGCGATCTCGCTCCCTGTCTTCACTCAACACAGGCTGAACCGCCTGGTGCGGACCCGCATGCCAGGCGGCGTGGGGTGGGCGGTCAGAAGTGGCCAACCTTACCCGATTAGGTCGCCTTCAGACACGCTGCCGAATCCAACGCCGATAGGACTGCTTCAACACGCGGTCTAGCCAACAGTCGCTGAAGACGAGCCAGTGCGGCGTCTTTGACAACGAACAGCAGGGCAGCAATAAAAAGCGTGACCAGAGTCACCATCAGCGTGAATGAAGTGAAGATAACGTGTTCCGCGATCAACAAGTGCATACGCGCATGAATTGACGTCACGGCCCTTTGTGTTTCTTCATCGAGTTCCGAACAAGCTTCACGAAACCTTTGGGAGTACCTTTTTGCCGGATGCTCCGTGGCAAGGCGTCGCGTTGCGATGAACATTGACATGAGTTCAATAAAGCCAAGGTTGTGGCCGTATTGAATTGTTCCGTTGATAGTACTTCTGAGCATGCCGTATGCACGATGTTCAAAGTTAAGCTTATCCTCGTCTGCTAAGTCAAACAGTTCGTCGCGAAGTGCAAAGAGGTTTTGCCGCAGAAGGTCAAGACGATAATCACGGTAGAGCCAGAAGAAGAGTATGCAGAGTAGAAACAGCCCAATCCACCCGATCGGTGTCATATCATTGATCCTTTGGATGAGTTGCGCCACGTTGAGTCAGGCCACTGGATGTGCGACCGGGATCACGTTCCTTTTCAAGCTTCTTGATCCGGCCCTGAAGGCGTTCGATCGTGTTTCGGCGGAGGCTACGCTGACGAGCGCCGTAAATGACACCGCCGCCGCCGAAAAGGTACGCGAAAACTTCGCTCAATCTTACGTCTGCGAACAGCTTGATGCCAATGTCAGCCGTTGTCGTTTCGCCGGAAAGGCTGGCAACCGTGAGATATGCGAAATACGCGATCAGCGTCAAACCGGACCAGCGGATGAGGTTGATCAGAACGGTGGCGATCGCACCAGCGTTCTTCTGCCGCTTCAGCAGACGGACTTCGGCTTCGAGTTCGGCTCGCGTTGGTTTCTTTGCCGCCATCGGCTTCCTTGCAGACGTGAATGATTTGCGACCTAAACGAATTGCGATCTATGCGGCCGGCGGGGTGGGTGTGGTGTTGCCGGGGTGGGCCGCCGGACTCATGGATCGTGCGTTGAACTTTGCCGCTTCGCGGTGAGTCCCTCTGTCTGAGGCTCTGCGGATTCAATGACGTCTTGAAGGCGGCTTGCTGGGGAGCGTAATCGGCCTCGAGCGGCTTGTCAGCCTCGAAGCGACGGGTGTTCCCTGGTCGACTGAGAACACCTGAGTCAGTTGCCGGGCGTGTGCGGGAGGCCCGGTCATGATCTTCGCGCGGTCGGCGCGGTCGGAGAGCGGGGCCGGTGTGCTCCGTTGGCCGGTTGCCGGGATCTGGCAGGTCGTGCGCGCGGCGGAAGTCAGGCATGCCGCGGCCTCGTGTCTGATGGGCGGCTGGTCGGTGCGGGCGAGGAATGTCACCTCACCGTTCTCATGCGCGAGTAGTTCAATGTGTCGCAGGATCAGCTCTACAAGACGCTGGCCTTCGCTCGATACGACGATAGGTACGATCTCTGCGCAGCGCAGGCGGTAATCCGTTGCGCTGGGCTCATAGCCGCTAACTGCAGGTCTGTCGGGACAGTAAAGCGGCTCGACTGAAGGTGCAGAGGCGGACGATCAAGAAAGGGATGGAACGTCGACGAGCTGCACGAGCAGGTTCGGTGTGCCCCAAAGGCGAATTCGCGGACATCGAACGCTTCACCGGGACGTTCCTTCAAGTTCAAGTCCGTTGAGGAGCTGGTCAGGAAACTGGCAGAGATGGAACGGCAGTTTTTGCGCCCGCCGGTCACTGTCGGCGACGGTAAGACATCATCCCGCCGCATCCATCGCTTAGTGGCCAGCGCCGAGTATCCGGAATCGCTTCAGAAGGTGCGACGGTTCCTGACCGCCATCGAACGGCATGTCAGGAAACTGAAATGAACTGTCGAGGGTCCGTTGCCTGCGGATAAAGAGAAGTGCAGCGAGGCGGTTGGCATTGCTCCAGTGCCGGCAGGTCTGGACTTTCCGGGAAAGACAAACGTTTGAGGCACCGTGGCGTTTCCGTCGAGGGGCTTCACAATGACTCATCGTTCTCGTCGCCGGTCGAGTTCACCGCAACAACGGGCAGAAACTGAGGCCGCAGAACCGTCCAGCAGCTGGCTCGCTCGGGGGCGATGTCTGATTGTCGTGCCGCTGAGTGAAGTTCACTTCAGCGGGTTGCAGCATTTCCGATCGGTGCCCAATCTTGTGGCACAGCCGAGAGCGGAGAATTCCCGGTTCCTCGTCGCTGGAACCTCGACAACTACATTCATGCATACGGAAACTTCCCTGCCATGACTTTCATCCCGAGTCTCCTTCGGTCGTTCGCACTGAGTTTTATCGCATCCGTGGCATTACTCGTTCCCGATCATCCGACCCACGCGCAGTCAGAGACCGGCGAGAGACCACTCATGGCCTACGTCGGCACGTTCAGTGCTCCGCTTCAGGACGTGTTACCGACGCAGGTCGATCTGCCGCCCGGCAATGGCCGCGGGATTCATCTTTTCAAGGTCAACCGTGACACAGGAGCGATGACGCCGGTCGGCATCTATGCAATGGGGACCAGTCCAAGCTGCCTGGCAGTGAACGCGACCGGCACTCGGCTGTACTCGTCCAACGAGACGGACCGCGTCGGAAACACCAAAGAAGGGACTGTCAGTGCCTTCGCCGTCAGCCCGGAAGACGGACAGCTCAAGCTACTCAATACGATGCCCTCAGGCGGCGACGGTCCGACCTATGTAAGCATCCACCCGTCCGGACGGTTCCTGCTGGTCGCCAACTATTTCGGAGGCTCCGTCGCGGTGCTGCCGATCCTTCCTGACGGTCGGCTGGGCAAAGCGACCGATGTCAAAAATGATGCCGGGAAGATCGGACCGACGCGGGCGACCAATGCCCCTGAAGGCAGCTTTGCTTTCAGCGGACACGATCGAACTCACGCGCACATGATTCAGGCCGATCCGTCCGGACGCTTTGTCCTGCATGTCGACCTGGGACTGGATCGCATCTTCGTCTGGAAGTTCGACGACAGGAACGGCACGCTGACGCCGAATGATCCTCACGCGGTGGTGCTGCCGCCCGGTGACGGCCCGCGGCACTTCCACTTCCATCCCAATGGCCGCTGGCTCTACTCGATTCAGGAAGAAGGCTCGACGATTGTGCTGTTCGACTACGACGCCGCTGCGGGACGACTGACGTCGCGACAGACGATCTCAACGCTCCCACCGGAATTCACCGGCAGCAATTTCTGCTCGGAGATTCTCGTGTCGGCGGACGGAAAGTTCGTTTACGCGGGGAACCGACTCCACGACAGCATCGGCATCTTCTCTGTCGGCTCGAAGGGCGAACTCACGTTTGTCGGCGAAGAGTGGACTCGAGGCAATTACCCGCGCAGCTTCAGCTTCGATCCGACAGGCCGGTTTCTGTACTGCGGCAATCAGCGAGCTGACAACATCGCCGTCTTCAAAGTGAACCGCCAGACCGGCAGTCTCGACTTCACCGGCCAGTACGTTCCGGTCGGCAATCCCTCGCACATCGTCTTCATCGATCAGGCAAAGTCGAATTGAAGCCAGACAGGCCGGTTCAAGGAGCGCAGAGACGCCGCTCCGTCATCCCACAGCCGCCCCACCCCATTGCCGGAGCATCCTCGTTGTGCTCCTCGATCTGGCCTACCTTCAACTGGAACGTAGATTCGCGGTCTGGCGCGATGCGATCCAGTTGCAACGCTACGAGGTACGTCAGTTCGGGCTCCGAGTTGTACGCGGACAAGGTCGCCTAGCCTGCGTCCGAAACCGTTGCGAGTCGGTGATTCTCGACTTGATGCCGAATGACATACTCAGAGACCCCGTAGTCGTCAGCCAGTTCAGCAACCTCGTCTTCGCTGATACTTGCGCCCGATAAACACCCCCTAAGAGACTCATGAGGCGCAAGAAATTCAGCCGCAAAGGCCCGACTCATCTGTTGACGGTCAGTCTTCAAGCCAGAAATGATCGCGAAACGGTCGCGACGCAGAGTTAAGTGCTCGAAGAGTGCCCGGCAGAAAGCGAATTGCCGGGAATCCGAACGCGTCTTCTCAATCAGAAACTTCGGGTTGTTCAATTGATTTGGACCAGTCATCGCATCGAGAAATCGGCATTTGCCTGTGGCAGGCACAACGCACTGATCCAGTCTGTCGATTCCAAGATGCCCGGCGAGTTCCTCGAGCGAGTGGGACTTCCACGAACCTCCATTCAGCTTCGTTCGTAATGCGGCTGCATACTGATAGCCGCTCTCCCACGGTGTGATATTTGAGTCTATTGATGGTGCATGGCGACGAATTCCAACGAATGCGTCACCGGAGCTTGAATCAGATGCAATCGCGCAGGAAGCAGTTATCAGAAAATCTGACTGCCGGGAGAGTTCTGATGGCGTAGCCAGCGCCATGAATTCGTCGAATAGCTCCGGACGCATATCTCTGTTTGCCGCGATAATTGCGTCTGCCTGATCTTGCTCAATCGAATATGGGTCTGTCCCGAGTCGTGCTGCGGCGAGACAGAACTCTCGCTCTTCCTTATCTGCAGTCTGGATTGCGTTCCACTCTTCGTGCAACGGCGTGTTTGACAAGGACAATTCATCAAGTCGTCCGATCACAGCGTTCACAAAGTCCACCATCGCTGCCCGGAAGTCTGCGTTTGGAATCCGCGCGCGACCTTCAGACAGGAACCTTACGCGGGCACTCGGGATGTCGAGTGGCTGCCAGTGGGCTTCAACGCTGCTGCCACGCGGGGCGAATCGAAGGGACGGCAGAACGAAGCCCTCACGCCCCCAGCGGAGATTGTGCCTTTGGTCAAACCCACGACTGTCAGCCAGCCCCGGACGCTCGACCTCAGACTGCAGAAACCACCAGTTTGCCGCGATCCATTCGGCAACCGGAAAAAGAGGCAGGAAGACACGATTGCGGACAGATCGAGTCTGGCGATCGTGGAATTCCGTGACAGGTTGGTCATCGATCAGAATTGACAACGACGCCCACGTTGCGCGCAAGTCGTCACCGTGTGCCCCGGCGGGATCCTGCCACTCGAATTCAAAACGCAAACGACTCATTTCCAATTCACATGCCCTTCAAGACCAGTTGAACTCGTCAATCCGCTCCGGCCATTCATCTTCCGTCAGCGGCCACCCCTTGTACTCGCCGAGTCCCCGATTCACGAGACGTGCTTCAAAAACAATGTTGTCAACACGACACCAGGCATACCTGGGGAAATCACCTTCCCATGGGCCACCGAAACACTGAAGTGCGAATGCCTTCTGCAGCCACTCTTGTACGTCCGGCTGTCGGTCATTCAATGCGACATCACACTTTGAAGCGTCAGCCCGAGGACGTGGGGCTCCTGCGAATGACGGCCCAGTCTTGTGTTCTGGACTTCCCACGTAACGTACGCGCTCTGCGAGACCAGCTGCATCAATCCCCTCAGGCGCTGGTTCAATTGATCGGATCAGCGGGCGTTTTCTTTGAGGCGTACGCACAATTGGTTCTCTGATATGCGTTGACGGTCGAATCCCGAGAGCGTTCTTATCGTTTGGGCTGCATGGTACACGAATCGTACACGCGATGAAGAAACGAAGTTGACCGGACCAGGCGGAGCGCCGTTCCGGCATTCCCAGACAGAAACCACCTGACAATTCGCCCGTGCTGCCGGAGCTGTGTCGCTGCGCTCCTTGATCCGGCCTACTTTTGGGTGAAGCGGAGGGAGTACAGGTCGGCGTTTTCCAGGCGGATGCGCAGGCGGATGGTGTCGTCGTTGAGGGCAGAGAGGGAGCCGCCTCGCCATTTCACGGTGTGCTGGAGTTCGTTGCCGAAGAGGGTTTCTGAGTCGTAGAGCGTGAAGCCCTCGATGGGTGTTCCGTCGAGGTGGCAGAGTTCGAAGCGGATCCAGCCTGTCGCGTCGGTGGCGTAGTTGACTTCCAGGGAATCGCCGGTGATGTGCAAGGGGCGGGTGAGGATCTCGCCGACCTGGCCGGCGGACTGCAGGGAGACGAAGCCGTCTTTGCGGATGACGCCGCGGCGGAGTCTCATGCCAGGATGGCGGTAGTGCTCAGTCCAGTAGATCGAGAGTTCCTCCGGACCGGTCTCGAGCAGGCCCCAGGCCGGGTAGTTGTTGCGGTCGGTCCAGACTTCGGGCTCGGTCGAGGGGCGGATGAAGGCGTTGCTCCAGCGGTCGAAGTTCAGGCCGTCGCGGCTGCTCATCAGGATCGCGTCGCTGACGCCGGGCAGCTCGCGGCCTTCGATCTTCGTGCGACCAGGGACGAAGCGGGCGGGGAAGCCGATGTAGAGATGCGGGGCTCGGTCGTAACGCTGGATGCCGTTCGTGTAGAGGTGCTCAAGCCGTGTGTCCGAGTATTCCAGAAACACGGGCTCGGTCCACGTCCGGAAGTCTTTGCTGGTGCAGGTCATGATGTCGCGCACGCCGTTGCGGCCCTTGCGGTGGAAGTCGACGTAGCATTCCCGCTGCGGATCCCAGAACGCGAGGTTCTGTGAATCGAAGGCGCCGTCCGTGATGGCCGGGTGGTCGAGCAGCTCGCGCCAGTGAATGCCGTCCGGCGAGGCGAAGACGCCGAGTCCTCGACCGTGGTGCGAATAGCCGACCGCTTTGAACCGTTCGTCAGCGATCGCGTCCGGATTGCTGTCCAGGAACGGCGTGAAGTTGTGGGCTCCGACACCCTGCCACACGATGTTGTTGTCCTTCGAGCCGTCGTACTCGAAGAGCCCCGCGTTGACTCGCGTGAAATGGATGCCGTCCTGGCTTTCGGCAACACAGCAGACCTGCCCGTCGCTGCCGGGTGAAACTTCGCCGCGGTAGTACATCAGGATTCGCTCGCCGTCACGCACCATCGCAAAATAGGCGGAGGTCTGCCCTTCCCAGGGTTGATCCAGCTTCAGGACGACTTCGCGCGGATCGGGATGATGCAGCCGCCGCTCGACACCGCCGGTCAGGCTGTCGATGAGAAAATCGTCGACGAAGAGTTCGCGTCGCTGGCCGATGTCGTAAACCGGCTTGTCGCCTGGTTCGGCGCGAGTGAGTCCCGGTGCGCCGGGTTCGTCGCCGCCAGTCACGGTCAGTGATGCGTCGTCAGCCTCGAACACACCGACGTCGCCTGCGTACGAGTAAACTGCGACGGCGACTTCCCAGGCGGCTTCGGGAGCGACCTGCTGCACGACGACTCGCTGCCAGTCCTCGGCAGATCCGACTGTCCGCTCGTAACGATGCTCGATGCGGCGACCGTTGAGATCGTAGAAGTTCACATAAACGCCGGGCCGGCAGTTGTCGGACGTTCGAAACCAGGCCGACGCCGTGTAGTTGCCGCGGGGCCGGGCAGGGATCCGTCGACTCTCCAGCATCTGGCCCTGCTCGGGGCTGTCGTCTGAGAAACGCACGCAGGCCGTGCCCGTCCGACCACCGTCCGTGAGGCGTTCCACCTTGATGCCCTGACGCGTGGTCCAGTCATCGGCAATGAAGCCGTCAGCGTCAGCCTGCTCGAACGACGGATTGGGAGCAAGATTGGACTCACTCGCGACTGCAGCACGGGATGTTGCAAGGACGAGGGCCAGAAATGTCAGGTATGAGCGATTCACTGAAAGCATCTCGATGATGAAGTTCTGATGGTGATCTGTGACCAACGCGGCCACACCTGGAAAGTGAAGTGTGGAATGAACGGGCCCTCGTTCAATGGTCGACGGTATTGACGGAGGCTATGGTCGTCGCCACTGCATGTGCCTGGATTCCGTCAACCGAAGTCATTCAGCTCAGGATTTACCATGAGACACGCTCTTGCCGTCCTGATCGTCGTTGCCCTGGCTGTCCCGTCGCTGTCCGCCGAAGAGTCTCGGGATTCCGCAGCTCAATGGAAAGCCGGAGCCGCTTCGGTCGTGATCACGCCCGAACGGCCTCTGCGAATGGCTGGGTACGCGGGACGAACCGATCCGGCAGAAGGGACGGTGCAGGACCTCTTTGCGAAGTGCGTCATCATTGAAGACCAGCAGGGGCAGCGCGTCGCGATCATCACACTCGACCTGATCGGGGTGCTGGCGGAACTGCGTTCGGCGGTGGTTGAACAGCTCAGTGAGAAGTACGAGTTGCCGCCGGAATCCGTGCTGATGAACGCCTCGCATACGCATTGTGGTCCGGCTTATGGGCGCGACGATGCGCAGGACTACTTTGATCAGCTCACGCAGAAGATTGTCCAGGTGGTTGGGGATTCGATCGATCGACTGCAGCCAGCAACGCTGACTTACAGCGTCGCGCGGGCCAGCGTTGCCATGAATCGTCGGACGCCCGCGGTGACCGGCTTCGTCAACCACCCCAACCCGGAAGGGCCGGTCGATCACTCGGTCCCTGTGCTGAGTGTCCGCAACTCGGCGGGCGACCTGCGGGCGATCGTGTTTGGCTATGCCTGCCACAATACGACGATGGGGTTCCTCAAGTGGTACGGCGACTATGCCGGATACGCTCAGGAGTATCTGGAGGCTGACCACCCGGGAGTGACGGCCCTGTTCATGATGGGCTGCGGCGGAGATCAGAATCCGTACCCGCGCAGTGAGTTGAAGTTTGCTCAATACCATGGACGGACGCTGGCCACCGCCGTCGAAGCCGCTCTGGAAGTCAATCAGCGAACTCTGCGTCATCAGCGTTCCGTGACCGGGCCACTGCGGTTCGCCCTGGAAGCGGTCGACCTGAAGTTCCTTGATAAGGACCGACCGGACTTCGCCTATCCCGTGCAGGTGATTCGTTTCGGCGAGGACATCACACTGGTCGCTCTCGGGACGGAAGTCGTTGTGGACTACTCACTGCGTCTTAAGTCCGAGTTGTCGCAGCCCGAGGGGCCGGCCATCTGGGTCGCCGGGTACTCGAACGTTTACGCTGGTTACATCCCCAGCCGCCGCGTGTTGCTGGAGGGCGGCTACGAGGCTCGAAGCCGGCCATGGCATCCGGACCTCGAAGAACGCATCGTCGCGAAAGTGCATGAACTGGTGGGGCAACTCAAAGCGTCAGTGGAAGCCTCAGTGGAAGAGAAGCCGGAAGATTAAGAACGGGATCACTGCTGGCGCGGTGTCTCGCTTGATCCGGTCTGCCGAATTTGTCGGGCGTTGGGCTGTTGATGCGTTTGCCTCACGCGATTCAGTCTCGCTCGCGGACGAGTTCGACGCCGCTGAGTACGGCATGGCCCTGGCGAGCCTGCAGGTCGATTGTCAGTTCGTCGGCGATCGCAACGTGCTGGAATTCCCGTACGATCGTGCGTTGTGGCCGACCGGCAGTGGCAACGATGTCGAATCCTTCGAGTACCGTTTCGCCCTGCAGCGATACGTTGAAGATGCGGCTCGTTCGCGTTGTTGGTTCCGGGTCAGCGAAATGCAGCCGCACTGTGAAATTCGCCGATTCGCGACGGGTTCGCTCCGACACTGCGTCGCCGTTCGTTCGCGCTGACTTCTCAGGCGAACCTGCCTCTCTGATGGACACGGGGATCGAAATGCGAGTCGCATCGACAACGCCTGACGCGCCGATCCAGGCGGGACCTTCGCCACTGAACTTCAGACTGCTGGTTCGGTACCAGGTCAGGTCGCCGTCGATGTTGATGTCCAGGTCGGGGTGCTCGCCCCCAACCGGGGGATAATCGACCCACAGAGTTCCGTTGTCGTCCACTCGGTCGCCGGGGGCTCCGAAGTTGATTCCGATACGGTCAATCTGCTGGCCGGGGCGGGTCAGCCGGGCCTCATGATTGACCGTCCACATCTCCATCTCCGGCATGTGGACGAGTCCCAGCGACGTCTGATTCTGATAGGCGCAGCTGCATGTGCGGGTGTAATCGGGGGCGTTCAGGACTCCATTGGCGACGACGAGATTCGATGTGCAGCCGGATTTGAATCCGCCGAGATTTCCGGTTCCGCTCCGCGTTGTCAGATCGTAGTAGCCCGCGGCGCCCGAGCGGAAAGTGAGCATGTTCTCGCTGGCGATGATGTTGTTGCAGCCGTAAGCGCGACAAACCTGCCAGACCTGCTCTTTGCCCGTCAGCGGATTCGTTGTCAGGACGGGTTTTCCATCGAGCAGGCTGAAAGCACCGGCAGACAGTTTGTACGAGTTGGCGTTCGTGAGAATCGTTTCATGATGCAGGATGCAGGGACCGGAGTACGCCCGGTCGTTCTCCCGCCATTTGATGCGACCGTCGCTTCCGTGATGCACGGCCATGCCCTGACCGACTTCGGTTTTCAACCGATCAGATGCAGCGGCGCCGGCCTGAAGCAGCAGGTCGTGAGCTTCCGAGTAGCTCAGCCAGGTTCCGAAGACCCTGTCGTCGTTCTCCCACAGCGTGTCACCGTTCTGCGCATCGAAGGCGACGATCCGATAGGTGTCCGGTCGAGCGGTGCCGCGTCGCCTGAGACGGTCCTCAACCGGTTTGGGAAGCTTATCCAGACAGTAGACGCGACCGCTTCCGGCAACGATTCCGTTATGCAGGAAACTGTGTCGCGCGTCGGTCTGCCAGAGCTGTTCTCCCGAGTGGCGGTTGAAGGCCACCAGCCCGGCGCTCGCCGACACGTCGAAGCTCTTCGAGCCGAACCCCTTCGAGTTGCGTTTCAGGTCCTTGTCGAAGTCGTCGAGGTCCACTCGCCGACGCGTGCGATAGTTGGCGAAACCGTTCCCGGCCAGCAGGACGTCTCCATAGACGCCGATGTAGCCCCATTGCGGCCGCTCGTTGCCCTGTTCAGGCAGAGCGATGGTGCGGACTGTCTCCCCCGTCTGCGGATCAAGCACCTCGCACTGGCTGCCAATCGCCAGATAGACCGCGTCGGAGGTGACAACGTAGTTCGTCCCGCGACCGTTGGCTCCAGGGATGTGAACCTGGTTGTAAGCCGGGTCGAGCGGCGTGTCTTTGTACGTCTCGTCAAAGTAAATGTCGTAGGTTCCCAGGTTGTCGAACTCGCGCCGCCACAAGACTCGCCCCGTGTAGACGTCCCGGCAACTCAGCGAATTCATGCCCTGGATGTAGAGGCGTCCGTCGACAACCTGTTCCGGTGGCCCGTGGCCATGTCGCGGCAGAATGTCGACGTTCGAGTTGCCTCCGAACCACAGCACGCCCAGCGGCAGCTTGACGCGGCTGTCGTCCGATTTGACCGTATTGGCAATGTCACCGTACTGATGCGTCCAGTTGGCCGCGCCGGTGAGTGCACCGGCTCGTTTTACGATCACGCGTTGATCAGCGATGCGCACCTCAGCGTTCTCCAGTCCAGCGTCCTCGAATCGTTCCGCCAGAGCTGTCGACGGCTGACCGTTCTGAAGAACGATCATCGAACTGCCGTATGGCCGCACGCTGTGAAAAGCGGCTTTGAGTTCCGCGAGGTCGGTTTCGATCGCTTCAGCAGCTCCCTGGCCGATGATGACGGCGTCAGCGATGTAGGGCGGTGCTCGGAACGATTTCGGAGTTCCGACATGCACGGAGACGCGCTTGCCGTACAGGCCGGCGGCATCGAGTACCTGACGCAGTTTGGCGACGCGTTGAGAGTCCTCGTTGACGGCGACGATCCGTACGCTGGTCTGCCGAAGAACCTCGGCAATGTGCTGCGGCTCGTCAGCACCGAACCACAGCACGTAACCGCCCTTGGAATCGATGTCGCGAATCAGGGAACTCACGAATGTCCTGTCGGCATCGTCGAGTTGAGGCAGCACCGCAGCAGGAGCAATCTCGACCGGCGATGTCACCTCGGCATCAGCACCGAACACAGTGTCCGAACCGAACACAGTGTCCGAACCGAACACAGTGTCCGAACCGAACACAGTGTCCGAACCGAACACAGTGTCCGAACCGAACGCAGTGTCCGAAGCAAACGCAGTGTCAGAACCAAACACAGAGATGCGACCATCAAGCGTGACCGCGATCAGCCGATCGTCAGCCGCCAGCAGACGCAGCACTTCGCCGTCGACCTTCAGCGAGCCGACTGTGTGAGGTCGCTGCCGGGGATCTGCCGCGAGTTCGATCAACGTGACCGAACCATTCCCGGCGGCGTACAGCCGACTGCCTGCCTGAATCAGATCGCCTCGACCGTCGGCGTCGACTTCCCAGGCGACCTTCTTCCGACCGCTCCTGTCAGTGTCGTGAGCGAGATACGCGCGAACGACGGGCTTGCCGTCACGCATCTCTGCCGAATAGACCAGTTCGTCAGCCAGCACAGGTTCGTTGATCGTGAACGCGGTCTTACTTCCTGTCTTCAGGTCATAGCTTCTGACGCCGCGCTCGCGCGTATGCACATAGAACTCGTCGCCGCGGGCGATGACGAACGATCCACCGTTGCCTTTGCCGCCGCCGTTCATGTCAAAGTGCTGAAGCTCCCCCGTGGCTCGATCGAAGACCGCAGGAACGCTGCGGCCACCGGGCACAATCAGCCGGTCGCCAGCGACGACCAGAGTGCCCTGCGGACTGACACCGGCAAACGAAGGCGCGCTGTGAGGCTGCTTGATATAGTCAGCAGACGTGCCGTCGTTCACCCAGATAACGCGACCGTCTGCGGCATCGACGGCGTAGATAAAGGTGCCCATGAACGGCCAGATGCTGGCTGCAAAGTAAACGGTGTCGTCGGCGATGACCGGTCCGCCGCGCGCCGGCCATGCTGAAATGACGCGCCGGTTACCCAGCACCTTGCGCTCTGAAGGGCCGCCCCGGACTTTCCAGATCAGGCCGCCATCGGTCGCGCTGACGCAGTAAAGATGCCCGTCGTCGCTCGTGAAAAGGACTCGATCTTTCCACGCGACCGGCGGAAAGCGGACTGGCCCGTCCGTATAAAACGACCAGAGCTGCTGACCATCTTTCAGGTTGAAGGCGACGACCTTGTCAGAATCGTTGAAGCCGACAAACAGGCGACCGTCCTTGACAACGGGTTCAAAAATCCGGTCGTAAGGCATCAGGTCATGATTCAGCGGATCGTCCCAGACCTGTACTCGACGTCCGAAGTCTCGCGCCCACTGCAGGTGCATCCGGTCGGGAAGCTCATTCGGCGACGCGGCGGTATGGCCGGCATCGTATCTCCACATCGGCCAGTCGGAGCCTTGTCCTGGCTCTGAGATCGCAACGGACAGTGTGACGACCAGAATCGCGTGGACGAGCTTCATATCGTTGAGCCTCATCAGGCAGCGTTTGCCGGAGATTGCAGCGAAGAGAATTCTTGCAGATACAAGCCGCCATCGAAACGAGGTCGCAGCCGACAACGCCGCGCAGGCTGTCGCAGTGGCGAAGTGGGAGGGCTTGCCCTGCCGTTACGGGACTGGCG
>Ga0070726_10002117_pt1 | contig 18431 bp, 17 predicted proteins | sample tdAd471_FD_67275 | JGI IMG/M metagenome (GOLD analysis project Ga0070726, IMG submission 67275) | Marine sediment microbial communities from the Atlantic coast under amendment with organic carbon and nitrate - tdAd47.1 | ecosystem: Environmental > Aquatic > Marine > Coastal > Sediment | place... | reverse complement strand
GCGCAGCCTGCAACAAGCGCTCGTCCAGGATGAGTTGGGCCCCCTGGCCCGCCAGTTCAAACATGCCGAACCGGTCTTCATCGAACGTGTGTTCCGCGATATCGGAGGGGCCGCGGCCTGGTGCGATATTCGCCAGTCGAGCCCGGTGGAAACCTGTACCGAGATCGCCCGCCAGTCGCTTGATACAGCGCTTTTGGAGCTGGTCGAAAACTATGGCAATCGCGTCAGTGCCTGGCGCTGGGGGGATGCCCATCAGGCGGCCCATGATCATCAGGTGCTGGGGGATCTGCCGCTGCTTGGCTGGTTGTTCAATATCCGCCAGTCAACCTCGGGGGGGGACAACACACTGTTGCGAGGCCTGAGCAGCGGCGAGGAGCCGACTCCCTATTTCAATGTCCACGCGGCGGGGTATCGCGGCGTCTATGATATGGGGGATCCCGATGCCTCGGTATTTATCATTTCAACCGGACAAAGCGGGCATTTCCTCTCGCGCCATTATGACGACCTGGCGCAACTGTGGCGCCGGGGGGAGTATGTTCAGATGTCGCTGGACCCGGACCTGGCACGCGCAGCGGCCGTCGGCGTTTCGCGTCTGCTGCCGGTGACGGAATAATAACCGCCGCCTCGCGGTCGATTTATTCTGCGGCTTGCTCAGGTCCCGGCGCTTCGGTCGCGTCCGTTACCGGTTTCTTGGCCCGGCTACGGCGTTTTGGCGGGGCTTTCCCCTCGGGCGTTTCGACCAACGCGCTGGCGTCGACCGTGTCGGCATTGGTGGCGATGATGTCAGGCTGCGGCTGTTCTGACGGGTCGACGGATGACCGGTCCCCGGAGCCTTTCGGCGTCTGATCGCGGTTCTGAGGCTGCTGCCGATTTTGGGCGTTCTGCTGATTTTGGTTGTTGTTCGTATTCGGCGCCTCGTTGGCGTTGCCGTTGCCATTGTCGCGGCGTTGCTGGGCCTCCTGCGCTTCACGGCGTTGGGCTTGCTCCGCCATCGCCTCATTCAGCAGGCGGGTATAATGTTCGGAATGTTGAAGGAAATTTTCCGTCGCCACCCGATCACCGGCCAATTGGGCATCCCGCGCCAAGGTCTGGTATTTGTCGATAATCTGTTGCGGCGTACCGCGAACCTTACCTTCCGGCCCCGAGGAATCGAACACCCGATTGATGACATTGGTCGGGTTATTCCGGCGGTTCTGGTTCTTGTTGCGCGAACGCGATTTGTTGGGTGATCTCATTGTCTGGCTTTGCCTGTAGCGCGATCAGCGTGTCGCGCTTAAAGTTAATTTTACACAGCGATCCCGCTGTCTGGTCCCGAAGGTCACTTTCAGAGATGAAACGGTTGAGACATCGGTATCGGCATCAATCAACGCGTAGGAAGACCCTATACAACCGCCTTTCCCACAGGCAAGCGAAAAACGGTTGAGAAAGTGTAAATTCGCGCGTTTTCACCCCGTATTGGCGCGATTCATGAGGTTCGTTGTAATTCCACAACCCGGTCTCGGCCATCGAGGTCCGGGTGAGTGGCAAGATGGGCTAATCCCACAGCCCGAAAGATCGCGGTGACCGCATCTGCCTGGGTCGGGCCGATTTCCAGCAGGATCCGCGCATTGCCAGTCAGAAATTCGCCAATCCCGTCGGCAATCGCCTCATAGGCTTCCAGCCCCGAAAATCCGGGCGTGAGAGCCGACATCGGCTCCCATTTCAAAACTTCAGGCGCCAGCGAAGCCATTTCCGGCAATGAGATATAAGGTGGGTTGGCCACGACCAGATCAAACTGCCCGACAACGCCGGAAAGCCAATCGCTGATCGTAAAAACAGCCTGCCGGTTCAGTCCCAGACGGGCCCGGTTTGCCACCGCGACCTCAAGCGCCTCTTCTGACAACTCGGCCCCGACGCCGGTCGCCCCGTCACGTTCCGCCAGTAGGGTCAACAAGATGCAGCCGCTGCCAGTGCCAAGATCCAGAACCCTGTCATAGGGTTTGGCAAGCGCCGCCTCAATCAGGATCTCTGTCTCGGGACGGGGATCAAGGACAGCGGGCCCGACATCGAACCACCGGCCCCAAAACTCGCGGCCACCAAGGATATGCGAGACGGGTTTGCGTGCCAATCGGTCAGTCATAGCCTGTTCCAGTCGGGTCAGAGCGGCTCGGTCGATTGGGCTGTCCAGTTCCAGGGTAAGACGATCCTTGGGAAGACCCGCTGCAAACGCCACCAGAAGGCGGGCATCGCGTGCCGCATCAGGGATACCGGCGGCTTCAAGCTCTTGGGTGGCCGCGATGACTGCGCCGCGCAAACTTGCCCCGTTCATGCGTCCAACTCCGCCAGGCGCGCGGCCTGATCGTCGGCAATAAGCGCGTCCACAATTTCGTCAATGTCACCCGCCATCACCTGATCAAGCTTGTAGAGCGTCAGGTTGATCCGATGATCGGTCAGCCGGCCTTGCGGAAAATTATAGGTCCTGATCCGCTCGGACCGATCTCCGGACCCGACCTGCCCCTTGCGGGTCGCGGCACGCTCGGCATCGGCCTCCTGGCGTTTCAGATCGAACAGACGGGTGCGCAATACTTGCATGGCGATCTCTCGGTTCCTGTGTTGGGATTTTTCTGCTGATACCACCATGATCCCGGTCGGAATATGGGTGATCCGAACTGCGGAATCCGTGGTGTTCACATGTTGCCCACCGGCGCCGCTGGCCCGCATCGTGTCGATACGAATGTCACTGGCAGGGATATCGAGATCCACCTCTTCGGCTTCCGGCAGCACGGCGACTGTGGCCGCCGAAGTATGGACCCGTCCGCCGCTTTCGGTGGTCGGAACCCTTTGTACGCGATGGACACCGCTTTCGAATTTCAGGCGTGCAAACACGCCACGACCGGAGATATTGGCCACCACTTCCTTAAAGCCGCCAAGTTCGGTCGGCGTCTCGGAAATCAAAGTGAAGTTCCAGCCCGAGGCCTCAGCAAACCGCTGATACATCCGCAACAGATCGGCGGCAAACAAAGCCGCCTCATCACCGCCGGTGCCCGCGCGTATTTCGATAATCGCCGGGCGCTGGTCGGCGGTATCTTTCGGCAACAAAGCCAGACGCAGCGCATGTTCCAGATCCGGTAATTCCGCAGTCCGCTCGTCAATCTCGGCGCGGGCCAGCGCGGCCATTTCCGGATCGTCCAGCAACTCTTCCGCCTCGGCCAATTGTTTCAGCGCGTCCTGGTATTGGCGGATCGTCTCGACCACCGGCTTCAGCTCGGAATATTCCCGGCCAAGCGCGGCAATATCCTCACCCGCCGCCCCTTCGGACATGCGCGCTTCAATAAATTCAAACCGTTCAACGATTTGCAGAAGTTTCTGGAGAGGCACCATGGATCGGGTTTGACCCTATCGGGAAAGGCCCGTCAAGCCCCCTGCCGGTGTCGACCCCGTCGCCGGGTTGGCGTCGCGGCTTTGTTCAAACCTTCTTCGAGAATCGGCACCATCGGATGACCCTGTTTTTCGGCGGCATAAACCTGGTGCAGACGGCGCACGCTGTCTTGCAGGTTTTCCCCGCTGTCGAGCCCCAGCGCCCAGTCAAAGAAAATCGAGCGGCATTCCTGTTCGGTGATCCCATCAATCCGAAAAGATTCGAAAATCAGACCGCGCGGGTCCACGTCCTTCGCTGGATTGCTCATAGCTGTCTTACCTTCTGTTTTGCACCGAATAGCGTGCGAACCGGATACCGGGCTGTCAATTTGCGGCATCTCATGGCGCAGCTTGGCCAAGGATGCGGGTTATGACGGCCTCGGCGGCCCGGCTTTGGTTGACAAGTATCGCCTGCAACTCATCCGGGGTCTCAGCACCGCTGCCAAGCAACAGCAACATGCGCGCGCCCTGCCCCAGGCGGCCGGGGTCAAGATTGCCGTCGACGATCAATCGGCCGGTTTGCTGAATGCGAAACAGGGCCTCATAGGCTTTGGTCAAAATCTCACCGTCCGGCTTGGATACCCGGCCCGAGGCGACGCCACAGGCGATCTGCCCTTTTGCATCGCGGACCGATTTTCCGGCCAGCAGGGCCACCGTTTGTGCCATGAGTTCTATGTCCTGCATGCGTCCGGGACCCATCTTGGCCTCCCATGGGTTTGCCAAACGGGCCGGGTCCGCCGCTTCGGCCAATCGCCGCCGCATATCGACGATATCGGCCAGGGTCTTTACCGGATCGCGGGGCTGGGCCAGAAGGTCCTGGCGAAACGCCTCAACCTCGGCAGCCAGCGAGGCATCTCCGGCCACGGCGCGCGCGCGCGTCAGGGCAAGATGTTCCCAGGTCCAGGCCTCGGTCGCCTGGTAGTTCTTGAAGGAGGACAGCGCCGTGGCCACCGGCCCCTTCCGCCCGGACGGGCGCAGACGCATGTCGGTTTCATAAAGCCGCCCCTCGGCCATTGGTGAACTGAGCGCTGTTACCAAGGCTTGTGTCAGCCGTGCAAAATAGGCCGACACCGCCAAAGGGCGCTGACCCTCGGACATCTCCTCGCCCGCGGCGTCATAAATGACAATCAGGTCAAGATCCGAGGTTGCCGTCAGACTGCCCGCACCGAGCGAGCCCATGCCCAACACCAGCGCGCCACGCCCCGGCATAGGCCCATGCCGTTTGGCAAATTGCGCTGCGACCACAGGGAACAACCGGGCCAGAACCGCTTCGGCCAGATCACTATAATGCGCGGCCGCGGCGGGCGCGTCGATCATCGACTTCAACTGCTGTGTACCGATGCGAAAATGCTGTTCTTTCATCCAGGCGCGGGCCGCATTCAATTGGTCTTCGTAGTCCGACACCCGCGCCAACGCCGCACCCAGCCCGTCCGACAGGGTGTCGACATCCCCCAATGGAGCAAAGAACGTACCGGCGATCACTCCGTCAAACACCTTGGAATTGCGCGACAAATATTGCGCGAGCACCGGAGCCGAACCGCAGATATCCACCAAAAGATCAATCAGTTGGGGATTGGCCTCGAACAGCGAAAACAGCTGAACCCCCGCCGGAAGCCCGGCCAGAAACCTGTCAAATTGGATCAACGTCGCATTGGGGTCAGGCATCGCCTGAACGCGGGCCAGGATCATCGGCTGGAGCCGCCCAAAAATCTCTTGCGCGCGTGCCGATCGGAGCGCTGGCAGATCGCGCCATTTGTCGACCATCTCAGCAAGGTTTTCAGGCAGAGCGGGCGCCTCATCCGCAACCGGTTCAGGGGCAAAGAAACCCTCTGTCCAGCTGTGAACCATGTCGAGCCGCTCCGCCACATCGGCGCGGAACGTCTCGGTGTCGCCAAAGCCGGAAAACCGGGCCAGCCGGTCCATCTGCTCATCGCCCTGCGGTAAACGGTGTGTCTGGGCATCGGCCAGCATCTGGATGCGGTGCTCGGTCACCCGATGGGCACGATAGGCCTCGGTCAGGCCGTCGGCCAAAGTGGTGTCGATCCAGCCCTTCTCGGCCAGTTTTTGCAGGGCGGGAACGGTGCGCCGGTCGCGCAGATCCGGATCCCGACCGCCCGCAATGATTTGCCTTGTCTGGGTAAAAAACTCGATCTCGCGAATGCCGCCACGCCCCAGTTTCATATCATGGCCATCCAGCGTGATCGGCCCGCCCAGCCCTTTGTGTTCGCGAATGCGCAGGCGCATGTCATGGGCATCCTGGATCGCCGCAAAATCGAGATGTTTGCGCCAGACAAAGGGCGTGAGGGTCTTCAAAAACCCCGCCCCGGCCGCCAGATCGCCTGCGGCTGGTCGGGCCTTAATATAGGCGGCCCGTTCCCAGGTGCGCCCCAGACTTTCATAATAGCGTTCGGCGGCATCCATAGAAAGACAAACCGGTGTCACCGACGGATCCGGGCGCAACCGCAGATCGGTCCGAAAGACATAGCCGTCCGAGGTCACGTCCGACAGGATCCGCGCCATGCGCCGGGTGACCCGAATGAAACGCTCGCGAATATCGTCGAAATTGGCGGCATCGTGGCGGGTTTCGTCAAACAAGACGATCAGATCAATATCCGAGGAATAGTTCAGTTCATGCGCGCCCATCTTGCCCATGGCCAGCACCGTCATGCCGCACGCCGATGCTATGTCATCATCGGTGCATCCGGGCAAGCGGCCGCGATCCAACTCGGCCTGCAACAAGGCCTTCAGCACCCGATCCACAGCCAAATCCGCGAAATCCGTCAACGCGCCTGTGACCTGTTCCAGCTCCCAGGCCCCACCGCAATCTGACAGGGCCGCATAAAGCGCCAGGCGGCGTTTTGCCCGCCTGAGCCGGTTGGGCAGAATGTCGAGGCCAACCCCGTCAAAATCGTTGATCGCAGCCACCACCTGATCGGATGGCGCATCCAAATGGGCGGCCAGCCAGCCCTGCTCGGTCATCAGAAGTGACCGCAGATAGGAACTGCACCCGGCCACCCCGGCAATCAGCGCCTCAAGTTCCGGCGGCTGTTTGGGATAGGCGGCCAGCACATCATTGGCGAGGTCAGGTTCATACGCTATGGGCGCGGTCTTGATATTTTGGGCAAGTGACATGGTCCGAAGAATGTGGGGCATCGCCGACCGGGTCAACGCGAAACCGGCATTCCCCCTTTGATCTTTTCGCTTTCAAGCGCTAGCCAGGGAGGATGAGCAAAAGCCTGTCCCGCGTCCGCGGCCATATCGAAGCTCTCGGGCTGGAAACCGAGATCATTGAAATGCCCTCATCGACCCGCAGCGCTGCCGAGGCCGCCTCCTCTGTTGGGTGCGAGTTGGACCAGATCGTGAAATCCATCCTGTTTCTGGGGATGGAGACGAACCGCCTGGTTTTGTTTCTGACGGCGGGGGGCAACAGGATCGATCCCGATGCCGCCGGGCAATGCGCCGGACAGTCCCTTGGCCGGGCCGATGCCGACAGGATTCGCCAGGAGACCGGGTTTGCCATCGGGGGTGTTTCGCCCTTTGGCCATCTTGCGCCGATCCAGAGTTTTCTGGACCCGCGTCTGATGGAGTTTGATCTGGTTTGGGCGGCTGCCGGGACGCCCCGCCATGTCTTTTCCTTGCGACCACAGGATCTATTGCAGGCAACCGGCGCTGACCTTGCGGATTTCACGGACTAAACCGCCGTGCCGCCATCCTTGGCAAGGAAGTTTAACACCGACTCTGCCGCCAACAGTCCCACATCCGGCTTGTCCCGCCCGAGCAGTTTCAGCGCGCGGTCCTGAACCTCTATCTGTTCCGCCGCCTTGGCTGGATTGGACAGAAGTGCATCAAGTCCGGCGCGAATATTCTCAGCAGTACAGTTTTCCAGCAGGTATTCCGGTACGGCGTGGGTCCCGGTCAAGATATTCACCAGTGTCACCGTGTCGAGAATGACCTTTTTCCGCACGAGTCGTGTCGTCAGCCAGTTGAAATTATAGGCGATCACCATCGGCGTTCTGGCCGCCGCCAATTCCAACGAGACCGTGCCCGAAGCAGCAAGGGCCGCCGTGGCCCCGGCAAACAACGCGCCCTTGTGGCGCGACACCAGATCGGGCGGGACCAGCGTCGTCGCCCGTGGCCAATGGGAAAGATCAGTTTTCAGTTGGTCATAGACGGCTGGCGCCGCAGGAATGACGATCTGAAACCTGTCAGCGAACCCGGCGATGGCATCGGCGAATATTGTTTGCAGCCGCGTAACCTCGCCCCGCCGCGATCCCGGCAGAACCAGCAAATAGGGCTGGTCGCTCGACAAGCCGATCGCCGCGCGGGCTTTGGCAATAGCCTCGGGATTTGGGATCGGTGCCGCCGCGACCGGATGGCCGACAAAATCGCAGCTCATCCCTTCGGCTTCCATATAGGGTGGCTCGAACGGGAAGAGGGCCAGGACGTGGTCGATCACCTCAGCCATTTTCGCAGCCCGTTCGGGGCGCCAGGCCCACACGGTTGGCGCGACATAGTGAATGGTTTTCAGATCAGGCAGTTGCGCCCGGACGCGGCGTGCCACGCGCAGACAGAAATCGGGCGAGTCAACCGTGATCAGCGCGTCCGGGCGCGTCTGGATCACATCATCGGCGGTTTCCCGAATGCGGCGCAGCAAACCCGGCAGGCGCGGCAGGACTTCTGCCAGACCCATCACAGACAATTCATCCATCGCAAACAGCGACGGCATCCCTTGGGCGGCCATTTCCCCGCCTCCGACGCCCCGAAAACGCAATTCCGGTTCAAGAGATTTCAGCCCTTCCAACAGGCGTGCACCAAGGATGTCGCCCGACGCTTCGCCTGCGATGATATAGAGGCTTTTGGGCCGGCCTCTCATCCCGGAATGCCGGTCACGAACAACCCCAGCCGGTCGGCTTCGGCAATGACGGCGGCGCGATCGACAACAATCGCTTTTCCGGCCGAGACCGCGACCCCGGCAAGACCCGCCTGGGCGGCAAGCCGAAGGGTTTCAATCCCGATGGCGGGCAAATCCATCCGCTCATCCTGGCCGGGTTTGGCACCCTTGAAAAGGACGCCGCGCGCGCCGCCCGGCACTCTTTCACGTCCCTCAGCCGCAACAAATCGCAAAAGCGCATCCGAGCCCTGAAGCGTCTCCAGACCAAGGCAAAGACCGCCTGCGACCACTGCCGCCTGCCCAATATCAAGCTTGCCAAGCTCCCGAACGATATGCGCGGCTTTTGTCGCGTCCATCAGATCCTCGGACCCCATCTGACATGCACCCAAAGCCCCGTCCTCGATCAGAAGATCCGGCATGACCTGCTGTGGGGACACAAGGGTGAAACCTGCGGCTTCAATCGTGTCTGCGAACACGCGTAGAACCGCATCGTCGCCCTCGGAAATCGCACGCGACAGCCGAGGCAGAAGCGCTGTTGTTACGGAATCAAGCCGATCGGGTCGAAACGCTGGCCGGTCGACCCGCCCGGCAAAGCAAACCTCGGCGATGCCTTGTTGTTTCAACGTCTCGAACAACGCGCCCAGACGTTCAAACTCCGCCTCGATCACCTGGTCGGGCCTGTGCCAGCCCTGCTCGTAGCCCGGAAATCGAATGAGCACCGCCCCAGATGCCTCGGCCAACAGTTTTGGCAAATGGCCGAGCCCGGCGACAATCGCAAGAGACGTCTGTGTCATGGATCACTCCGGCGTACAGAAGGACCGGTCCGAATCCGATATCAGAAAATTCAGAACCTCTTCCACCAAGGGCGTGGTGTCCCCCTCGGCCAAATGGCGCGCCTTCTCCAAAAGGGCCCCATCCGTGGTAAATAGCTCCTTATAGGCACGGCGCAACCCGTTGATATCGTCCTTGTCGACACCGCGCCGTTTCAGGCCAATCAGGTTCAAACCGGCCAGAACGCCGCGTGGGGAGTTCACCGTGCCAAACGGGATCACATCATAGACAACCATCGAGCCCGCCCCGATCATCGCCCCTTGTCCGACGCGGATAAACTGATGCAGGCCCGCCATTGACCCAATCACGGCATCGTTGGCAATCTGCACATGCCCGGCAACCTGCACGCCATTGGCAAAGATAACATTGTCTCCAACGTCGCAATCATGGGCCAGATGCACATGCATCATCAGCAGGTTGCCGTCACCCATCCGGGTCAGGCCGCCGCCGCCGTCTGTGCCGGAATTCACCGTCACATATTCGCGGATCATGTTGTTTTTGCCGATCCGAACCTCGGTCCGCTCACCCTTGTATTTCAGGTCCTGCGGCGCGCTGCCGATGGAGGCAAAAGGCCATATCCGGGTCTCATCACCGATTGAGGTCCAGCCGGATACCACAACATGGCTATCCAGAATGACGCCCGCCCCCAATGTCACGTCCGATCCGATCACACAATACGGACCGATCCGGCAATGCGCGCCGATGGTCGCGCCATCTTCGATGATCGCGCTGGGGTGGATCCGAGCCGTTTCGTCGATCTGGCCGCTCATATCAGATTTTCTCGCCGTTCGGCATCTCGATCATGGCCGAGAAATTCCCGTCTGATGCCGTTTCGCCCTCGACAACACCCTGGCCGTAAAGCTTCCAAACACGGCCGCGGCCGCGTTCGATACGGACATGCAGTTCAAGGACATCGCCGGGCACCACCATTCGGCGGAATTTGAAATTATCCATCGTCATGAAATAGACCAGAGGCTCGCGGTCGATAAGGTTCAGGGTCTCCGAGATCAACACCGCAGCAGTCTGCGCCATAGCCTCGACGATCATGATCCCGGGCATCACCGGTTTGGCCGGAAAATGTCCTTGGAAATGCGGCTCGTTGATCGTGACATTCTTGATGCCGACCGCACTTTCGCCGACCCGAATATCCCGGACTTTGTCAATGAACAGGAAAGGATAACGATGCGGAATCATCCGCTGAATCTTGGCCAGATCCGCCGACCGGATATCCTGTTCTACTGCCTCACCCATTGACTAGTCCTTTCTGATTTTACGACAAAAGGAGTATCAACGCGCGCGCCAAGTGGCAAGCACACCGTCACGGGGTTGTGGCTTGCTCGTCCGTTTCTTCTGGTGGGGTATCGGCCACTGTCCCGTCACCAATGGCCGCGTCAATCCGGGCGACCACAGATTCGGTGATGTTGATGGAATTGGCCGCGATGATCAGTGTCCTTTCTTCGATAATCGCAAGTGCATTGATCTCTTGCGCAAAGCCCAGCAGAACGGGATAGGACAATTCGTAAAAGCGGCTGCGCTCGGCCTCGGCCCAGGCGTTCAGTTCAACCGTCTTGGAAGCCTGTTCCGTCCGTGTCTTTTCAACCTTCGTATCGAAAGCTTCGGCCAATTCGCGAAAAGCTGCGGGTTCCAATGTCGGGCGCTGCTCGGTCAGGGCGATTTCTTCCGCCTTCAAGGCCTCTTCAAGCCGGCTGTTTTCTTCGCTCAGATCAGAGGAGCGTTGCTCGATCTCTTTCTGGACCCGCTTGCCAAAGGCCGACAAGGTATACATCCGGTCCTGACCCAGACTGTATATGCCCGCTGGCGAGGTTTGGGCGAGGCTCAGGCAGGGAACAGCGGCCAGCGAAATCGCCAGAAACAGGGATCGCAGCACGGCCAGCGAAACGCTAGAAGCGGCGTCCGAACGTGATGCTGAAATCTTGGGTCTGGTCATAGCTTTGCTTGTTCACCGCCTGCGTGAAATTGAACCGCAACGGTCCGAGGGGCGATTCCCAGAACAAAGAGGCGCCAATCACAGTACGTGGAATGAAAGAAGAATCGATTGCACCGCCCAAATTGTTGTCGAGCCCCCAAAGCGAGCCCACATCCATGAAGAGGCCGCCGGAAATGCCATTATCTCGCCCAAAGCCAAGCGGGAAATTCGCTTCCAACCGGACAACGGAATACATGTTACCGCCCAGGGCATCGTTGTTGGCCGCCGTCAAATCCCTCGGGCCGATACCCCGGGTTGCGAAGCCCCGCATGATGCCATCGCCGAGAAAGAACCGGTCTTGCATGCTGCTGGTACCGCTGAAATCCGACAGCAATCCGCCCTCAAATTCCACCGAGAAGCTCAACTCTTCATTGCGCGATGTCACCTGCGCACCCGCCAGAACCGTGGTACGCGAGAAATTCGCCGCACCACCAAGACCCGCAATCTCCTGATTGATACGGAAAACCGTGCCGGCGTTGATATTCGTGCCGGCGCCCCGTGTGTCATAAATATAGTTGAGGCCCAGGACCCCCGTTTGCTGCGTGCTGTTGGTGATCAAGGTCGAGGAAGCCGCCGTTACCCCGGAAATCGTGTCGGCTGCCCTTTGATAATACACAGACAAATCACTGTTTTCGCTGGACTTGAAACCGAAGCCAATCCGAAATGCGGTATCCACGGTATTGTATTGCGCATTCTGTTGCGTGGTCTGAAGCTGTGTCAGGGCCAATTCCAAACGGACCTTGCGGTCCAGGAATGCGGGTTCGACGAATTTGAGGCTGATATCCTGTGTCACCGACCCCAGGCCGAACTTTGCTTCGACAAATTGTCCGCGCCCGAGAAAGTTGGACTCCGTCAGGGCCACGGTTCCGCCAGCACCATCCGTGCCGCTATAGGTCACGCCGAACGACAAACTTCCTGTCGGCTGCTCTTCGAGATTCACATCCACAATGACGCTGTCATCGGTCGAACCGGTACGCGGTTGCACCTCGGTCGCGGAAAAGAACCCCAACCCTTCGATCCGCCGGGCAGCAGCGGCAATGGCGCGCGGGTTGAAAGGGTCGCCTTCAACCGTATCGAACTGCCGACGCACCACCCGATCAATCGTCGTCTCATTGCCTTCGATGTCGATACGCTCCACGAACAGACGCGGACCTTTTTCGATGACAAAGGTGAGATCGAGCGTGCGATCCGCATCATTTCGAACCACACGAGGCGTCACACGGATAAAGTTCAGCCCCTTGCGGGTCGCCAACTGTTCCATCAGCTCGATGGTTTTTTCGACACGGTTGGGCGAATAGGTGTCACCGTGCCTCAGCCGGACCAGCTTCTGGAACTCCTCGACGTCGATATCGTCCCGGGTGGTTTCCGTCGTTACATCGCCGAAATCATACGATTGACCTTCGCGCACGTGGAACGTCACGAAAAACCCGTTCCGCTGCCGGGCTTTTTCGGACGACACGGAAAGGATCTGGAAGTCGATGAAGCCCCGCGACAGGTAAAAATCGCTGAGAACCTGTTTATCGAACGACAAACGATCCGCGATGAAGACGTCGTTTTTGGTAAAGGCCCGCAAAAGCCCGGCCTGTTTTGTCGACAGGACACGTCGCAGACGCCGATCAGAATAGGTGCGATTGCCGACAAAGCTCAATCGGTTGATCTCGACGACCCGGCCCTCTTTGATCTCGAACACCAGATCGACACGGTTGTCGGCGCGGCGAATGATCTTCGGCGTCACTTTGGCGGAGAACCGTCCCGACTGGCGATAGGCCTCAGCGATCAATTCCGCATCCGCTTCCGCCTGGCTCGGGCTATAGGTACGGCGCGGCAGCGAGGTTACAACAGCCGAAAGGTCTTCATCCTTCAGCCGTTTGTTCCCTTCAAACGCGACCACGTTGATGGTCGGGAATTCCCGAACCGTTACAATCAGCGTGGCCCCCGAGGGTACGACGGATACTTCTTCGAACAATCCGGTGCGCAGCAGGTTTTGATAGGCGGCGTTGATCCGGCCGGGTGAGACCGCCTCGCCCCGTTTGATGTTCACGAAATTAACGATTGTTGCCGTCTCGATCCGCTGATTTCCACGCACGGAAATCGAAGAAAAGCTCAAACTCTGCGCCGCTGTCGTCTGTGCATTCGCCGGTTGGAGAAACCCATGAAGCGGGGCTGCAACCGCAAACCCCAAAACAACGATCAAGATACGTCCAAGACGACCCACGTTTCTTCCCACCATCATCACCCAATCCACCGCTCGGAATCAGCCCGTTAAGTCGAGCTTGTATCCTGTCTGCTTTAGAGTGGAATCAGGAGTATGTCAAAACGCGAACCCCCAAAATCCGCAAGAAATCGGGGTGTCGTTCTGTGAATGCACTACATCCGGCGTGTTTTCGCCCAATCTGATTGAAATCAGAGGGTCGTGGTCAGGCTGTAGCCGGTGTCTTCAGCGATGAAATTGGCGCCGTATTCGACGCCGACCCAGCCGACCGCTGCCAACGCGGCGGCGATGATCAGAATCGACAACATCCGGTCGCTGTTCAAATCGACCAAAAGCCCCAAACCTTTATATCCGCGTGCGACCTGTTGCATGGACCATGTCCTTCGTCTGACTTCTGTTTGCTCTGCCAGACTCGCTGCGGAATGGGGCAGGACTATGGCCCAAAAGAATCGAATTGGTGATTTTCAGCAGAAAAAGTCATTGCCGAGGGCGAAAACCATCAAAGAAATGATCACGAACAACCCGATATTCATCATGATCTGCAAGGCGCGTTCATTGGGTTTGCGCCGCGTCACTGCCTCATAGGCGAAAAAGACCAGATGACCACCGTCAAGAACCGGGATCGGGAACAGGTTCAACAACCCAATGGCCGTCGACAGGACAGCGATCAGATGCACGAAACTGCCCACGCCCATCGACGCCATGTCGCCCGCCGTCTTCGCGATTCCGACGGGTCCCTGCAGGTTACAGGCCGAAATGGCACCGGCAATCATGTTCCACAACCCGTCGATCGAGCCGTAAATGACGTTCCAGGTGGCCAGCACCCCATAATAGAGCGATGTGAACGGGCCAACGCTCAGGGTCTCGCGTTCAAAGAACAGGCTTCCCGAAATGCCGATCAGGATCCGTTGCTCGAACCCGCCCTCCGGGAGCGGCATATCGACGGATTTTGGCGCGAAGGACATTTCGATCTCTTGCCCGCCGCGCAGAATGAGAAAATCGAGCGGTTCGGCATTGCTGCCCTGCACCGCCTTTTGAAGCTGCCAGAATGCGGTGATCGGTGCGCCGTCCACCGCCAGGATCAGATCCCCGATTTCGACCCCCGCGTCGATGGCGGGGGAGCGGGGCGTCATACCGTCGACCAAAGCCAGAATAGGAAACGGGCCGGGAAGATCCATGACATGATCGTCCCGCCTTACGGTATAGATCGGGGTATCAGTGACATCGACCTTGCTGGCCAACTGCGAGAATTCTTCATAGGTTTCAATATCCTGGCCATTTATCGCCAAAATCTCGTCCCCGACGCGCAGGTCATGACTGACGCCAGGAACATCAACCAGTTCCCCAATCTTCAAGCTGGGGCTGGGTTGGCCGGCAAGGAAAATCAGGACGGAAAATATCCCGATCGACAGGATAAAATTGGCAAATGGTCCCGCGGCGACCGTCAAGGTCCGGGCCATCAGGCTGGCCCCTTGCAGCGTGCGGCGCTTTTCTGTTCCGTCCATGCCCTCCAGCGCGGCGGAATCCACCCCGCTGGCGGCATCGGCGTCGCCCAAAAACTTCACGTATCCGCCAAAGGGGAACGCCGCCAATTGCCACCTTGTGCCGCGCCGGTCCACCCATGAGGTCAGGATCGGACCAAATCCCATCGAGAACACCTCGGCATGGATGCCACAGGCCCTCCCGACCCGGTAATGGCCATATTCATGGATGAAAATGATCACACTCAGCATCGCAACAAACGCGATGATCGTGGATAGGAAACCGCCCAATAGCGGGATGGAGCCAATCAGTTCCAAATTCGCCTCAACTTGCTTTTCGTGTTTCGATTGCGTCGCCCGCCCGGAGTCGCGCCAATTTATCGACCGCGAGCACGTTATCCAAATCAATTGTGGCGGCAGTAAGGTCACCGTCCTGCGCCATACGCTCCAGCACGTCTTCGACGATGCGGGCCATGGCGGTGAACCCAATCTGCCGCGCCATGAAGGCGTGATATGCCGCCTCTTTCGCAGCATTGAAGGCCGCCCCGGACAAACCGCCCCTGGTCATCACCTCGCGCGCCAGTCGCAACGCCGGAAAGCGGGTTTCATCAGGGGGTTGGAAATCGAGCCGGCCCAGCTCCGCCAAATTCAATGGCGCAACCGGCAGGTCCAGCCGCTCCGGCCAGTTCAAAGCATACCCGATGGCAAAGCGCATATCCGGCGTCCCCATATGCGCCATCATTGAGCCATCGACGAAACCGACCAGCGAATGAATGACACTTTGCGGGTGAACCACGACCTCAATCTGATCAGATCGAACGCCGTAAAATTCTTTCGCTTCAATCATTTCCAGTGCTTTGTTAAACATCGAAGCGCTGTCGACTGAAATCATTCGCCCCATATCCCAATTGGGATGAGCCAGCGCCTGCTCCGGGGTTGCCCGATGCAACTCTGCCAGGCTCCAATCGCGAAACGGCCCGCCAGAGGCCGTCAGGATCATCCGATCAAGACGGCCAATATCCTCACCGACAAGGGCCTGATAAATCGCCGAATGCTCGCTGTCGACCGGCAGGATCGTGGCCCCGGTTCCGCGGGCCGCCTCGGGCAGCAATTGCCCCCCTGCGACCAGACTTTCCTTGTTCGCCAAGGCCAGGATCCCGCCATGTTGCAGCGCGATCAACCCAGGCTCCAGACCGGCACAGCCACCGATTGCCGACATACTCCACGCCGTCGGCCGGGCCGCTGCCTCGCAGAGCGCTGCGGGGCCAGCGGCGGCGGAAACATCGCTCCCGTCAAGGGCTTGGCGCAGGGCGGCCAGATTGTCGTCGCGCGCGGTGACGGCAATCTCGGCCCGCATTTCACGGGCTTGTGCGGCCAAAAGGGCGATATTGTCACCCCCCGTCAGTGCAACAACCTCATAGCTGTCCGCCCCACCCTGTCGACGCAACAAATCGAGTGTGTTCTGACCAATCGATCCGGTTGAGCCGAAAACCGAAACCCGCCGTCGTTCCATATCAGCCCCAGCCGAGCGCCGGCAGCCGCGAAAAATAGGCCATCAGGAACAAAGCAATCGCGGCAAAACTGAGCGCGTCGAACCGGTCCATGACCCCGCCATGACCGGGGATCAGGTTCGATGCATCCTTGACCCCGACCCGGCGTTTTACCCAGCTTTCACTCAAGTCGCCAATCTGGGAGGCCATCGCCACAACAATCCCAAGAACAACGATGCCGATCCCGACCCCGCCGAAAACCACGCCATAAGACGCGACCAACGCAACCAAGACCCATCCCCCGACCGTGCCGGACCAGGTTTTACCGGGGCTGATGGATGGCGCCAGCTTGGCACCCCCGATCAGCCGGCCAAACAAATAGCCACCGATATCCGAGGCAATCACCGTCAGGACAAGCCACAGGGTCCAATCAAGACCCAGCAATGCCCTGATCCAAAACAAAGCTGCACAGGAAAACCCAAGGAAAAAGGCGTATATCGCATAAATCCCGCGGTCACTCGGCAACAGGACAAGACCAAGGGCCGGGGCAATCAGCAAGGACGCCAGCGCCATGGGTGAGGAGTCAAACCCGACCCGGATCACGGCGGCCGCGGCAATGATCGCAAGCAATACCACCCGCAGCCGGTCAAGTTTCGGCGCCAGCATCGTCGTCAACTCATAGATCATCGCCCCGGCGACCACTGCGGTCAGGATGAGAAAGGCCCATCCCCCGACCCAGATGGCCCCGCCACCCACAGCCAGCATCACAATGGCGGACAGCGCCCGTGGTCCAAGATCCGCGAATTTGTCACCGCTCATCCGACAACCGCCCCGAACCGTCGGTCCCGGTCTTGAAATCCGGCAACAATCTCGGCGTATTTGTCAGCCGTAAAATCGGGCCAAAGTGTTTCGATGAACTCATATTCCGCATAAGCTGACTGCCAGAGCAGGAAATTCGACACGCGTTGCTCTCCCGAAGTTCGGATGATCAAATCCGGGTCCGGCAAATACCGGGTGTCGAGGTAAAAGCTGATATTCTCTTCGGACACGTCTTGCGGATCCACCCGCCCCTCGGCGACATCCACCGTCAACTGACGGATGGCGCGGGTCAATTCGTCCCGACCGCCGTAATTCAACGCAATGGTCAGATTCAGATGGGTATTGGCGGCCGTGGTTTCTTCCAGCTCGGCCATCAATGCAACCAGCTTTTTGTCCAGACGGGACCGATCCCCGATAAAGCGCACGCGGACATTGTTCTCGTCCAGCTTGCGCGCTTCTTTCAGGATATAACGGCGAAACAGTGCCATGAGACCAGAGACCTCGGCTTCGGCCCGTTTCCAGTTCTCAGTCGAAAAGGCAAAAAGCGTCAGGTAGCGAACGCCAATATCGGGCGAGATATCAACAATTTCCCGCACCCTTTCGGCGCCACGGCGATGCCCTACCAGACGCGGTAGGCCACGGCGGGTGGCCCACCGTCCATTGCCATCCATGATGATGGCCACATGGTCTATGCTGCGTGTTTCTGTTCCGGCCACACTGCCCCGCTTTCGGTTCACCCCGGCCTGTCAGACCTGCATGATCTCTTCTTGTTTGGCCTCCAGGGCCTTGTCGACCAACGCGACATGCGCATCGGTCAACTCTTGGATTTCGTCATGCCATAATTTTTGATCGTCCTCGGACATCGTTTCCTTGGCACGTTTGATCTGGTCCATCCCGTCGCGCCGCACATTCCGGATCGCCACGCGCGCACTTTCGGCATATTGCGCGGCGACACGAGTGAGATCGCGGCGGCGCTCTTCGTTGAGTTCGGGGATCGGCAGGCGCAGCAAAGTGCCCTCAACCACCGGGTTGAGGCCCAGGCCGGAATTGCGGATCGCCTTGTCAACGACATTCACCAGCCCCTTGTCCCAGACATTGACCGTAACCATCCGGGGTTCAGGGACATTGACGGTTCCAACCTGGTTCAGGGGCATCTGCGCGCCATATGCGTCCACCGTGATCGGGTCCAGCATCGAGGCCGACGCGCGCCCGGTCCTCAGCGATGCAAATTCCATCCGAAGCGACGCCAGCGCGCCATCCATACGGCGTTCCAGATCATCAAGGTCGACTTCAATTTCTTCGTCGGACATGTTCAACGTGCCTT
>Ga0070726_10002113_pt1 | contig 18444 bp, 12 predicted proteins | sample tdAd471_FD_67275 | JGI IMG/M metagenome (GOLD analysis project Ga0070726, IMG submission 67275) | Marine sediment microbial communities from the Atlantic coast under amendment with organic carbon and nitrate - tdAd47.1 | ecosystem: Environmental > Aquatic > Marine > Coastal > Sediment | place... | reverse complement strand
GGGGTGGGGGGGGGGGGGGGGGGGGGGGGGGGGGGGGGGGGGGGGGGGGGGGGGGGGGGGGGGGGGGGGGGGGGGGGGGGGGGGGGGGTCAGTGGGCGACGCGTTCGCCGAGTCGTTCGGAGAGGTCGTGGACCATCCTCTCGAGCGTGGAGGTGTCGGCGGCCTCGACGTTGAGGCGGAGGAGGGGCTCGGTGTTGCTCTTTCGGATGTTGCACCACCAGCCCTCGGTGTCGAAGCAGTCGATGGTGACGCCGTCGAGGTCGTCGATGTCGCCTCGTTCCTCGAACTCTTCGCGGACGAGGTCGAGGGTGTCGTCGGGCTCCTCGTTCTCGAAGTTGAGCTCGCCTGACTGGACGTAGCGAGCGATGGGCTCGATGAGCGTGCTCATGGGCTTGCCGGCCTCTGCGAGTGCGGTGAGGAAGGTGGCCATGGCGATGGCGCCGGAGTCGGCGTTGAAGTTTTTGCGGAAGTAGAAGTGGCCGGAGAGCTCGCCGCCGAAGGGGCCCCGGTGCTCGGAGAGTGCCTGCTTCATGAAGACGTGCCCGACGCGTCCGCGGACGGGCTTGCCGCCGGCCTTGAGGATCTCCTCGGGGACGGCCTTGGTGGATCGGAGGTCGTAGATGATGGCGCCGCCGGGCTGCTGGGCGAGGAAGAATGGGGCGAGCCAGGCGGTCATGTGGTCGCAGGGGATGATGTTGCCGCGCTCGTCCACGGCGGCGCATCGGTCGGCGTCGCCGTCGAAGCAGAGGCCGAGGTCGGCGTTGTGCTTGACGACGGCGGCCTGGAGGTCGGCGAGGTTCTCTGCGACGAGGGGGTTGGGCTCGTGGACGAACTCGCCCTTGGAGTTGTCGAAGTTCATGGGGACGATCTCGAGGCCTTCGACGTTTTCGCCCTTGCGTCCGAAGACCTTGGGGATCATGGTGCCGGCCATGCCGTTGGAGGCGTCGATGACGACCTTGAGTGACTTTCCTTGGAGGTTGATGAACTTGAGGACGTGTGCCTTGTAGGCGTCCCAGAGGTCGCGCTGGTCCACGCTGGTGCCGGGGAGGGGTGCGGCGGACTTGTCAACCATGGCGGCGTGTTTGCGGACCTCTGCGAGGCCGCTGGCCTCTCCGACGGGCTTGGCGCCGCGTTTGGAGACCTTGAATCCGTTGTACTGGGGGGGGTTGTGGGAGGCGGTGACCATGACGGAGCCGGCGCAGTCGAGGTAGTTGACGGCGAAGTAGAGGAAGGGGGTGTCCACCAGGCCGACGTCGATGACGGAGGCTCCGTAGCAGGTGATGCCCTCGATGAGTTTGTCTGAGAGTGTGGGGCTGGAGGTCCGCATGTCGCGTCCGACGACGAGGTTCCGCATCATGGGGGTGGTCTCGCCGGCCTCGGCTGCGGAGTCGAGGAGGAATTTGGCGCAGCCGAAGCCGATCTGCCAGGCCATCTGGTCGGTGAGGAGGTCGGGGTAGACACCCCGGATGTCGTAGGCCTTGAAGATGCGTCCGAGCATTGTTTGGGTCTCCGGCGAGTGCGTGTGGGCGAGGGGGGGCTCGCGCTGGGGATGGGGGGTGGATTTGGACCTACAGGGTAGGTGTGCTGGTGCGGTTCGTCAGGTCGGCGGGGGGTGTGGTGGAGTGGATGGGGGTCGCGATGGGATTACCGGACGGGATTTGGGGCGTCCCCGGTGCTGGTGTGTTGCATGGAGTTGAATCATTTTTGAAAATCGCTTGCAAAGACTTGATTCGTTAATCCGGAATCTGGTACTCTGCCGCGAGTCATTCGTTCGGTTGCCCAGACGTGGGTAACCCATCCTGTCTCGGATTGAGAGAGAAGAGGAAGAAAGGGAGAATTCTGATGAATAAGTCCATCAGCCGCTTTGCGGCCGGCGCTGTTGCGCTGGCATTCGTGGCCGGTACGGCCTCCGCCCAGCTCGAGTACTACGCGCTGAGCACCGACGGTAGCCTGATTTACTCCGACGGCGCGGGCAACGTGTCCGTGGTCGGAAACACCGGGCTGAACAACTCTGTCAACAGCCTTGCGCTGAACTGGCAGTCCCGTGGTGGCGACGGCAACTTCTACGCCTCCGAGGGCTTCACCGCCTTCGCGCCGCCGACCGGTGTGACGTCGATCGTTGACGTGAACACCGCTGCGGTGACCGACGTCTACACGATGTCGGACGACCTGGCGGGCCTGCCCCTCGGTGGCGGCATCGCCTACGGCAACGACGGCACCATGTGGCAGATCTCGAACAACTTTGCCGGCCCGACCACGCTGAACAACTACGCCCTCGACGGCACGCTGATCAGCTCGGTTGGTGTCAACATCAGCCAGACCGCCGGTGCGCTGTACATGCGTTCGGACGGTCGCGCCCTGATCGGTGACAACACCGGCAACGTGTACACCGTTGACACCAGCAACGGCAACATCATCACCACCAACAGCACCGGGTTCTCGGGTCTGACCGAGTTCTCGACCGGCAACTGGAAGCAGGACAGCTTCTGGACCGGTCAGCCTCAGCTGAAGACCGACGTGATGTACGCCGTGACCAACTCCGGTGGCGTCGCCAACATCTGGCGTGTGCAGCCGGTCGGCAACCAGATCTTCTCCTTCCAGGAGAGCATCGATCTGGCCGCCCTCGGCGTTTCGGGCAACATCTGGGGCCTGCAGGTCGTTCCGACCCCGGCTTCGGCTGCCCTGCTGGGCCTCGGTGGCCTGGCCGCGACGCGTCGCCGTCGCAGCTGATAGCTGGAGACCCCTTACCTCCTTCCTCAAGAGGGAGGAGTCTCCTCTTCATCCTGTCTCTTCACCGCCGGCCCTCCGGGGCCGGCGGTTGTTTTTTTGGGTATGGGCACGGCTCTTGGCCATCCGGCTGCGGGGAACGGGGTGAGGGGGGGGTCAGAGCTCGTCCTGATCGACACGCTGGGCGCTGACGCCCTCGGGGAGGGCTTTGAGGAAGAGGCGGCCGTAGCCCTTGGTCATGACTCGCGGGTCGAGGATGACGACGCGTCCGCGGTCTTCGCTGGAGCGGATGAGGCGGCCGAAGCCCTGCTTGAAGCGGATGACGGCCCTTGGGAGAGAGTCGTCGCGGAAAGCGTTGCCGCCGTCGGCCTCGATCAGCTCGCAGCGGGCCTCTGTGAGGGGGCGGTCGGGCGGCTCGAAGGGGAGTCGGGTGATGATGACGTTTCGGAGGCGGTCGCCGCGGACGTCAACGCCCTGCCAGAAGCTGGCGGCCCCGAAGAGAACGGAGCCCTCGCGGTCGCGGAAGCGCTGGAGGAGCTCGCCGCGTGGGATTCCCCCCCCACCCCCCCCACCCCCCGACCGGCCGCGTCCCTGGACGAGGACGGGGTAGCCCATGGCTTCGAGGGGCTGCTCGAGGCGGTCGGCGACGGCGTGGAGGGTGCGGAAGCTGGTGAAGAGGACGAAGGCGCCGCCCTCGGTGGCGACGACGTGGTCGTGGATGCGGCTGGCGAGCTCGTCGTTGAAACGCTCGGAGCCGGGGTTGGGCATGGTGGGGTCAACCAGAACCCGGACCTGACGGGCGTACTCGAAGGGGCTGCCGAGCTGGAGGACGCCGGCGCCCTCGCAGCCTAGGCGGTCGATGGTAAAGGAGAAGGCGGTCTCGGCGTGCTCGGGGGGCTCGTCCTCGGTGATCGAGCGGGTGGCGAGGGTGGCGCTGGTGAGGGTGACGGAGCACTCCTTGGCGAAGAGGCGGTCCTTGAGGAGCTTGTTGACGCGGATGGGCGAGCAGGCCAGCGCCATTCTCTGGCCCTGGGCGCGGGCGGGTGTTCTCTGGCTGTCGTCGCCGCCGCCTGTGGACTCGACCCAGTAGACGCAGCCCTGGACGGTCTGGGCGACGAGGGCCTCGGCGGTGTCGGCGATCTCGGCGGCGCGGAGGGCGAGGGCGTTGAGCTCGAAGCGGTCGGGCTCGGAGCGGGCGTCGTCCTTGAGGGCTCGGAGGGAGACCGCGAGGGCGTTCATGGTCTCGGTGAGGGTGTTGGGTATGGCGTCCTCGTGGCGGATGCGTCCGTTGGTGACGAGTTCGGAGCGGGCGAGGCGTGCGAGGTCGTCGAAGAAGACGGCGCAGGCCTGATCGGCGGCGCGGACGAGGGCGATGGCCCGCTCGATGGGGCGGAAATCGCCGACGAGCAGTTCGAGCTGGGGGAGGTAGCCCTTGCCGGTGCGGATGTGGACGAGGGTGGTGAGGAGGTGGCGGATGCGTCCCTCGGTGAGGCGGAGGCCGAAGTGGTCGGCCGCGACGTCCTCGACGGCGTGTGCCTCGTCGAGGATGACGTGGTCGTACGGCGGCAGGATGGCCCCCCCACCCCCGTTCTCACTGCCGTCCATGCGTGATCGGAGGGCGAGGTCGGAGAAGAAGAGGGCGTGGTTGCAGATGAGGAGGTTGGCGCCGTCGATCTTCTTGCGGGCGGTCTGGTAGAAGCACTCCTTGTGGTGCGGGCATCGGCGGCCCATGCAGTTGCCCGAGTCGGACTGGACCTTGTCCCAGACGGCGTGTCGTTCGATGGGGGGAAGGGTGGAGAGGGTGCCGTCCTCGGTCTGGTAGGCCCAGTCTTCGATGACGTGGAGGGAGCGTCGGGCGGCGGCGTCGGGGAGGATGGATTGCTGGCGCTGGCTGGCGAGCTTGAGGCGGCGGATGGAGACGTAGTTGCCGCGTCCTTTGACGAGGACGGGGGTGAGCGGGCGAGCGTCGCTGCCGTCCTGGCCCCAGCCGAGCTTGTCCACGGCGTCCATCAGGACGGGGATGTCCTTGTCGAGGAGCTGCTCCTGCAGGGCGATGGTGTTGGTGGCGACGACGACGGTCTCGTTGTGGAGGCAGGCCCGCTCGATGGCCGGGGCGAGGTAGGCGAAGGATTTGCCGACGCCGGTGCCGGCCTCGACGAGGAGGTGGGAGCGGGCGGCCATGGTCTCGGCGACGCGCTCGGCCATGCGGAGCTGCTGGGGGCGCGGCTCGTAGAGGTCGGCGAGGGCGGCGGCGATGGGGCCGTGGTCGCCGAGGATGTCACGGACGGATTGGCTCACTGAGGGAGTGTATTCCGGGGTTGGGTGGTGGCGGTGTGGTGGAGTTGGTCCCGTCGATTGCGCTCCGGGCTTTTTGGGGGGGTATGTTGGGGGGGGAGCTCCCTCGGCTTGCGATGAGGGTTGTTGTGTTGGTTGTGGCTTGCGGGGGCGCGTGCTGACGCCCACTGCTCGGAGAAGACTGTCCCGTCGCTTGCGCTCCGGGCTCGTTGGGGGGGATGTGTTGTGTGGGGCGTGCTCGCGCACGCTTTATACCCCCTCCGTCGCCTTCGGCGACACCTCCCCCGTCGGTGACGGGGGAGGATTCTGAGTCCCGTCGCTTGGGCTTCGGGCTCGTTGGGGGGGGTGAGTTGAGGGGGGCTCCCTCGGCTTGCGGTGGGGGTTGTTGTGTTGGTTGTGGATTGCGGGGGCGCGTGTTGTCGCCCGTGGCTTGGGTTAATCCTCCCGTCGCATTGCGACGGGAACCCCCTCATCCGTCCGCTTCGCGGACACCTTCTCCCCCAGTGGGGGAGAAGGGGGGGGACTGTCCCGTCGCTTGCGCTCCGGGCTCGTTGGGGGGGATGTGTTGTGTGGGGCGTGCTCGCGCACGCGTTGTACCCCCTCCGCCCGCTTCGCGGGCACCTCCCCCGTCGGTGACGGGGGAGGATTCTGAGTCCCGTCGCTCGCGCTCCGGGCTCGTTGGGGGAGTGTGGGAGTTGTTGGCGGGGGGCCGCGTGCTTGCGCCCGCGGCTCGGATTGGAGCTGAGTCGAGGGGTTGCATCTGGGGTCGGGTGGGTCGGTATGCTTGCGGGGTCCGTGTTTCTCGAGGAATGTGAAGGATCAGACCCATGCTGCACAGCTCGTTTCGTTGCCTGGTCGCGCCGGTTGTGGTTGCGGCGAGTGCGTTGTTTGCCGTGGCTCAGGACGTGTCGTTCTCGGTGACGATCGACCCGGGGATGCGGGACGGGGCGTACACGGGGCGGGTGTACGTGGCACTGGCACCGGAGGAGGGGTACGGGGAGCCGCGTCAGGCGATGCACGCGTGGGTGGATCCGCCGCCGGTGTACTCGGTGGACGTGACGGGGCTGGCGCCGGGGGAGGCGGTGGTGCTGGACGCGGGGAGTCTGGCGCACCCGGCTCCGATGACGGAGCTGGAGGCGGGGACGTACCGGGTGCAGGCGATTGCGCGGGTGAACCCGGACTCGCCGAAGCCGGGGCTGGGGGCCGGGGACCTGATCTCCGAGGTGATGACCGTGGAGTTGGACCCGGAGGCGGGGTGGGACGTGGCGCTGCGGCTGACGGACGCGGTTGAGGCGCAGGTGCACGAGGACACGGCCCGGGTGCGGTGGGTGGAGATGGTGTCGCCCCGTCTGAGCGAATTCCACGGGCGCGAGGTGACGATGAAGGCGGGGGTGCTGTTGCCGCCGGGGTTCGATCAGCGGACGGACGAGCGGTTCCCGGTGGTGTACATGGTGACGGGGTTCGGGGGGGATCACACGTTCGTGCGGTCGCTGGAGCAGTCCGGTCTGACGGCGAGCGCGACGGGGCTGGAGGCGATCTGGGTGGTGCCGGACGCGTCGTGCTTCCGGGGGCACTCGGTGTTTGCGAACTCTGCGAACAACGGGCCGTGGGGCGATGCGCTGGTGTACGACCTGATCCCGATGATCGAGGAGGAGTACCGGGGGGCGGGGGCGGAGCATCGGTACACGACGGGTGTGTCGAGCGGGGGGTGGAGCTCGCTGTGGTTGCAGCTGGCCTACCCGGAGGAGTTCGCGGGGTGCTGGAGCCACGTGCCGGACCCGGTGGAGCTGCACGCGTTCCAGACGGTGGACGTGTACGGCGGGGACAACATGTACGAGTACGAGGACGGGAGCGAGCGTCCGATCGCGCGTCGCAACGGCGAGGTGATGATCACGGCGCGTGACTTCGTGGCGCGGGAGACGGTGCTGGGGCCGGGCGGGCAGATCCACTCGTTCGAGGCGGTGTGGTCGCCTCGGATGGAGGACGGGACGCCGCGGCTGCTGTTTGATCGTGAGACTGGGGAGCTCGACCCGGTGACGGCGGAGTCGTGGAAGCCGTACGACATCGCGCTGAAGGTGCGTGAGGAGTGGGACGCGATCGGTCCGAAGCTCGGCGGCAAGGTGCACGTGTACGGGGGGAGCGAGGACAACTTCTACCTGGAGCTGGCGGTCCCGGCGTTGCAGGAGGCGTTTGCGGAGGTGGGATCGGACGCGGTGGTGGAGATCATCGAGGGGATGCCGCACACGTTGCACCGGGACGGGCACCGGGACATGCTGGCGACGATCGCGGAGCGGTGGTCGGGGAAGAAGGCTGAGCCCGAGCCGATGCCGGAGCCGACGGACGAGCCGTGAGCCCCCGTTGGATTGCTTTGAGCCCAGAGACTCCCTCGGCTTGCGAATGGGGTTGTTGAGTTGGTTGGGGGATGCGGGGGCACCGTGCTGACGCTCGTGGTTCGGAGCAGACTGTCCCGTCGCTTGCGCTCCGGGCTCGTTGGGGGGGTCTGACGGGAGTCAGTTTTTGGTGACGCCGAGGGGGGAGCGTTTGGGTTCGCCGTCGCGTCGGGGGTAGGCCTTGGGGGTGTCGCGGAGTTTTTCGAGGACGACGATGCGTCCGGTGGGGGTGTCGAGGGTCGCGGCGTGGGCGGCGTGGAGGAGGTGGAGGGCGGGCTTGGCCTCGGTGAGTTCTTCCTCGGCCTGCTGGCCCTTGACGAGGGCGATGAGGCCGCCGACTCGGGCGAGGGGGACGGTGAGTTCGGCGAGCATGGGGAGGCGTCCGACGGCGCGGGCGATGACGGCGTCGTAGCGGTCGCGGTGGCCGCCGGTGCGTCCGGTGGCGGTGCGCTGGCCCCGGTCTTGGCCGAGTGTTTCGGCGCGTCCGGTGACGACGTCAACGTTTGTGAGGCCGAGCTCGTCGGCGGCGCGTTGGAGGAAGGCGGTCTTCTTGGCGGTGGCGTCGAGGAGGGTGAAGTGGTGGCTCGGGAGGGCAATGGCGAGGGGGAGGCCGGGGACGCCGCCGCCGGAGCCGACGTCGATGATGCGGGCGGGCTGATCTTCTTCTGCGGAGTTCACTTCGGCGAGGACGGGGAGGAGGGTGAGTGCGTCGAGGACGTGCCGGTCCCAGGCCTCCTCGGGCCCGCGGATGGCGGTGAGGTTCATCCGCGTGTTCTCGTCGAGGAGGAGGGCGAGGAAGTGCCCGAGTCGTTCGGTGTCGCCGGGCTCGAAGGCGATGCCGAGATCGGCGGCGCGGTCGGTCCAGCCCGCTGGGGGTGTGAGGGGGGGGAGGGTCATGTGGGGGGAGGTTAGCGCGTGAGGATGCGTCCGGAGACGTGCATGCGCCGGCCGTAGTCGTTGGGGTTGCGGTGCCAGGAGGGGTCGTCGTCCTCGTACTCGAAGCTTTCTCGGAAGGGGGGGCGTGCCTTGTGGAGTGCGCAGGAGAGGATGAGGCCGGCCATGAGCCAGGAGGTGAGGAGGGAGGAGCCGCCGTAGGAGACGAAGGGGAGGGTGATGCCGATGATGGGGAGGAGGCCGAGGTTCATGCCGATGTTGACGACGACCTGTGCGGCGACGAAGGCTGCGAGGCCGACGGCGATGAGGCGTCCCATCGGTTCCTTGCAGCAGGCGGCGGTGAGGAGTGCGCCGGCGAGCCAGAGGGCGTAGAGGGCGATGAGGGCGAGCCCGCCGAGCATGCCGAAGCGTGCGACGACGACGGCGAAGACCATGTCGTTGTGGGCCTCGGGGAGGCTGTTGTAGCGGACGAGTGCGCGGGCGGCGGGGTCGGGGCGTCCGGTGAGGCCGCCGGAGCCGATGAGGTTCTGGGCGGTGTAGCTCTGGTAGTTGATGTCGTCGGCGCGGGTGGTGTCGCCGGTGATCTGCGCGGCGAGGCCGACGATGCGCTGCTTCTGGTGGGGCTGGAGGAAGGGATAGACGGCCGGGGCGATGAGCAGGCCGCAGAGGACGATGACCGCGAGGTGGCGGAGGCGGGCACCGGCGGCGATGAGGATGGCGAAGAGTGCGGGCCCGAAGAGGGAGGCGGTGCCGAGGTCGGGCTGGACGGTGATGAGGGCGACGGGGATGGCGGTGATGAGCGCGGGGACGACGAGGCCCAGGAACTGGCGGTGCTGGTGGCGGAAGCGGAGGTAGTGCGCCACGGCCATGACGTAGGCGATCTTGGTGAGCTCGGAGGGCTGGAAGTCGGCGACGCCGAGGTTGATCCAGGCGCGGGCGCCGTTGCGGGGCGTGACCAGAAAGGCCGGCACCGCGGGGATGAGCACGAAGATGAGCAGGCCGATGCAGAGGGCGAACAGGGGCCAGGAGAGCCAGCCGAGCACGCGGACGTGCGGGAGGGCGATGACGAGCCCGGCGACGAGGCCGACGGTCATGAAGGCGAGCTGCTTCGCGGCTGCGGGGGCGAGGGGGGCGTTGGGTGCGGGCTGCTCGGCGAGGTCGATGGCGTAGACGCCGACGAGTGTGAGGGCGACGGAGGCGAGGAGGGTGAGCCAGGCCCAGTTGATGAGCTTGAGGTCTTTGATCCATCCGAAGAGGCCGGATTCGGCGTCGTCGGTTCCGCCGCGTATGACGACGCCGGCGGCGCGGAAGATGTCGGCATGTCCGCCTGCCATCCTCACCCCCCCACTCCTGTGCGACGCCCCTGGGTTGCGCTGGCGTGCGTCGCGGTCGTTTGGAGGTAGCCCTCGTCGGCGAGGGCGTGGATGATCTGGTTGGCGATGGGTCCGGAGACGCGTCCGCCGGAGCCGGCGTAGTCCATGACGACGGCGACGACGTAGCGGGGCTGGTGTCGGTTCTCGCCGGCCATGACGACGAACCAGGAGTGGTCGCCGGAGAGGAAGGTCATGGATTCCTGCGGTCCGTCTGGTCCGTCGGGGTCGGCGGTGAGGGGGGGCGCGGTGGCGGTGCCGGTTTTGCCCCAGACGGTGACGCCGGGGACGTTCCAGATGGTCTCCTCGCCAAGCGGAGTGTTGAGGAGGCGGCCGGTGGCGTAGTCGGGGTCGCTGACGACCTTGCGGAGGCCCTCGAGCGCGACGGAGATGGCGCCCTGGGAGATGGGGAGTTGGCGTGCTTCGGGTGGTTCGCCGTCCTGGAAGATGCGTGGTTTGACGTAGACGCCGCGTCGGGCGAGGGTGGCGTAGGCGGCTGCGGCGTGGAGGGGTGTCCAGGTGACGGGGCCCTGTCCGATGCCCATCTGGATGGCGTCGCCTCGCGAGAGATCGGTGCCGTCGCCGGGACCGGCGAAGGGGCCGACCTTGCCGGGGAACTCGGGCCCGATGCCGAGGTTGAAGGACTCGCCGAGGCCGTACATGTGGTAGGTGGCGGCGATCTGCTCGGGTCCGAGGCGCATGCCGAGTGTGAAGAAGAAGACGTTGGAGGAGACCATGAGGGCGTCGGTGCCGTCGGGGTCTCGCCCGAGCTGGTCGCGGTGGGTGAGGCCGTACTGCTTGAAGATCCAGGAGCGGAGCATGTCCGGGCGTTCGGGGTAGAGGTGGCCGGTGGCGGGGATGCGCTCGTTGAGGTCGTAGACGCCGAAGTGCTCGGCGCCGGTGAGGATGAGCGCCTTGGCGACCGAGCCGGGCGGGTAGGGCTTGGCGATGGCCTTGTGGACCTCGGGGTTGAGGAGGTCTCGGAAGAGCTGGACCTGGTTGTCTTCGAGCCCGTAGGCGGCCTGCCAGTCGCCGTCGCGGGGTTCGGTGGGTGTGGAGACGAGGGCGAGGATCTCGCCGGTGGCGACGTCGAGCACGGCGGCGCCGCCGTAGAGGTGGGTGCCCTCGGGCGGGCGTGTGTCGGCGGGTCCGTGCCAGCTCTGGACGACGGAGAGGCCGAGTGCGGGGTCCATGAGAGCGCGGACGCGTGCCTGGAGGCGTGCGTCGAGGGTGAGCTTGAGGTCGCGCCCGTGTGTGGGAGGGGTTTCCTCGACGTCGCCGGTTTCGAGGTTCTCGATGCGGACGCCGCGGAGGCCCCGGAGGCGGTGCTCCTGGGCGGCCTCGAGTCCGGAGTGGCCGACGGGGTCGCCGGGGCGGTACTGTCCGCGGTCGGTGCCGCGTGCGGTGAGGGCGTTGCGTTGGAGGTAGGGGTCGGACTGGAGTGCCTGTTGGCGTCGCTCGGCGTCCTCGGCGTAGTGGGTGTCGCGCATGCGCCCGAGAATGGGTGCGGCGACGCCGAAGACGGAGGCCTCGACCAGGGGCTGGTCGGTGTGGAGGGCGGCGAGGGGGGCGGGGAAGGTTGCGGTGTCGATGGTGACGGTCATCTCGTCGTGCGGGTAGACGCGCTCGACGGTGTCGCGGACGGCGATGCCGGGGAGGAGGGGGAGGGTGATCTCGGTGGCGGACTCGTCGCCGGGGTTCAGGGCGGGTGCGGGGAGGGGGATCTCGGTGTCGAGGAAGCGGTAGATGCGGAAGCCGACGTCGTCGCCGACGTCCGAGGCGATGACGTGGTGCTCACGCTGCGGGCGGATGGGCTGGTCGGCCTGGTCGCGGAGGCGATCGATGTCGATGCCGTCCACGGTTCGCCGGGATTCGATCTCCGCGTCCACGAGGTTTTCGAGGCGTTTGTTGACCAGGTAGCGGTGCATGCGCTCGACGCGCTCGGTGACCTGGCGGGCGGCTTCGCGGAGTTCGTCCTCGGGTCGCTGGGTGAGCTCGGCGAGCATGGGCCACATGGCCTCGACGCGTGCGGCGTAGAGGGCCTGGAAGCGTGCGATGAGCTCGGTCTTGGCCTCGGGGGCGAGGGTGCCCCAGCTCGCGCGGTGGACGCGTCGGGCGGCGGCGGCCCCCTCGATGCGGGCCCAGCGTCCGGAGAGGACGGAGTAGTCGATGGTGAGGTCGTAGCTGGCGCGGTCTTCGGCGAGGACGCGGTCGTTGCGGTCGAGGATGCGTCCGCGGGTGGTGGGGAGCCAGCGGACGGCGACGAGGCGGGATTCGGCGATTTCGGCCCGCTTGTCGTGCTGGAGGACGGCGAGGCGTCCGAGCTGGGCCGTGAGTGCCATCATGGGGACGACGGCGAGTGCCCCGAGGAGGAGGAGCCTGCGGTGGAACATGCGTCTGAGGATGGGGGCTCGACGGGGCATCCGTTCTCCGGCCGGGCGTGGGTGCGCGGTAGTCCAGAGTGTACGGATCGGGGGTGGGCGGGGGTTCGGATGAGGCGAGAACAGGGGCGGACGGAGGCCCTGTGGGGGTCAGCCCTCGGACTTGTCGCGGGTGATCTCGGCGTAGGCGTTGTGGGAGTGGATGGACTCGTAGTTCTCGCTGGAGATGTGGTACCAGTCGATGCGGGGCTCGTCGTCGAGGGCCATGGCGAGGTCGCGGATGATGTCCTCGACGAACTTGGGGTTGTCGTAGGCGGCCTCGGTGACGTACTTCTCGTCGGGGCGCTTCAGGACGGCGTAGACGGGGTGGGAGGCGGCGTTTTCCAGGATCTCGACGAGCTGCTCGATCCACATGGGGGCGTTGGTGCGGACGCGTGCCGCGATGCGGCAGCGCTGGTTGTGGGCGCCGTACTCGGAGATTTCCTTGGAGCAGGGGCAGAGGCTGGTGGCGGGAGCGGCGACGGCCATGACGAAGTCGGTGGTGTCCTTGGTGACGGTGCACTCGAAGGTGACCTCGTAGTTCATGAGGCCGGCCTGCTTGGTGACGGGGGCCTGCTTCTCGATGAAGTAGGTCATGGAGGCCTCGAAGTGGGCCTCCTGGGCGTTGAGGCGTTCGAGGATGCTTTTGGCGACCTCGGGGATCTGGTCGGGGCTGATGGGCTCGCCGTGGTGCTCGTTGAGGACCTCGAGGAAGCGGGACATGTGCGTGCCCTTCTGGCAGGCGGGCAGGGCGACGTACATGGAGATGGTGGCGGTGGTGGTCTGTGAGCCGCCGCCCGGGGTGGCGAGGCGCATGGGGTAGACGACCTCCTTGACGCCGACGCGGTTGATGGAGACCTTGCGGGTGTCTGCGGAGGCCTGGACGTCGGGCATCATGGCGGTGGAGTCTCCGTTGGAGGAGGCCGGGGCGGGTGCTGTGGACATGCGCGGCTCGCTTTCGGTGGGTCCCAAGTCATGGTAGGGACGGGGGTTGGCCGAGCACGGAGAACCGCGATCGGGGGCGGGTTGTTCCCGCTGGAAGGGGTTGATTGCTTAGGCGTTCGCGGGGGCGTGGGCGGTCGATGCACCCTCGCGTCCGAGGGCGATGCCCATCCAGTTGAGACCGACGGGGACGCCGATGAGGAGGGCCACGCCCCAGTCGAGCGGCTGGAGGCGTGCGAAGCCGGGGAGGGCGTCGGCGACCACGGCCTTCTCGACGCCCGCGAGGCCCGGGAAGGCGATGAGGATGAGGGGGCTGAGGAGGGCGGCGAGGGCGACGCCGAGGAAGGGGGCGAGGGCGTCGGGGTTTTCCTCGTCGCCGGCCATGTGGGAGGCGATCGACGCGAGGATGCCCGCGGCGAGGGCGCCGAAGAGGGTCTGGCCCTTGGTGCCGGTGTGGACGACGATCCAGGCGACGGCGAGGGTGGCGACGGTCGCGGCGGCGACGGAGACGAGTCGCTTGGGGTTGAGATCGGGCTTGAAGAGGTCGTCGTGGTGCTGCTCGGTGCGGGCGGCGAGCCAGACGAGGCCGAGGCAGGCGGCCGCGAGTGCGGCGGCCTCGACGGTGATCAGGGCGATGGTGGCGATGGAGGGCTGGCCGAGGTCGCGCAGGACCCAGGTGACGTCGCCGAGCCCCCAGGCGGCCCATCCGAGGACGTAGCCGGCGGAGATGAGGCCGGACTTCATGCCGATGAGGCGGGTGGCGCCCACCGTGACGGCGACCGCGACCACGAGGGTGACGACGAGGGCGATGAGGGCGGAGGGCTTGGAGGCGGCGAGGAGGAGGGTGGTGTCGTCGGTGCCGCTGGTTGAGGTGAGGGCGTGGGTGAACCGGTAGCAGAGGGGCCCTGCGGCGAGGAGGGCCGCGAGGGGGATGGCGTAGCGGTAGACGGCGTCGATGAGGTGGTGCGGGGCACGGTCGGGGGCCTCGGTCATGGCCCATGGTACCCCTCCCCTGCTGCGGGTGCTGCGATCGGGCCTGCGGGGTCGTGGGTGCGGGTGGTTGCGGGCTGGTTTGCGTGCGGGGCTCTGGTGTGTGACAATGCGTTATGCCTGAAACCGAACATCGTGAGGGAACGACCGCGCCGGTGCAGCTGGTGTCGCAGCCGGCGGTGCTGGAGGATTTGCTGGGTGAGCTGGTGTGGCCGAAGCTGCTGCGCGCGGGGGGGCTGGCGCTGCGTCCGGAGCGGGTGGGATTCGGGCTGGCGATCGTGGTGCTGGTGGGGCTGATCGAGCGGATCGGGAGCCTGTGGCACGACGAGGAGGGGGAGGCGTTCGTGGGGTTCCTCTCGTCGGTGCTGGGGAACGTGGGGTTCGCGTACGAGCGGACGATGGGGTCGTCGGTGTGGGACTGGCTGTTCGAGGGGCCGCGGATGCTGTTCGCGGCGATGATGAGTGCGCCGGGGATCTGGTGGCGTGACTATCCGCTGAGCATGTTCGTGCTGGGCCTGCCGTGTTTGTGGGTGTGGGTGGTCTTCGGCGGTGCGATCTCTCGTTCGGCGATGAGCGAGGTGTCGTTGTCGCGTGTGCCGGCGTGGCCGCGTGTGTTGGGTGAATCGCTGCGTCGCTGGCCGAGCCTGTTCGGGGTGATGGTGGTGCCGCTGGCGGGCGTGGCGTTCTTGTGGCTGATGCTGGCGGTGGGCGGGCTGCTGCTGCACGTGCCGGTGCTGGACGTGATCGGGGCGGCGCTGTTCGGCGTGGGGCTGGTGCTGTCGTTGCTGGCGACGCTGGTGCTGATTGCGTATGTGCTGGGATCGTGGATGCTGGTGCCGTCGGTGATGGCGGAGGGGACGGACGCGCTGGACGGTGTGCAGCGCGGCATCGCGTACGTGTGGGGTCGCCCGCTTCGGACGATACTGTACCTGGCGGTGCTGGTGGTGGCGGGGATGGTGGTGGTCGGCGTGTTCGGATGGGTGGCGGACCGCACTATGGAGTTCGCGTCGTGGGGCGTGCGTGAGTGGGCACCGGAGGGGAGCGCGAGCGTGTTCGGGATCGACCCCGAGGGGACGGACTCGGTGGCTCGCGGCGTGCTCGATTTCTGGGGGACCGTGGTGACGCTGCTGGTGATGGCGTACGTAGTGAGTTACGTGCACACGGCCGGGGCGATGCTGTACCTGTGCCTGCGGCGCGTGTGTGATGGGCAGGAGATCGCGGAGTTGTGGGAGAGTGAGGGTGAGGGTGGGTGAGGGGGGGCTCCCTCGGCTTGCGATGGGGGTTGTTGAGTTGGTTGGGGCTTGCGGGGGCGCGTGCTTACGCCCGCGGCTCGGAGAAGACGGTCCCGTCGCTTGCGCTCCGGGCTCGTTGGGGGAGCGTCGAAGTTGTTGGAGGGGGGGCGTGCTCGCGCACGCGTTGTACCCCCTCCGTCGCCTTCGGCGACACCTCCCCCGTCGGTGACGGGGGAGGATTCTGAGTCCCGTCGCTTGGGCTCGGGGCTCGTTGGGGGGCGTCGAAGTTGTTGACGGGGGAGGCGTGCTCGCGCACGCTTTGTACCCCCTCCGTCGCCTTCGGCGACACCTCCCCCGTCGGTGACGGGGGAGGATTCTGAGTCCCGTCGCTGGCGCTCCGGGCTCGTTGAGGGGGGATGTATCGAGGGAGGGTCTCCCTCGGCTTGCGCCGAGGGCTTGCTTAGGTGTTTTTTGGCTTGAGGAGTGCTTGGGTTTCGGGGGTGGTGGTGAGGTCGGTGGGGGTGAGGGGGTCGGGGAGGGTGTCGAGGGTGACGGCCTGGTCGATGGTGAAGGGGCCGACGGCGGTGCGCCGGAGGGCGGAGAGGGTGCCGCCGGTTTGGAGGGCGCGGCCGAGGTCGCGGGCGATGGAGCGGATGTAGGTGCCCTTGGCGCAGCGGATGTCGAGGGCGAGACTCGGGAAGTCGTAGTGGGTGATGGCGATGTCGTGGATGGTGACTGGGCGGGGCTCGAGCTGGACGGACCGGCCGGAGCGGGCCTCGGCGTAGGCGCGTCGGCCGCCGACCTTGATGGCGGAGAAGGCGGGTGGCGTCTGCTGGATGGTGCCGGTGAAGTGGTCGGCGAGGACACGCTCGATGTGGCCGCGGGTCGGGGGTGATTCGACAGTAATTTCGTCGCGTTCGCCCTCGGCGTCGTCGGTGGTGGTGAAGGCGGAGAGGTCGATGTCGGCGAGGTAGCGTTTCTCGCCGGCCATGAAGCGATCCTGCAGGCGGGTGGCCTTGCCGACGAGGACGAGGAGGACCCCGCTGGCGAGGGGGTCGAGCGTGCCGGCGTGCCCGACCTTGATCGACTTGGGGAGGCCGGCGTTGCGCAGGCGCCGCTTGACGATGGCCACGGCCTTCGCCGAGCTGATCGCGAGTGGCTTGTCGAGGACGACCAGACCGGCGACCGGGGTTGGCTGGTTCGGATCGGTCATTCCCCCCCCACGTTGGCATTGGGGTCTCCGACACGTGTCTGCGGGGGCGTGTTGGTCCAGAGGTGGAGCGATTCGGTGCGACCGGCGGCGTAGTTGAGGCCGCGGATTGGGTCGGCGGTGAGTCGGTGTGCGCCCGGGATGTCGAGGTCGGCGGGTGCGATGAGGACGGCGCTGGGATTGGCGTCGAGCCAGGCGGGCCCGGCGTGGTCGGGGAGGCGAGCGAGGCGCCCGCGTGAGGCGAAGACGAGGGAGTCCTCGTGGTAGCGGACCGCGCCGATGGGTTGGGCACGCCAGTCGGCGGCATAGAGGTCGAGGCGTGCGACGAGGGCGCGGGTGGTCCAGAGGTCGGACGCGCGTGGGAGGGCGAGCCCGAGCGTGCAGGCGAGCGCGATGGTCCAGGCGCCGATGGCGAGGGCGTGGGCCGCGAGGGGGCGGGCTCGGAAGGCGAGCAGGGCGGCTCCGGTCACGAGCACGAGTCCGGCCGCGATGGCGACGGCGGCGCCCGCGATGGCGGTGGGCGTGGTTAGGCCGTGTGCGAGCAGAGCGATCGGAGGTGCGAGGCAGACGGCGAGTCCGATGGCGGACCAGATGAGGATGCCGCCCCGGAGTTTGCGTGATTCGTCGGGCATGAGGCCCTCACGTATGAGGCGGTGGAGCGTGAGGGCGGTGAGCAGGGCGAGGGCGGGGTAGAGGGGGAGGGTGTAGTGCGGGAGCTTGGTGGAGACGAGTTCGAAGACGAGCCAGGCCGGGAGGAGCCAGCAGAGGAGGAAGAGGGGTGCGTCGGTCTCGGGCGACCGTGCCCGCATGCGGGCTGGCAGGGAGAGTGATCGCCTGAGTCCTGTTGCGGATGATTCTCGCAGCCGGATGGCTCGCCGGCAGGCCTCGGTCACGGCGGCGAGCGTGAGCAGCGACCCGGGCCAGAAGAGGACGGCAGAGAGGACGGTGTGGTAGCCGGGCGGGCCCCAGTGTCCCTCCTTGGCGCCCGCGGATCGCCCGAGCGTCTCGTCGAGAACGATGGCGAGGTAGCGCTGGTGTCCGACCCGCTCGCCCACGGCCCAGACCCACGGGGCGACGAGCGCGGCGCAGACGAGCACCGTCAGCCAGAGTTTGAGCGTGCCGGTCCAACGCCAGTTACGCGAGAGCAGGCAGAGCGCGATGAGTGTGAGTCCGGCGATGAGCGGGGTGATGGGGCCCTTGGCGAGGATGCCGAGTGCGAGGGCGGTGGCGAGGGCGAGGGGGCCTGTCCATCGGAGCGAGCGTGAGCGTTGGTCGCGTGGGGTGGTGCGTCGCTTGAAGAGTTCCCAGAGGCACCACATGGTGAGCGTGGTGGTGGCGAGGAGGGCGTGGTCTGCGCGGGCCTGGTGGGATTCCCAGGCGACGACGGGGCAGACGGCGAGGAAGGCGGCCGCGAGGAGGCCGACGCGCGGGTCGGACATGGAGGCGCCGATTCGCCAGGTGGCGAGAACGGCGAGGATGGCCGCGAGGAGGGAGGGGACGCGGTACATCCAGATCGCGTCGCGGAGGGGGTCGCCCTGCGTGAAGAGCGCGCTGCTGGCGGCCTGGAGCCAGTAGATGAGGGGGGGTTTGTTGAGGCGGGGCCGCTCACCCACGGCTGGGACGGCCAGCCCGCCGGCGTGCAGGCCGACGGTGACCGACGACGTGCCGTCGGGGGATTCGTGGATCTCGAAAGGGCGGGTGTCGCGCTGGGCTTCGGGCAGCGCGACGGACTCGAACATCTGGCGGGAGGCCTGGGCGAAGCGGGACTCGTCGCGATCCACGGCGGGGATGGTCGCGAGGCCGGGGAGGTACACTGCGAGGCAGAGCACGACGAGGAGCAGGCCGGCAGGCCAGCCCGAGGCGAAACGCTCGAACGCGGGCGAGAGCCAGAGATCACGCAGACGGTGAGGCCATTCTTTGAGCAAGGAAGCCGCCATAGACAGTCACGAGCATACCCCCCCCCCCCCCCCCCCC
>Ga0070726_10002110_pt1 | contig 18468 bp, 17 predicted proteins | sample tdAd471_FD_67275 | JGI IMG/M metagenome (GOLD analysis project Ga0070726, IMG submission 67275) | Marine sediment microbial communities from the Atlantic coast under amendment with organic carbon and nitrate - tdAd47.1 | ecosystem: Environmental > Aquatic > Marine > Coastal > Sediment | place... | reverse complement strand
TGACCCCCGAGGCCAACGCGAGCTTCGCTGCGCTGCTTGCCGACTGGCTCGAGGCGCGGCGGACGACGCTCGATCAGCCCCCTCGCTGAGCCGAGAGCGGTTCGCGCCTGGGGCCCATTGCCCTCAGGCTTTGAGCCGAGGGAAGCGCGCTCGCGCGGGGCGGCTGCGCTCGAGCTCGATCTTGCCCGCCTCCGCCAGCAGCGGAAGGACGTAGCTCACACAGGCCCGCTCGCCGTTCTCTGCCTGGAGCACGCCGACGAGGAGCTCGTCGGAGATCCGGACCCAGCCGCCCTCCAGGGCCTCGTCCTGGCCGAGGTCGTGCAGGATCTTGACCGCGGCGACGAAAGCCTCGGCGCGCAGCGGAACCTTGCCTCCGCGGGCGGTGCTGACCTCGAGTTGCTCGACCCCGACCTTGGCGACCTTGAACGGCCGCGCGCGCGCACCGGCGGCGGGGGTGCGGAAGCTGCGCAGGGTCAGGTCCTCGAGCGCGGTCACCGCCTCGAAGGCGTCCTCCCAGGCCGCACTCACGCGTTCAGCGCTTCGACGGCGTCGCGGGAGGTCTCGCCGGCCACGCGCTCGGCGAGCTCGGCGCGGCGGAGCTTGAGCGAGGTCGTGCGCGGGAAGGGCGCGTCGGTGAACACCGCTCCAGCCAGGCGTTGGTAGGCGGGCAGGCGGCGATTCGCCGCCGCGAGGGTGGTCCGCAAGCCCTGTGGGTCCTGGCCTTCACCGGGGCGGACGACGGCGAGCAAGACCTCGTCGCTGCCCGGCGTCGCCCGCCAGAGGCTATGGGCGGCGAACACGGCCAGCTCTGCGGCCCCTGGCAGGCGCAGCGCGCCCTCGACCTCGTCGGGGTAGACGTTCTTGCCCCCGGGGGTCACGATCATGTCCTTGGCGCGCCCCAGCAGCTTGAGGTGACCGCTGGCGTCGACGACGCCCAGGTCGCCCGTGCGCAGCCAGCCGTCGACCAGGACCTCGGCGCTCCGCGCCGGATCTCCCAAGTAGCCCGCGAACACGCTCGGCCCGCGGACCCACACCGCGCCGATTCCGAGCTCGTCGCGGTCGCGGATCTCGACCTCGGTGCCGGGAACCGGGGGACCCACGCTGTCGTCGCGGAAGGGCTCGAGGTCGTTGACCGTGACCACGGCTCCGGCCTCGGTCAGCCCGTAGCCGATCACGACCGGGAGCCCGAGCTCGTAGAGAAAGCGCGCCGTGCTCGGAGGCACGAAGGCGCCGCCGGCGAAGATCAGGCGCAGGCGCCCCCCGAAGGCGGCATGCACGGGGCGCAGCAGCTGGCGGCTGATGGCGTGGTTGGGACGGCGGCGCGTCAGCCAACGGTTCGCGCGCCGGAACGCCCGCAGGCCGCCCTTGGCGAGCCGAGGGAGGCCGGAGAGCTTGGTGCGCAGTGAGCGCTCGAAGGCCTCGAGCACCGCGGGCACGGCGGCCATGTGCGACACCCCCTCCGCCTGGCAGGCGTCGACGATCGCCTCCGGGCGCAAGGTGCGCAGGTGCACGACCCGCGCGCCGCAGAGCAGGGGGACGAGGAACCCGCACATGAAGTCGATGGCGTGGTTGGTGGGCAAGATCGAGAGGTAGACGTCGTCCTCGGCCAGGGGGTAGAGGTTGGCGAGCACCTCCGCCTGGCTGAGGTAGTTGCCGTGAGTCAGCAGGCAACCCTTGGGCTCACCCGAGGTCCCCGAGGAATAGACGACCGCGGCCACGTCGCCGCGCTCGCGGGGGAGCGGCTCGGGCGTCGCGGGGCCGGCGGCGGCCAGCCAGCCCTCCCAGGTGGCCCAGCCCGGGGGAAGCTCCTCCCCCGGAGGGCGGCTGACCACGACCCGGGTGCCCACGGGGAGCTCTGGCGCATGGGGGCGCAGGCGCGCGGCGACGCCGGTGTCGCAGCCCAGCAGCGCCAGGTCCGCGTGCGCCGCCAGGCGCAGCAACGAGGCCGGGTCCTGGCGCGCGTCGAGGGGCACCAGCACGAGGCCGCGGCGCAGCGCAGCGTAGGCCAGCAAGAGCCAGCGAGGACCGTTGGACATCGCGATCCCTACCCGCGCCGTGGGCGGTAGCTCTGCGAGGGCCGCGCCGACGCGTTCGGCCGCGGCGGCGAACTCGGCGTAGCTCAACGCGTCGACCACCGCGCCCCGGTCCCGCTCGACGAGGAATGGGTTCTGGCGGTAGGTGCGCAGGGCCTCCGAGAGGGCGGCACCCAGGTTGGGGTGCCGCTGGTAGTCGAAAGCGCGGGTCGCGCTGCCGTAGGAGGCGAAGCTCGGCATGCCGCGGATGGTGCCGTCGCCCGCCCCCGGGGGCAAGCGCGATCTGCGCCGTTTTCCGGACGGCCCTCCGGGCCCGGACTTCGCGTTCGTCGCCGGGTCCGGTTAGGCTCCGGGCTCTCAGGGGGATCCATGAACCGCACCGGCCGGATCGCTGGCCTCGTCTGTGTGCTGGCCGCCAGCCTCGGCGGCGCCGCCTTGGCCCAGGACGAGCCGACCAACGACCAGCTGCTCGAGCGGCTGCGCAGGCTCGAGGAGGAGGTCGAGCGGTTGCGCGGCGAGGAGCAGGCTCCAGGGCCCGAGGCGGAGCCCGAGCCCGCGCCCGCTGGCGACTTCGAGTTCGACCCCGACTTCCAACCGCCCGAGGACTTCCGCTTCGACCCGGAGGCCGCCGCGCGCGCCAAGGAGGGCCGGGGCGACCCCAACGAGGGGGGCGACTGGCTCTCCTTGCGCCTGCCTGGGAGCACGCAGCTCACCGTCTCGGGCTCGGTGCGCGCACGGGGTGAATACCGCGCGCCCGCCAGCTATCGGATCCCGGGGACCTTCGGGCGGCCCCTGACAGACGACCGCGGCGAGGGCACCGACTTCGCCCTGTTGCGGACACGGGTCGCGCTGACCTTCCGGGTCGTGGAGCAGCTGCAGGCTCGTGTGGAGCTGCAGGACAGCCGGCGTTGGGGCGACACGCCCGCCGGCGCCGACGTGGCCGAGGTCCACCTGCGCAAGGGCTACTTCGTCTACTCCAACGCCTTCGGGCAGCCGCTGACGATCAAGGTCGGGCGCTGGGCGGTGCCGCGCCTGGGGGATCAGCGCCTGATCACCGACCCCGAGTTCAACAACGTCGGGCGCTCCTGGGACGGGATCCAGCTGGAGTATCGGCCCACCTCCTGCCTCGAGGTCCTCGCCTTCGCGGCCAACGTGCGGGAGAGCCTCGACTTCTCCACCGACGGCGACGAGAACGACGACTTCTGGTTCACCGGGCTGCACGTCAGCTGGTCGCCGATCCTGAACCACGACATCCAGGTCTACTTCTTCTGGCGGCACCTCGGCGACCGGGTGTTCACCGCCGAGCGCTCGACCCGCCTCGGCGACCGCAAGGACTTCACCTTCGGTGGGCGCTTCGCCGGTGAGAAGTGCGGTTGGGACTACAGCGTCGAGTTGACCATGCAGTGGGGCGACCAGGCAGGCGACCGGATCCGAGCCTACGCCGGAGCCGCGCGGCTGGGCTTCACTCAGCCTCTCGACGAGGACCGCGCGATCGGGGCTCACGTGGAGGTCGCCTACGCCTCGGGGGACCGCGACCCGACCGACGGGAAGCTGCAGACCTTCGACCCCCTGGTCCCGTCGCGGGTCCGGCACCATGGCGGGATGAACCTCGTCGCCTACAGCAACATGCAAGACATCGAGCTGGGCCTGAAGGTCGTGCCCTTCGCGCGCCTGAGTTTGCACGTCGAGGGCCACGCCTTCTGGCTCGACAAGCGCAAGGACGCGTGGTTCGACCCGTCACCGGCCGTGGTCCGCCGCGACCCCAGCGGCGCCTCGCGCAGCTTCCTCGGCTACGAGGTCGACAGCTACGCCAGATACTCGGTCTTCGATCGCCTGTTCTTCGTGGCCGGCTACGGGCACTTCTTCCCAGGCGACTACGTGCGCGACAGCGCCCAGGCGGGGGCTGGGGTGGCCACTCAGGACCAGGGCTGGCTCTACGGGCAGGTCGAGCTCAAGTTCTAGCTCCCTCCTCACGAGCGCCGGCCGGTGCGCGCGGTTACGATCCGCGCATGCTGTGGCGCGCGTCCAAGACCAAGGGCAGGCTGGTCTCCCTCCCGAATCGGGGGCGAGCGCTCGTCGTCTCGGACCTCCACGGGCACGTCGGTGACTGGCGCGCCTTCTGCGACGCGTCGGGGATCCTCGAGCGATTGCGCGGCGGCGACGACGTGTGGCTGTTGATCACCGGGGACGTCCCCGACGTGACCCGGCATCGCAGCGTCGACCCCAGCGTCCCCATCGATGGCGACGTGACGATCCTCGACGAGATCATGCGCCTCAAGCGCGAGCTCGGCGCGCGGGGCGAGCGGGTCGTCTACCTCGAGGGGAACCACGACTTCCACCTCGCGCGGCTCGCGCGCGAGATCATGCGCTACCACGCAGGTCAGCAGGGCAAGCGCATGCCCGCGGAGGACGTGCTCCCCGACTTCAGCGATGCCGAGCGCGAGCAGTACTTCGACTACTACCGCGAGACCTACGGGGACGCGGTGTTCGTCAACAACATCGGCCCCTACGACATGATCCTCCGCGTGCGCCCCGACCACGTGCGGTTCATCGACTCCTGCCCGGTGCTGGCCGCAGCCGAGCACGCGGGGGTGGTGGTGACCCACGCTGGCCCGCCCCGCATGGGCCGCCGCCGCGCGGCAGCGCTGAAGAAGGAGATCGACCAGGCCGACCGCTCCCAGCTCCGCCGGGCACCGCCCGAGGATTACTACGAGAGCGTCTACCACCAACTGCTCAACAACCGCTTCCGCAATGGCGACTACGACCTCGAGGATCTGGGCGCTTTCCTCGAGGTGTTCAAGTCCTCGACCCTGGTCGCGGGACACACCCCGCACCCCTACCTCGTGGACTTCGAGCTCCAACAACCGCTCGCCGAGTGCAACTTCTTCGATGGGGTGGGGGTGATCGGGGGGAAGCAGCTGGTGCTCTGCACCTCGTTCGGGGCCTTCCACCCCCGGCTCAAGCGCTACCTCGAGTTCGACCTCGGCCAGCGCTACGAGAGCGCGGGGGCTTTGCTGGCGAGCGAGGGCGTGGTGTGCCCGGTCTACCCGGACCCGGATTCGGTCCCCGAAGCCGAGGAGCTGCCTGGGATCGCGCTGCTGGGAGAGGCAGGCCAGGGGCGGGGGTAGGCGATCTCCCGCTCGCGGAAGGCGCGCTTGACCCGCTGGGTCACGTCGCTCACGAAGAGCAGCTGGTGGCGCACGTCGAACACGTAGGCGTGCGCGATCACCCGGGTCGCCCAGCGCTCCTCCTCGAACAGCACGTGTACCGGGCGCCGCCAGGCACAGTAGGCGCTGGTCACCACCCCTTCCCACACCAGGCTGCGGACCTCCTCGATGGGCGCGTCGTGCGCTACGTAGAGCGAGACCGGGATGAGCGCCTCGATGCCGCCGTAGTTTGCCGAGCCGACCGCGGTCGTGGCCACCAGGCGATTGGGGACGGTGACGGTGGTGTCTTCCAGGGTCACGAGCTGTGTGCTGCGCAGCCCAATGCGGGTCACCTCGCCGCGCCAGCCGCCGATCTCGACGAAGTCGCCGAGGTGCAGCGGGCGGTCGAGGGCTAGCGCGACGCCGCCGATGAAGTTGGCCGCGATCTCGCGCGAGGCGAAGCCCACCAGGAGCAGCCCGCCGCCGGTGAGGGCGAGGGCCGTGGTCGCGGGCACGCGAAGCACGATCAGCAGCGCGTTGGTCAGGGCGACCAACCACACCGCCACACGCACGAGCGGCGCGAGCTGCTTGAAGCGTAGCGCGCCCTTGCGTGAGGCCAGCTCGCGGCGGCGGAGGAAGGCGTCGAGCACCCGGTCGGCGGTGAACGCGAGGAGCAAGAAGGCGAGCGCATAGACCAGGTGCCAGGCGTCGGCGGTGAACAGGCTGCGAGGCGTGACGCCCACGCGATACAGCGCGCGGGGGTCTTCGCCGAGGCGACCCTCCTCGACCTGCAGCTCGCCGAGTTTGGCTAGCAAGAACAGCGCCTCGACCGGGCTCACGGCCTCGAACTCGCAGTAGGCGCGCTCGAAGCCGGCGTCGCGCTCGATTCGCACCTGCAGCGACCCCACCGCCGCGACCTGGGTGATCGCGTCGCGCACCCGGGCGCCGCGCAGGACCACACGCAGTCCGGGTTCGAGGGGGGTGACCGAGACCGCGTCAGGCTCCGCAGCGGAGGCGACGGCGGCGACCGCCGCGGGGGCGATCGCGGGGCGCGTTGGAGCGCAAGCGCTCCAGCTGAGCAGGCCCAGGGCGGCCAGCGCAAGTCTGGGGTCGAGGGTCACAGGAGGTTCTTCGACTGCAGGTGGTCGACGAGGGGCGCGCGCCACACCGGGTCTACGGCGTAGCCCCGATGACGGTCGCCTTGCACGAGGCCCATGCGGACCAGCCCCTCGAGTACGGACCGCGCCTCGCTGGGGGCGAGGACCAGGAGCTCGGCCAGGTCTTCGGGGTTCAGCGCGCTGTGGCCCAGGAGCAGCTCGAGGGCGATCACGTGCTGGGGAGAGACCGCGCCGAGGTCGGTCAGCGAGAGCGCGGGGGGCGCATGCACGGAGAAGGCGTCCGCGGCGGGGGTCGGCTGGAGGTGTCGCCACACCAGCTCGCCCGCCGCCTGGGGGTTGCCGCGGCTGGCGAGGTGCAGGCGCGCAGCGTAGCCACCGTTGGCCCAGCTCGGGTGCTCCTCCAGGGGAAGGTCGGGGGGCGGGGGGAACACGAACCGCGCTCTGCCGGCCAGCGCCACCAGCCGGCGCTGGAGCGCGAGGTGCAGGTCCTCCACGCTCAGCGGAGGGACCTCGAGCACGTGGCTGAAGTGAGCCGAGACCTGGTAGACCCGGTCGAGGAAGCTCCAGGGAACCGCGTCGAACTCGACCACCCACAGAATGCGGTCGACGGTGTCGGAGAGCAGATCGAGGCTGGCCTGGAGGTCGTCGAACCCGCCGATCCTGCGGCGGTAGGCGCGGTGCGCGCCCGAGACGAGCACCGCCTGCCGCCGCGGGCTGACGTCAGGGAGGTCGGCCTCCAGCTCGCTGCGGAGCAGCCCGGCGGGGGGCGCGTCGATCCGGGTCGTGAGGGTGCCCGCGTCGGCGCGGCGCACCCGCCGCTCGGCGTGGTCCAGGAGCACCTCGCGCCCGCTCCCCGCGGCGCCGACCACGGCGACGGCCACCGGCCGACCCGCGACGAAGGCGTCGATCGCCGCGTCGAGCTCGGCTCGGACCGGCTGCCAGCACGCGATCAGGCCGCCGTCGCCGACGAGGGCCTGGGCGCCGAGGGCCTCGCGGACCTCGGCCGGGGCGGCCTCGCCGCCGACCACCGGGGAGGGGAGCTGAGCCTCGGGGGGCTCGGCCACCGCGTCTCGCACGGTCCCCACGGCTTCCCGCAGCCAGGCTCGCAGGCGACCGGTTGGGTTGGAGGGCTCCACGTCCCTACTCGCGGTAGGGGGCGAGGTCGAAGCGGTAGCCGGCGGTGGGGTCGCCCGGCTCGGGGCTCAGGACCCGCGCGAACACCCCTCCCGCGACGACGGCCAGCAGCGCGAACACGAACGCATAGAGCGGGACGGCGCTCTTCCCCTTGCGCGCCAGCTCGGCCTCGGGGGAAGGCGGGGGCGGGGGCGGAGGACTCGAGAGGAGCGCTCGCGCGGCCTTGGCGTCGGGGGGGCGTTGCTCGGGCGAGGCCATCAGGTGCGCGAGGTATGGGGCCGCCTCGGGGGTCAGGTGCAGCTGACCCTCACCGCGCGCGGCCAGGGCCCCCAGGGGGTCGCTGGCGACCACCGGGTGCTTGCCGCTGAGCAGGCGCTGGAGCAGCAGCCCCAGCGAGTAGACGTCGCCCGCCGGGCTGGCGGGCAGGCGGTCGAGGACTTCTGGGGCCGCGTAGCGGGGGTCGACGTGGATCCCCAGCGCGTGGAGCTCGAGCGGGCCTGGGCGAGCGCCCGGACAGATCAGCCGCGGGCCCTCGGGCCCGGTGAGCACGGTCCAGGGATCGACCTCGCCGTGAGCGACCCCGGCCGCGTGCGCGGGGGCGAGCAGCTCCGTCAGCTCGACCAGGAAGCTCAGCGCCTTGGGCAGGGGCCAGGGCTCGTCGTCGGCGCGGGGGCACGGCTCGGGGAGCACGACCCACAGCCCGTCGTCCTCGACGCCCCACTCCCCCTCGGTCTGGACCCGCGGGCCGAGCTGAGACCAGGCCTCGAGGCGTTCGCGCTGCGCGGCGTGCACCTGGTCGCTCAGCCCGCCCTCGCGGAGGGGGTAGACGCTGAGGATCCCCTCGCGGCCGTCGCTGTGCTCGACCACGAACCGCGCTCCACCCAGGGCGTCGCCCAGGGTCCAGCCGCCGACCGTCGCTCCGCTCTCGAGGCTCATTGGGCCTCGTCCAGCTCGGCGAGCATGGTCCGTAGCGCGGTCTCGATGGCGCGCAAGACCTCGCCGCGGTTGGCGCCGGCGCTGGCCAGGCCGAGCACGGCGTTGGGGGACTCGCGGGTGACCCGCGGCGAGAAGTCGGGGAGGTGCACGCGGTGGGGCGTGGCGGCGTTGCCCTTACCGTCGCTCAGGTAGAGGTCGATCGCCTCCAGGTCCAGGTCGCTGCGCCCGATTCGCGAGACGTAGTTGACCGAGAGTCGCCAGCCAGGGGGGACCTGAGCGCGCAAGGGCTCGAGGTCGGGGTCTTCCTCCAGGGCCGCGATCTCGCGCCCCTCGTAGAGCTCGCGGGCGGCGTGGGAGATCTGGACGGGATCGTCGAAGAGGTGCAAGCCAGGACCCTTCTGTCCACCAGGGTCGGGCGGGAGGGTCGTCGGTGTGCTCAGCCGTACGAGCTTGATCCGGATCGGCGAACGCAGCGAGCCATCGAAGCGCAGCTCGAGCTTGCGGGAGACGTGGCTGGGGCAGGTGATCTGCACCTCGACCACGGCGTCCTCTTCGGCGAGGGGCAACCCCACGATCCAGCTCTCGGGGCCGGAGGCGCGGACTCGCTTGTCGCCCACCATGACGCTCGTCGCGTCGGCGGGGGAGATCTCGAGCTCGATCTGGAGCTCACGCTGGCGCCAGAGGGGTTCGGTCTCCGGCTCCTCGGCCTGCAGCTTGCGGGCGAACTCGATGGCGTCCTGGAAGCGGCTAGCGAGCAAGAGGGTGTCGAGCTCCTCGACCATGCTCTCGAGCTCCTTGCGGTGGGCCTCGATCTCCACCCGCACCTCGCCCAGCGGCTCGCGCAAGGCGTCGGATTCGGCGGCCTCGACGAGCCGGTCGAGGCGCCGCAGGGCCTCGTCGGTGGTCGGCGCTTCGCGCCAGCGCACCGCGGCGGCCTGCTCCTCGAGGCGCTTGGCGTCACCCTCGAGGAGGGTCAGGCGCTCCTCGACGCGCTCCAGCGTGCTGAGGCTGCTCAGGCCGCGCAGGCCCATGGGCCAAGCGTCGAAGCTCAGGCCCGCGAGCTGACTCCGCAGCGGCTGGTAGGCCTCGCGCGCGCGCTCGAAGCGATCGCTGCCACCGCTCTCCAGCGCCTCGCGGGCCTTGCCCTCGGCGAGGGAGATCTGCTGTCGTGCCCACCCCTCGCCAAAGAGCACGCCCGCGACGGCGAGCAGGAGCACCGCCGCCACGACCATCAGCAGCTGGCCGCCGCGGCTGCTCTCTTCTCCCCCTGCGAGCGCCTGCACCTGTCGCAGGGTCGAGGCATCGGCGCCGGCTGCCGCGAAGCGCGCGGGCCACGCTTCGCGCTCACCGACCGGGGCGGTCGAGGCGAGCCCCTTGACTCGCTCGAGGGCCTGGCCGATCTCGCCCACCGAGAGCAGGCTCTCCACGATCTCCAGCCGCTGGGCGCGGTCGAGGTCGCCGATCTCCTTCCAGTGCTCGAGGGCGCGGCGGTGCAGGTTCCAGCGGGCGTAGGTCTGGGCGAGCTTGACCCGGGTGTGGCGGGCGTCGGAGCGACCCGCCGCGACCAGGGCGGCGAGCAGCTCCTCGCGGCAGGCGACGTCGTCGGGGCGGCTGGCGAGGCTCGCCCGGAAGCACTCCACGGCCCGGTCGGTGTTGCCGCTGTCGAGGTAAGCGGCGCCGGCCAGGCGGTGGTAGAGGGCGCCGCGCCGCGGGTCGTGCCGACCGTAGCCCCGGGCGAGGTGGGTCATGCGCAGCGCGGGCTCGAAGCCCTCGTAGATGAGGCCCTCTGCCTTGCGCAGCCGGCGCAGGGAGGTCGCCGCCGGCGGGGCCTGCACCTCCGCCTGGCCGTTGGCGAGCAGGTCGTGCACGGCCCACGCGGCGTCGATGGGGTCGAGCTTGGCCCGCTCGGCGGCCATCACCAGCAGCCCGCCCTTGGGCTGGTCGTGGAGCGCGCGGAACAGGTTCGCGCTGGGGTCGTTGAGGCTGGCCGGCGGGGGGTCGCCGAGCACGTTGACCACCGAGTCCGCGCCTCCGGTCTGCTCTTGCACCCGCCCCAGCTCGGTGGCGCCTTCGCAGAGCTGCAGCACGAGGTCCTTGAGCACGATCGGCGCGCGGATCACCGTGGCTTCGGGGAGCGCCCCTGGGGGGGCGGGGACCGCGGCCAGGCTGGGGTCCTCCCAGAACAAGGCGCTGAGGAACTCTCGGATCAAGGCGTCGACGTCGTCGCCCTGGAGGTCGTAGCCGATCGCCTCGAGGGTCGCCTGGTCATCGGTGAGGGTCAACCGCAGGTCGCGAAGCCCCGATGTCACGATCAACGCGCCGGAGCCGCGCTCCTGGATATGCAGCAGCGCCTCGCGCGCAGCGGCGCTGGAGAAGCGTCCGAGTTGACTGAGACCGTCGCCCATGAGATCGGGCAGACATTACTGCACTCACAAGCCAAGTGCAAGCTGGCTAGTAGTTTGTGTGCCCACTCGACGCGGTCGGTCCCGTGGCGTAACCTGCGCCGCCGGGGAGGCGCGATGCCCGAATCCATCCTCGACGGGACCCAGCTCGAGCAGACCATCGAGCGTTTGAGCCAGGAGGTCCTGCAGCGGGTCGCGGACCCCGACGCCCTGGCCGTGATCGGGATCCGTCGCCGGGGCGTGCCCCTCGCGCAGAAGCTGACCGCGGCGCTGCGATCTGCGCGGGGTGCAGCTGGAGACTGGCCTCCGCTGGGGGTGCTGGACATCACCCTCTACCGCGACGACTTGAGCCTGATCGCCGACCAGCCCGTGGTGCGCCAGACCGAGATCGACTTCGACCTCGAGGGCAAGCACGTGATCCTCGTCGACGACGTGCTCTACACCGGGCGCACGGTGCGCTCGGCCATCGACGCCCTGTTCGCCCTGGGGCGACCGGCGCGGGTCGAGCTGCTGGTGCTCGTGGACCGCGGTCACCGCGAGCTGCCCATCGAGGCGGGCTACGTCGGCGAGCGGATCGAGACCCAGCGCGGTGATCGCGTGCACGTGCTCTTGCCCGAGTTCGACGACGGGCAGCTCGGCGTGCAGGTCGTGCGGGGAGAGGCCTCGTGAAGGAAGCACCCCGGGCCGCCTGGACCCGCCGCGACTTGCTCGGGCTGCGCGACCTGAGCGCGGAGGAGATCCTGAGCATCCTCGACGCGGCCGAGGGCTTCGCTGACATCTCGACGCGCAGCGTGCGCAAGGTGCCGACCCTTCGCGGGCGGGTGGTGGTCAACCTGTTCTTCGAGCCCTCGACCCGGACCCGGCTCTCGTTCTCGCTGGCCGCTCAGCGGCTCTCGGCGGACGTGCTCGACTTCACCCAGAGCTCGTCGTCGACCAAGAAGGGCGAGACCCTGATCGACACCGCCAAGAACATCGAGGCCATGGGGGTCGACGTGTTCGTGGTCCGCCACAGCGCGCCGGGCGCGGCCGCGATCCTCTCCCGCAACCTGAAGGCCGCCGTGGTCAACGCGGGCGACGGGGCCCACGAGCACCCGACTCAGGCGCTGCTCGACCTCTACACGATCCGCCAGAAGCTGGGCCGCTTCGCGGGTCTGCACGTGGCGATCGTGGGGGACATCGGCCACTCGCGGGTCGCGCGCTCGAACATCTGGGGGCTGCTCAAGCTGGGAGCCAAGGTCACCGTGGTCGGCCCGCCGACCCTCGTTCCCGGGCGCTTCGCCGAGCTGGGGGTCGAGGTCAGCCACGACCTCGACGCCGTGCTGCCTCACGTGGACGTGTTGAACATGCTGCGCATCCAGCGCGAGCGGCAGGGGACGCTCAACTTCCCCTCCTCGGAGGAATACACCCGCCTGTTCGGCCTGACCGGCGAGCGCATGCAGCGGGCCAAGCCCGAGGTCGTGGTCATGCACCCGGGTCCAATCAACCGGGGTGTCGAGATCGCCCCCGAGGTCGCCGACGGACCGAACTCGGTGATCCTGGACCAAGTGGCCGCGGGACTCGCGGTGCGGATGGCGGTCTTGTTCCTCGTGTCCACGGGGACTCGCCGCGACCCGCCGGCCGCGCTCCCCGGTATGGCTCAGGCCCAGGAGGCCCGATGAGCGAGCTCTTGATCGCGGGAGGGCGCGTGGTCGACCCTGCGCGCGGCGTCGACGGGCAGCTCGACGTGCTGATCCGTGAAGGCGTGGTCGTGGCCGTGGCGCCCGACCTGGCGCGAAGCGGGAGCTTCGAGCGCGTGCTCGACGCCAGCGGGCTGGTCGTCTTGCCCGGGCTGATCGACATGAACGTCCAGCTCCGGGAGCCGGGCCGCTCGGCCGACGAGACCATCGCCTCCGGCGCAGCGGCGGCGGTCAAGGGCGGCTTCACCGCGGTCGCGGTCATGCCCAACACCGAGCCGGCCATCGACGACGAGGCCAGTGCTGAATTCCAGCTGCTGCAGGGCAAGCGGGCGGGCAAGGCCTGGATCTATCCCATCGGCGCCGTCTCCCGGGGGCTGCGTGGGGACGCCCTGGCCGAGATGGCCGGCCTCGCCCGTGGGGGCGCCGTGGCCTTCTCCGACGGCGACAAGCCGCTGCGCTCGGCCGAGCTGCTCCGCTGCGCGCTGCTCTACGCCAAGATGCTCGACCGCGTGGTGGTCCAACACCCCGAAGACCCCGACCTCGCCAAGCAGGGGGTCATGCACAGCGGCACCGTGTCGACCATCCTGGGGCTCTCGGGCAAGTCGGCTGCCTCGGAGGAGGTCATGGTCGCCCGCGACCTGACCCTCGCCGGGCTCACCGGGGCCAAGCTGCACCTCGGGCGGATCTCGACTGCCGGCTCGTTGGAGCTGATCCGCGGAGCCAAGGACAAGGGCGTGAAGGTCACCTGCGACGTGACCCCGCATCACCTGACCCTCACCGACGAGGCCGTGCAGAGCTTCAACCCCTGCTACAAGGTCGACCCCCCGCTGCGCACCGCTCGCGACGTCGAGGCGCTGATCGCCGGGGTCCTCGATGGCACCGTGGACGCCATCGCTTCGGACCACGCCCCCCACTCTCCGGAGAAGAAGGACGTCGAGTTCCAGTTCGCGCCCAGCGGGGTGATCGGCCTGGAGACGACCCTCGGGATCGTGCTCGAGCGTCTGGTCCACCAGCGCGAGATGCCGCTGACGCGTCTGGTCGAGCTGCTCTCCCTGGGCCCGGCCCGGATCCTCGGCCTCCCTGGCGGCTCCCTCGCTCCAGGAGTCCCCGGCGACGTGACCCTCGTCGACCTCGACTCGAGCTGGACCGTCCCCCAGGAGTTCGTCAGCCGCTCGAAGAACTCACCCTTCGTGGGCTGGACGGTCAGGGGTCAGGTGCGCCACACCGTCGTCGGGGGCGCCATCGCCTACTCCGCTGGGGCGCCGTCCCCTGCCTCTGCCGAGTCTGCCTCCTAGAAGGGGCCGCTCAGCATGTCACGGTGTCCTGCGAAGTAGGTCTGCAGGGCACGGGGGACGGAGAGGGTGAAAGCCATCATCCCGACCAGCATGATCCCGGCGAGGATCGCGACCTCGACCAGGTCCTGTCCGCGTCGTAGACGTCTACGCAATCTCATGCGTTGCTCCCTGCGAATTCCGCACCTCCAGTTCGAGCCCTCCTAACTCCAGGGCGCGTGATCCATGCGTTTCGCCCGACGCCCGCTTGCATCCCAGCCTCTGTGTCCAAACGGCGAGGGTGACGTCGATCCTCGCCTCCCGACCGCGGGCCGTCCCTTCTGGACGGGGAAACGTATCGTTCTGAGTCACTGAGCGTTTCTGGCCCGGTCCGCTAGGGAACTTAAAAAGTGTCCACCCAGCGTGAAACCCGAGGTTACCACTATCGCCCGCCTGGTCCGGGGCTTGCACAAGGGCTAATCGTCCCGCACGGGAAGGTGCGGCTGCAAGGAAACAGGAGGAACCCCATGAAGCTCATTCGCAACCTGACCGGTCGTCGTCGTCGTCGTGGCCAAGGCATGACCGAGTACATCATCATCGTCGGCCTGATCGCGATCGTGCTCATCGCTGCGATCAAGAAGTTCTCGACGGCGCTGGAGACCACCTACGGCCAGGCCGAAGCGGGTGTGACGGCCGTCGGCACCGAGATCGGCGAGGCGAACACCACGAACGCGAGCACGGAGTAACTGCAGCGAACTCGCACCAGTTGCGTTTCGGGTGAGCCGATTGGAAGACAAAATCGAGTCTAAGTCGATTTAAGTCCATAGTTCATGGCTCGAGTAGCTGGCTCGGTGATTGCTGATTAGCCTCACAGAGTCGTGCTCGAGGCACGAACCGAATCGTTGGGAATTATCGGTAGGAGAAATCCATGAAGCTCATCCGCAAACTCACCACTCGTCGTCGTCGCGGTCAAGGCATGACGGAGTACATCATCATCGTCGGCCTGATCGCGATCGTACTCATCGCCGCGATCAAGAAGTTCTCGACTGCGCTCGAGACTACCTACGGCCAGGCCGAGGCGGGCGTGACGTCGGTTGGCACGGACATTACGAACGCCAACTCGACCAACGCATCCACGGAATAACCGGGGACCCAGTCTGAACTGAGTGCACGTCGAGCAGGTCTTTCAGGTCGTCGCCGCGGGTCTCCTCTTCGTGACCCTCATCGCTTCGGCCACGACCGACCTTCTGCGGCGCAAGATCTACAACGTCGTCACCTACCCAGCGATCGGCCTCGGGCTGGCGCTGGGGTTCGGGATCGGCGGAGTCGGAACGTGGCATGGGCACTCGTTGCTCTCGCACGTCACCGGCTTCCTGTTGGGTTTCGTGCTGCTGTTCGTCGTCTACTGGAGTCGCGCAGTCGGCGGTGGTGAGGTCAAGCTCGCTGCCGCCATCGGCGCCGTGTACGGGTTTCCGTTCATCGTGACCGCTCTGTTCTGGAGCAGCCTCGTGGGAGCGATCATGGCGATCTGGGCCTTGCTCTGGCGAGGTCAGCTGGGCGAGGGGTTGCGGCGCTCGATGCGCTACGCCGTCAGCCTCAAGGGCGAGCTGCCCGAGAAGGACGACCCGGCGGCGGTCTCGATTCCGTATGGGGTGGCGTTGGCCTTTGGCACGACGCTCGCTTTCTTCCTCCAGGAGGTCCAATTGTAGTGAGGATCCTGAACCGGCTCGTCGAACGCTTGAAGGAGCTCGACCGCGACCGCGAGAGCGGCGCAGCCATGGTCGAGTTCGTCATCGTGTTCCCGGTCCAGCTCGTCCTGACCCTGATGATCATGCAGTTCGGCCTGCTCTGCCACGCCCATGTCGTGGTGCAGCAGGCCGCGTTCATGGGCGCCCGGGCCGCGGCGGTCAGCGACGGGATGGTCGACGACGGCGCCGCTCCCCAGGCCGCCGCGGAGCGCATCGCCGCGCGGACCCTGATTCCGCTGACCAGCAGCGACGGGAGCGTGCGCGGCGGCGCGAGCACCAACGTCCCAGGGGGCGCGGTCAACGGAACCATCAGCTGGGCCCAGGGGCCGACGCTGAACACCTACCGCCAGGAGCAGGCCTACGCCCACATGAAGGTCCAGGTCTCGCACTCCCAACACATCGTGCAGTGCGCCGTGGAGTACGACTTCGTGTTGATCATTCCGGTGGCCGCCAACATCCTCAGCCGCAAGGTCTTCGACGGGTTCCCCTTCATGAACGCGGGGGCGCGCAACGACGCCAGCACCCTGCGCGGGTTGCCCTGCGTTCGCGTGCAGCGGGTGGGCTACGTCACCACGCCCTGGAGCGAGGGAGGCCTCACCGGGAACACGACCTCGGTCAGCTTCGACGACCCCGGCAACCAGGAGCAGAACTGATGCGAGCGCGCGCGTTCCTGCGCGGCGAGCTGCGCCGACTGCACTCCGACGAGAGCGGCTCGAGCCTGGTGTTCGCCGCGATCACCTTCTTCGGGCTCGCGATGTCCACGCTGATGGTCTACCAGCTGGGCATGATCAGCGCCGACCGGGTGCGGATCCAGAACGCGGCGGACGCGGCGGCCTACTCCGGCGCGGTGGTCGAGGCCAACAACCTGAACGTGATGGGCCAGCTCAACGACGGCATGGCCTACGTGCACTACAACCTCCTGCGCTACGTGATCGACTGCACGATCTACCGCACCCTCGAGACCTACGACACCCACCACACTCGCGTGGGGTCGCTGGGCTACTTCCCGCCCTCCTTCGGGCCGGGCATCAAGCCGGCGGGGGATCCGACCCCCGGCAACGCCAACCAATACCCGCCCACCGCCGAGAACACCGTCGCCCCGGGCTGGGTCCAGCTGGGCGACGAGGCGGAGTTCGACGGTCGCCTGCTGACCGCCGACGGGATCCAGAACTTCCCCACCCTGATCACCCAGGGCAAGACGTGGCTGGCCGACCTGGTGGAGGCGCAGCGGGAGCTCCTGGCCGCGACCCCGATCATGGTCAAGAACCACGTGCGCAAGATCGCCCGGCAGAACGGGGCGACGCACGTCGCGATCTCCAACGACCTCGACGAAGCCTTCCAGGTCGACACCGGCTTCTACGAGCAGGAGGGCCCCAACGGCGGGCTGGGCTTCGCCGTCGCCAATCGCTACGCCGACGGGCGCCTTGGCGTCGACGGTGGCGGGTTCCCCGAGTGGTTCGACTGGCGCCAGGGTCGGACCAAGGGCGGCGCGGCGGGCTACTCCCAGGTGCGCCTCTGCTGGAACATCAACGACTGGGGGCACAAGAAAGCGCAAAATCAGCAACCCCCGAGAGCGACCCAGCAAGGCGCCCCCAACGGCCACTGGCATGCTCGCCACCATCACGTCTTCCAGCTCGACTTCGACAACTCCGTGCACGATACCTATCACGGCAACATGTTCGATGGCACCGAGGCTCCGCCCTGCGGGCACCTGGTCGACCCGGTCGAGCAGGAGGTGGTCAACGGGGTCTCCGGCGGCACCTTCATCGACGGCTGGCATAGCGGCGACCACGCCTGGGTCAACTGCCCCACCTGCGGCGTGGAGTCCCATTCGGGTCGCTACACCGAGGTCAAGGTCGACCACCAGATCCCCCAGGGCGACAAGCGCCGGGGCATGGCCCTCGACCTGAACAACTGGCCCCGCCCCCTGGGCATGCGGCCCCTGTTGATGCGCAGCGGGATCACGGTCATCGCCTGGCGCCCCGGCTCGGGGATCGGCGACTTCTACCCGGCTTCGTCCTGGGGCACCCTGGCCGTCGCCTCCGCCCAGGTCGGCTACTGGCACGACAACGAGGTCCGCATCCTGCGCGAGTTGAGCGACGACGAGGCCGTGTGGCGCAACATGGGCGACAGCGAGACCTTCCGCTTCGCCGAAGACGAGGGCGGCGTCGGCAACGGAGGGCGCAACTTCTTCTACTCCGACGACCCGAGCGACGGCGTGTTCTTCGGCGCACGTCTCGTCCCGGCGGCCCGGGAGTTTACCTGGGGCGACGACCCGACCCTCGGCGGCATGCTCCGCGGGACCAGCGGCTGGACCCGCACCGACGGCGCGGGGACCTCAGAGACCCCGGCTGGGCTCGCGGGCCTGAGCAACTACGTCACCGCCGACTCCATGGCCGAACTGCGGAGGGCCATATGGCACTGACCGAGCCCGAGACCGATCGCCGAGGGCTGAGGGAGCTCCTCGCCGACGAGAGCGGGAGCGCCACCGTCGAGTTCCTCGTGCTGCTGCCCGCCTACCTCGTGTTCCTCATCGGCTCCTTCCAGCTCTGCTGGCTGGTGATGGCCCACCAGGCCTGCCAGCAGGCGGCCCGGGTCGACGGCTGGGTCGAGGGGATGAACACGGCCACCCTCTTCGTCGGCTACATGGGCGACTACAGCGCCGAGGACACCCGCGAGTCGAACCCCGACTTCGCCAACGACGACTTCAGGACCGGTGCCACCCACCGCGACTTGCTGCGATCCCTGCTCGAGAACGACTTCGGTCAGGGGGGGCACCCCATCGTGCACCGCCAGCGCGACGTGAACTTCCTCTACCGCGGGGTCGTGCTCGGGAACCAGACCGTGAGCCTCGCGGGCACGAGCTCCGTCTACGTGTTCAACGACCAGTTCCAGTACCCCAAGCACGCCGGGAACACCCGTGAGCATTTCTTCGGGCAGAGAGACCCCCTCAACCCCCCATACGATCCCTCCGACGGGCCCAACAACCACTACCTCAGCCGGC